>Ga0315286_10001856_pt1 | contig 19458 bp, 21 predicted proteins | sample YL17G10_0_MG_FD_205038 | JGI IMG/M metagenome (GOLD analysis project Ga0315286, IMG submission 205038) | Sediment microbial communities from Yellowstone Lake, YNP, Wyoming, USA - YL17G10_0 | ecosystem: Environmental > Aquatic > Freshwater > Lake > Sediment | place: USA: Wyoming | collected... | reverse complement strand
ATCACGGATAAAGTCGAAGAAATCATCGCCAATTCCGGCGTGCGCGAAGGGCAAGTCCTGGTTTATTCTCCGCATACATCAGCGAGCATCCGGATTAATCACAATGAACCGATGCTGATTCAGGATTTTATGCGGGTTCTTTACCGCTTGATTCCGGTGGGCGACCGGTATTCTCATGACCTTTTTGAAATCGGACGCGCCAAAACATCGGACGGCCGCAGCAATGGCCATTCGCATTGCAAGAATCTGCTTTTGGGCGTAAGCGAAACAGTTCCGATTGAAAAAGGAAAAATGATGCTGACTGAAAAACAAAATATTTTTCTGGTCGAACTGGATGGAGCCAGAACCAGGGATGTTGTTGTGCAAGTGATAGGTTTATGATATGAGCCCCGTTAGAAATTTTAAAAATCTGACTGGGCTAAAATAAACATTAAAAATTTTTCAAGCAGTATCTTATTAAGGATAAACTTGTAAAATTTCTAACGGGGTGAGCAAATTAGTCAACGATTTAATGAAAGATGGGTATCTAAAGTCTGATTTGATCATCGACGCTTTTTTTGAAATCAGCCGCATCGAATTTGTCCCGAAAGAACTGGAGGGCAGCGCCGAGGAAAATGTGGCTTTGCCAATCGGTTTCGGGCAGACCATTTCCCAGCCGCTGACCGTGGCTTTTATGTTTGAACTTTTGGATCCCGGGCGCGGACAAAAAATTTTGGATGTGGGCAGTGGATCCGGCTGGACAACCGCGCTTCTTAGTTATATTGTCGGCAGTGGCGGAAAAGTTATCGGAGTTGAAAAAATTGAAGCGTTAAAAAAAATCGGAGAAAAAAACGCGGACAAATACGGTTATGTGAAAAAGGGCATCGCGGAATTTTACGCGTCTGACGGGAGCATTGGATTTCCGCCGGGCGCGCCTTTCGACCGGATTTTAGTTTCGGCTTCGGCCGACAAGGTTCCCAAAGAGCTAAAACGCCAGCTCGCAGTTGGGGGGAAAATGGTAATTCCGGTCAGGGGCAGTATTTGGTATCTGGAAAAGAAAAGCGAGACTGAATTTTACAAAGAAGAATATCCGGGGTTTGTTTTTGTGCCATTAATTGAGGAACAATAGTTTTAATGAATAAAGCCAAGCGCCTAATTATTTCTTTAGCCGTTGTTGCCGTTTTAATAGGCGGGTTTTTTTATTTCCGCTATCAAATCTATTTTTCACATGGCGGAAGCGATGGAACAGCGGTTTTTACGATTGAAAAAGGGGAAAGCAATAAAATCATCGGCGAAAAACTGGCAGAGCAGGAATTGATTTCGGGGAAATATTACTTTTACTTTTATATGTGGTCGCGCAAATTATCCGGGAAAATCTTTCCGGATGATTATGAGCTTTCCGGCCGGATGACTATCCCGGAAATCGCTGCTGTGATTACCAGCGAACAGGATAAGACAAAAAAAGTTACTTTTCCCGAGGGCTGGGGCGCTAAGCAGATGGCGGAAAGACTAACCGCCAATGATCTTCCGGGAGATGATTTTTTGAAAATCGTGAACAATCCAGGAATGCTTAAAAATGATTATGCTTTTTTGGCTGACCCAAAAATTAAGACCCTGGAAGGCTATCTTTTTCCAGATACCTATTTTTTTGACAAGGATATTGACGCGGAGGGGATTGTCAGAAAAATGCTGGGGATTTTCAATACCAAAATAACTTCCGAAATGCTGGCGGATGCGGCGAAAAACCAGAGAAGCCTCAATGAAATTATTATTATGGCCAGCATTATTGAAAACGAAGTCAAGACTGATGAAGATCGGGCGCTGGTGAGCGGGCTTTATTGGAATCGCCTTAAAATCGGCCAGCCTTTGCAAAGCGACATAACCCTGGCCTATGTGCTCGGCGAAAAAAAGAAACAATATTCTTTTTCTGACACGCGCACAGCTTCGCCGTATAACACTTATATTAATAAGGGCCTGCCGCCTGGTCCGATTGACAATCCCGGACTTTCAGCCATTCAAGCGGCGATTTATCCCCAGGACAGCGAATACAATTACTATTTAAATGATCCCGAAACCGGAAAAACCATTTTTTCCAAAACTTATGCGGAACATCTGGCGAACAAGGAGAAGTACGGATTATAAATAAATTTACCGATGTTATGCTATCGCACGGTATCGGTAAATAATTTTTTTCAGCATTATATTTTTCTAAAAATAATAAAAGGCCCGTGAATTTACTCGGGCCTTTTTTGTCGCATTGAATTTTAATCCTTTTTACGACGAGATGATAAGCGTTCCATCCTCTTTGAGATGAAGATTGGATATATTGGTTATATCCACTATCTTTTGTATTTCGATCTTGTCGACTTCGTAATTGTTACAGCATCTGCAAAAGCCAGTGCGTATTTTCCCTGTGATCATTGGGACGCCAATGTAGCTTGTTTCAAAAAGATTATAAATTTGCGCCTGATCTATGCCCTTTCTCTTCTCAAAATATTCATTTGTCAGTGGAAATTTAATTTCCGGGGACTTGAATATTTTATAGAAATGACTATTGAAGGTTAGGTGCGTGATTATTTTTACAAAAAACAGAGCTTGCATTACTAAGTGTCTTTTTATGGCTTCGTTCTGAGTGTGACAATTATTGAATGCAATAATCAAATCTGCGATCTCGTCAGCAGTAAGATTCTTGGTTTCGAACCTTGCTGTCATCAATGCGCAGGCGAAGGTGAGTCCTTCGCCCATACTCAGCTGACCACCCCTTCTTTCAAAAGTTGAATATTTTATTACTAGCTCGTCGATTCTGTCTACCGTCCATCTCTGCATAGCCGTGCCTTGCTCTTGTTCCATTTTAACCCCCCTTTTTTTTAATTAGATCAGGTTTCTTATAATTTTTTCAAGATACTTTCCGTCATGGTATGCAAAGGGAAATCGATTATACAAATCGGCGTAATATTCCATTTTGCAAATTGGACATCTCGTGATTACATACGGAATTTGAATCGTGTATTCACAACAAACATAACTTCTGCAACCAATGCACCACCGCGAAAGTTTTTTGAAAGGACAGTCTTTGCCACAAAAAAAGTGTATGCAGTCAACTTCGTCTTCTCTTAACCCCAATCGTTTTATTTTTTGTGCTAAAAGCTTGTTCATTTCTGTATCCCCCCCAATTTTATAAAAACTTACCAAGAAGTTTTGTTTTTTAAAAAACATCTAAATCTGCCTGGTTTCTTTCTACCATACTATTTCTGCCCTGTCACTCTTGACAAAATTAGCGGTTGTGTGCTAGTGTGGGGGGACGCAAAAATCGTCCTAGATTCACATAAATATATGGCAAATGTCAGCAAAACAAGCGAAAAAGAGGAAAACATAAAAAACCTTGAAAATTCGGGGAGTTTTTTAAGCTTGGCGGAGGCCGTTTTGGCTTCTGAATCGGAGCGCACGCGCGAAATTATGCAGAAACGCTTCGGGCTTGGGCAAGGGGATCCGCAGACGCTGGAGAAAATCGGGCAGGATTACAACATTACCCGCGAGCGGGTGCGCCAGATTATTTCGGATGTGCTTAAAAAAATTGCGGGAAAAGACGATAATCTTAATTTCCAGAAAGCTGAGGACAGGATTGCTTTTGCAATCGGAGAAAATGATGGTATAATGAAAGAACAAGAAATTGTTGCCAGGCTGGGAGCCGGCAATGAGGCCGAAGCGAACGCCATTGTTTTTTTCGGCATGGCCTCGGGCAAAATCAAAATCACAGATGAAGCGGGAATGCTGAAGAAATCCTGGATCCTCAACCGCGAAGTGATTGAAAAAGTGAAAGAGGTTGAGCGGAGCATCGGGCAAATATTTGAGAAGAATAAAAATCTCTTGACGGACGAAGAACTTTTGGAAAAGATATCCAGCGCAAAGCCGGACTGGAAAAATAAATATTCCAAGAAAGAACTCTTGAACTTTGCCGGCGTAATCGCAAGCATTGAAAAGAACGCTTTTGGAAAATGGGGGCTGAAATCCTGGGCGGAAGTGACGCCGAAAGGCACCCGCGAAAGAATCCACTTGATTTTAAAAGAAAAAAAGAAGCCTTTGCATTTCTCGGAGATTGCGAAGCTGATTGATGAATATAGGCTGGGCAAGCGCAAGGCCCATCCGCAAACAGTGCACAATGAACTGATAAAAGATGAAAGATTTGTATTAGTCGGCCGGGGAATTTATGCGCTCTCGGAGTGGGGATATGAAAAAGGAACCATTAAAGATGTTTTGGAAAATATTTTGAAAGACAGCCGGAAACCTTTGGGCCGGGAAGAAATTTTGGCCAAGGTTTTGCGCAGACGGAAAGTTAAAAAGGCCACGGTAATGATTAATTTGAACAACCCGAAATTTTTCATAAAAGAACACAACGTTTACGCTTTGAAAAAATAGGCAAGTAAAAATAAAACAAAAAAAGCTCCCAGCACTAATTCCAATCGAGCCACAATATATTTAAAAATTGTGCCTCGCAGTCGCCTTCGGCTTAGTTATTCTGTAATCTAAATTTAAACAGCGAATTAGTGCATGGGTAAACTTTGCAACGTCAAAGAACCATATGGCAAATATAGCAGATATCTTTTCCACATATAAACCAATCTGGCAGTCTCTTATTGAGTTCTGGTGGCTTTTTTTGCCCGTGCTTTTATGGTTTGTTTTCAAATATGTCTGGAAGGATTATGTGGTTGAATATTCTTCCCGTTCCTGGCTCAATCTTCTACAGTGGACGGTTTTGGAAATCATTCCGCCCAAAGAAGTCGAAAAAAGCCCCAAGGTTATGGAATCTATTTATTCAGGAATTGCCGGAGTAATTACGGCGATTAGTATTTTTGACGAGTGGCTGAAGGGGGCTTTTACCGATCAATTCAGCCTGGAAATAGTCGGCGATGAAGGCGCCACTCACTTTTATATCCGCACGCAAAAAAGATTCCGCAATCTGGTTGAGGCGCAGATTTATGCCCAGTTTCCTGATGCGGAAATTATGGAAGTTTCCGATTATACCGCCCGTTTTCCCAAATCTATTCCTAACAAGGACTGGGATTTATGGGGAACGGATGTGGAATTCAAAATGTCCGATCCGTATCCAATCAGGACTTATGACAAATTTGAAGAAGATGTCACCGGCACCATGATTGATCCTTTGGCGGCCATGGCGGAAGTTATCGGCAAGCTTGGGCCGGGACAACATATTTGGCTGCAATATATTATTCAGCCTCTTCCGGAAAAATGGAGAGAAGACTACTATCAAAAACTGGTGGACAAGCTTTCAAAAAAGGCCGAAAAGAAAGAACAAAATATTTTAGAGCATTTGGTTGATGTTATCGCGAGTCTTCCCAAGGCGCTTTTTGGTCCGGTAGAATTTGCGGCCGATGAAGCCAAAAATGACCAGCCGCTGGAATTCAAACTGACGCCGGGCGAGAAAGAAATTTTGAAATCGGTAGAGGAAAATTTTGGAAAGAACATGTTTAAAACTAAAATGCGGCTTTTGATTTTGGGGCGCAAAGATGTTTTCGATAAAACATTCGTTTCTTCTTTTTTCGGCTCTATCAAGCAGTTCAGCGATTTAAATATGAATAATCTGAAACCCAATGATGTCAGTAAGACTTACGCTTATTATTTTATGAAAAAGGCGCGTATGGCGGCTCGCCAGCGGAAAATTTATCGCCGCTATAAAGTCCGGAGTATGGACGGCGTAAAGTTAGTTTTTTCCACTAAAGAACTGGCCACACTCTTTCATTTCCCGAATATGGAAGTTAAGGCGCCGTCAGTGACCATGATCCAGTCCAAGCGGGGAACCGCGCCGTCTAATTTGCCGGTGGCATAATATTTTAATTTGAAGGAAGAGATCCCTCGATTTCACTCGGGATAATTTCCTCAATTTTTTACAAAAATGTCGGAAATTAACTTTTTCGCGAAAACTAATTTCAGGAACCAGGAGCGGGTTTTTGGCATCAAAAAAGACGATCGTACCCGGCATATGTATGTGATCGGAAAGACCGGCATGGGGAAAACGAATCTTCTGGAAACCATGGCCATCCAGGATATCCGCAATGGCGAGGGTGTTTGCGTTGTTGATCCGCACGGCGAGTTCGCGGAAAAAATGCTCCGCGCCATTCCGTCTTCGCGCGTGAACGATGTGGTTTATTTCAATCCGGCGGACAAAGATTTTCCGATCGCGTTCAATATTTTGGAAGCAGTGGATGAGGATAAAAAAAATCTGGTGGCTTCCGGCATGATGGGAGTTTTCAAAAAAATCTGGCCGGATGTGTGGAGCCCCCGGATGGAATATATTTTAAACAACACCATTCTTGCCCTTCTAGACTATCCAGGTTCTACGATGTTGGGCGTGAACCGCATGATGTTTGACAAGGATTATCGCAAACGCGTTTATCCGAAAATCAAAGATCCAGTAGTGAAATCTTTCTGGATCAACGAGTTTGATAAATGGGAAGACAAATTCCGAAAAGAAGCGGTGGCGGCCATCCAAAACAAAGTTGGGCAGTTTTTGTCTTCCTATGTGATCAGAAATATCGTCGGCCAGCCAAAATCAACCATCGATATGCGCGAGATTATGGACAAGAAAAAAATCCTCATTGTCAATCTTTCCAAAGGCCGGATCGGCGAGGACGCAATGAGGCTTCTGGGTGGCATGATTGTCACCAAAATCCAGCTGGCGGCCATGGGGCGGGTGGAAATCCCGGAAGACAAGCGCGCGGATTTTTATCTCTATGTTGATGAATTCCAAAATTTCGCGACTGAATCTTTCGCTAATATTTTGTCTGAAGCTCGGAAATACCGCCTGAATTTGATTTTGGCGCATCAATATATCAATCAGCTGATTTTTGACGGCAACACGACGGTGCGCGACGCGATTTTCGGCAATGTCGGCACCATTGTGACTTTCCGGGTCGGCGCCGAAGACGCGGAATTTCTGGAAAAAGAGTTTGATCCGGTGTTTTTAATGAATGACATTGTCAATTTGGGAAAATATAATGTATATCTGAAATTAATGATTGACGGGATTGCCGGCGATGCTTTTTCGGCTACCACATTGCCGCCGTTGGATTTGTCGGATACGATCCTTGACGAAGAAAAGGCTATTCGGATTTCGCGCGAACGGTATGGCAAAAACCGGGCGGAAGTGGAAGAACGAATTTCGCGCTGGAGCGGAATGATGGAGGAAGAAAATGAAAATGTGATTATCCATAAAGTGGAGCCCGCCTCTTCGGCGGGCAGGCCCAGAACTTTTTCTGCGGAAAATGCTATGCCTGCAATCAAAGTTATGCCAAAAACTACGGTTACTATAGCTAAGCCTGCTGAAAAAACAGAGCCGGTAGTTAGTCAAGCTGCAAAGCCGGATATTATTATTGATAAAAAAATAGTCGATGAAAAAAGCGAACAAGCTGTAATAAAAAAAGACTTATACGAGACTGTTTGCGATACCTGCGAACAAAAAATTTATGTGCCTTTTATGCCCGATCCCAATCGGCCAGCCTTTTGCAAAGAATGCTTGAAAGATTATCAGCGGGCGATGGCAAGGTCGCGTAACACAGAACATGTAACACATAACACAAACAATGAAAAACCAACGCCGATATTTGTTAAACCAAGATCAGTTGAAAATAAAGTTGAGCGAAAAGTTTACGCGCCCAAGGAAAGTCCGATGAGCCTTTCGCAAATGGCGCATATCGCGCCCAAAAAATTCAAACCGATGCGCCCAAAGCCGAATGTGGATCTGGCAAGTGTGCGCGATTTAATTAAAAAAACCAAAGAATAGCAATTCCGCAACAAATTCCAGTATAGATTTATATTTTCAATAGACCCGTTTGCGAATTCGCCTTGCGGCTAAGCTTAGTTTAGGTATAATGATTTAAAAGCGAATTTGTGCGGGATGCTCATTTTTGTATCCGCTCGCTTCGCTCCGGACAAAAATGGCAAAACCTAGAGTTATTGTTGGCATGTCGTCGGGCGTGGATTCGTCGGTGGCGGCGGCTCTGCTCAAAAAACAAGGCTACAATGTTGTGGGCGTTTTTATGCATTTTTGGAAAGAGCCGGCGCAGAATGCTTTGATTGAAAATAAATGCTGTTCACTGGAATCTTATGAAGACGCGCGCAAAGTCTGCCAGATTTTGAACATTCCGCTCTATACCGCCAATGCTGAAAAAGAATTTAAAAAAGAAGTAGTGGACTATTTTTTATCCGAATACGCAGCTGGGAGGACGCCCAATCCGTGCGTGGCGTGCAATGAACACATAAAATTCAATGTGCTTTTCCGGAAAATGCTGGAAATGAAAGGGGATTTTGTAGCCTCCGGCCATTATTCGATGATAAAAAAGGGAACTGACAAAAATTGGCATATTTTTCAAGGTGCTGACAAGGAAAAAGACCAATCATACTATCTATACAATTTTAATCAAAAACAGCTGGCCAGAATTCTGTTTCCAGTGGGCGGACATAAAAAAGCGCAAATCCGCGCCATGGCGAAAAAAATGAAATTGCCGGTTTTCAACAAGGACGATTCGCAGGGCCTGTGCTTCACGTCGGAAAAATATCCGGAAAACTTTTTGCGCCGGCATTTGAAACTCAAAAAAGGAAAAACTTTGAATACAAAAGGCGAAATTATCGGACAACATGAAGGCCTGCCGCTGTATACTATTGGGCAACGGCGCGGCATTAACATTGGCGGAGACGGGCCATATTATGTCGTGGACAAAGACATAAAAAAGGACACTCTAATTGTCACCAATAACGAAAAAGATCCGGCGCTTTTCCGCAGAGATATGGAAGTCAGAAAGGTAAACTGGATAGTTTCTGAACCTAAGTTACCCCTTAAATTGTATGTCAAAAACCGCTACCGAAAACCAGCGGTTAGTGCTACAATAGAACTACAAAGCACAAAGCACAAAGCACAAAAAGACAAAATCTATTCAGTAATTTTTGACGAACCGCAAAGAGCCATTTCACCGGGGCAATCCGCCGTGTTTTATACTAAAAAAGGCGAAATGCTCGGCGGGGGAACGATAGTGTAAAATTTAAAATTATTTTTATGAATAAAATTTTCCTCGGACTATTGGCCTTTGCGCCAATTACGGTGATCGCGCATTTTGCGGGTGTGTCGCCGCTGATTATTTTTTTCTTGTCGGCGCTGGCGATTGTTCCATTGGCGAAATATATCGGCGAAGCCACGGAGGAATTGGCGGTCTATACCGGACCGGCGTTGGGGGGCATACTTAATGCCACTTTTGGAAACGCCACGGAATTTATCATCGGTATTTTTGCCATTCAAGCCGGACTGGTGGAAGTAGTTAAAGCTTCCATCACGGGTTCAATTATTGGCAACCTGCTTTTGGTTTTGGGCATGGCCATGCTGGCTGGCGGCTGGAAAAGAAAAAAGCAGGAATTCAACCGGACGGCTTCCATGGCTAGCTCAGTCACATTGCTTTTAGCCATGATAGCCTTGATTATGCCGGCAATTTTTCTGCTGACGGCGCCTAGCGCCGGAAAAGTTATTATTGAAGAATTGAGTATTTCTGTTTCAGTTTTGATGATTTTGGTTTACGCGGCCAGTATTTTCTTTGCGCTTTACACGCATAAACATTTGTATGCCGAAGAAGTCGGCAAGGAAGAGGCGAATTGGAGCAAGAAAAAAAGCATAATTATTTTGCTTGTTTCAACGGTGGCTGTGGCCTGGATGTCAGAAATTTTAGTGGGCTCTATTGAACCGCTGGTGGCCAGTCTTGGCTGGACAGAGTTGTTTATCGGTGTTGTGGTAGTGGCAGTGGTCGGCAACGCGGCCGAGCACACCTCGGCCATTACCATGGCGGCCAAAAATAAAATGGATCTGGCGCTGCAAATTTCTATCGGGTCGGCTACACAAATCGTGATGTTTGTGGCTCCGCTTTTGGTTTTGATCAGTCTATTTTTCAAGGAGCCGATGAATTTGGTTTTCAACACATTTGAGCTGATTGCGATTGTACTTTCAGTTTTGATTGCCAATTTGGTTGTGGAAGATGGCGAAAGCAACTGGCTGGAAGGCCTGCAGCTGGTGGTGGCCTATGCCATCATCGCGGTGGCCTTTTTCTTCCATCCATAAAATAAAACATATGGGACTGATATTTAATAAAAAATTACCTACTGGCGGAACGGTTTTCAAGAAAAGAATCGCAGACAAGGATATTTCCAAGAAAGACATCAGAAAAATAAGTGAAGAAATGGGTTTCACAAGAACCGGCGCGGAGCATCATTTTAAAAAGTTTCTAATGAAAGCCCAGTCCGGCGGACTAGATCGCAAAGAGTTTCATGGAGGAATGCAGGATATGATTGCGGAGGGATATGTAACCAAAAAGCAGGCAATGCGAATGACCAAAGAAGCAGGTATCGAAAGGAAGGACTTGCGTTATTATAAAAGCATGTCTGAATATAAGGCACTGGATAGAAGTGAAAATGTTTCTGAAAATAAAAAAGAAACTTCAACCGAGAGACCTGCCGTTCGTCCAAAAGATAATTCGTCAGTGAGAGTTGAAACAAAACCTGCGGCGCCGACTAATAAAATTCCAGAGGAAAAAGCAACCAGTATTTATAGTATTTTAAATAAGCACTAAAAATAATAAAAAAATGTACACACAAGATTTTTCCAACAATCAACAAAGCGATCAGGACAAATCCCGTAGCCGCAATGACATTCAGCGCGAGATTGTGATGCAGGAGTCTGATTTGCATAAAAAAATGGCGGAAAAAGTCCGCTTCGAAGCGGAAATCCGCGCGCTCAAAAAAGATGAAGCGCGCGTTCGCGTGGCGCTCCAGGAAAAACAGGAAATATTTTCCAAAATGGGCTACGAAATCCTGCAGATGGAAAATGCCATCAAAAGCCTTAAGAAAAAATTATATACACTTAAATAATAAATTTTAAAAACTATGAGTATTGTAGATAAAGTTAGAGAGGCGATTAAGAAAAAAAATAGCGAAGGAGAAGAAAAAGAAAATTTTAAACTTTCAGAATTTGAGGAAACCAGGATAAGAGATTTTGAAGATAGGGCGGGAGATATGGACAAAATCATGGAAAAAATGGAAGAGGCGGATATAAACACAAGAGAAGTGACGGCCGCGATAAGAAATAGCGTGAAGGATATTATTTAATATGACAGCGCAGGAGCTTCGCGAAAAATATTTGGAATTTTTCAAGTCTAAGGGGCACACTATTATCCCTGCGGCTTCTTTGATTCCGCACGAAACCGACCCCTCGGTACTTTTTACGACAGCTGGCATGCATCCGCTGGTGCCATATCTTTTGGGAGAAGACCATCCGGGCGGAAAGCGTGTGGCCAATGTGCAAAAATGCGTGCGCACTGGTGATATTGACGAAGTGGGCGATGCGATTCACCACACTTTTTTTGAAATGCTCGGTAATTGGAGTTTTGGCGATTATTTCAAAAAGGAATCTTTGGAGTGGAGTTGGGAATTTTTGACTTCCCCTGACTGGCTTGGTTTGGATAAGAATAAAATCGCCGTTTCGGTTTTTGCTGGCGACGCGGACGCGCCCTTTGATAAAGAGGCATATGAGATTTGGAAATCTTTAGGCATAGACGAAAAAAGAATTGCCAAGCTTTCCAAAGAAGACAATTGGTGGGGTCCGGCGGGAGCAACCGGCCCATGCGGACCAGACAGCGAGATTTTTTATTGGTCGGAAAATTCAGAGGTTCCGGAAGCATTTGATCCGGAAGATTTGAGATGGGTGGAAATCTGGAATAATGTTTTTATGCAATATAACAAGACGATTGAAAATAAATTTGAACCGCTGATTCAAAAAAATGTAGACACGGGCATGGGACTAGAAAGAACGCTGGCGGCCTTCAATGGGCTGGCGGATAATTACCAAACGGATTTATTTCAACCGATATTTGAGGTGATTAAAAAGGTTTCACCTTCCGGTATTCAAGGTGAAACCTTGAAAAGCTATAGGATTATTGCAGATCATCTAAAAGCGGCGACATTTCTAATTGCCGATGGCGTGGAACCTTTGAATGTTGGCCGGGGATATGTTTTGCGCCGTTTAATACGCCGGGCTGTCCGTCATGGCAAACTACTTGGAATTGAAAATAATTTTACCAAAGATATTTCCGAAACAGTGATAGAAATTTATAAAGATTTTTATCTGGAGCTTGTCGAAAATAAAGATAAAATTTTTGCAGAACTGGAAAAAGAGGAAAATAAATTCAGAGAAACTCTGGAAAAAGGACTCAAGGAATTTAATAAAATATCCAACGCAAATATTTCTGGAACTGATGCGTTTAATTTATATCAAACATACGGATTTCCATTTGAGATGACCAAGGAATTGGCAGTGGAAAAAAATTTGGAAATTGACGAAAAAGGCTTTCAGGAGGAATTGCAGAAGCATCAGGAGCTTTCTAGGACGGCTTCAGCCGGCCAATTCAAAGGAGGCTTGGCAGAAGCTGGCGAAACCACGACCAAATTGCATACCGCCACTCACTTGCTCCTGGCTGCGCTGAGGGAGGTTTTGGGGCCGCATGTATATCAAAAGGGATCGAATATTACAGCTGAAAGATTGCGGCTAGATTTCGCTCACAATGTGAAAATGACCCCGGAGGAGCTCGAAAAAGCCCAAGATTTGGTCAATGAGGCAATCAGGGAAGACATTCCAGTGACTTGCGAGGAAATGTCTGTCGAAGAGGCCAAAAAAGCGGGAGCAGTCGGGGTTTTTGAAGCGAAATACACAAACAATGTTAAGGTGTATAGTATGGGATCCGCCAAAGGCGGACCTCCTTTCAGTCGGGAAATATGCGGCGGTCCGCACGCTAAATCAACCGGCGAACTCGGGCATTTTAAGATTGTGAAAGAAGAAGCATCCAGCGCTGGAGTGCGGAGAATTAAAGCGGTTCTGGAATAAACAAATTGATCATAAAAATGTAGATATTATATGAAAATCAAAAAATCAATATTCAAGCCCTCGATCAAAATTTTAACATATGTTCCAGTTTATATTGTTCTTTATGCCATCTTTGCAGTTATAATGTTTGATCGTTGTGGTTTTGATGAGTGTATTTTTAGTAATATTTTAATGTATGTTTCTTTTTATGTGCCTGGGTTACTTACCCTTCTAATTCAAAAGACATTTGGACTGGATTTGTTTGCTGTTTCGATGTTTGCCTATTTATTCCTTATCGCTTATGTCACAGACATTATCATAAGACTATATAACAACAAAAAATAAAGTCATAGAAAAATTATATCTACAAAGATTTTATGAAACGAGCAATCATTGTCCATTGTTGGGAGGGATATCCGGAATATTGCTGGTATCCTTATGTTAAAAAAGAACTCGAAGCCAGAGGTTTTCAAGTTGCGGTGCCGGCGTTTCCTGATACAGAAAATCCAAGGTTGAGCAAATGGCTGCCGGTTCTCAAAGAAGTTGCGGGCAAGCCGGACGAGGAATTATATCTAATCGGGCATAGTCTGGGCTGCGCGACAATTATGCGTTATTTGGAAGATCTGGCCGAAAACGAAAAAGTCGGAGGCGTGGTTTTCGTGGCCGGTTTTTCGCATATTCAAGACAGCAAGTTGAATTTCAAGGAGATAAAAAATTTTTTTATGATACCGTTGGATTTGGGAAAGATAAAAAACAAATCAAAAAACGGATTTATTGCGATTCATTCGGAAGATGACCCATATGTCAGTCTTAAATACGCGGGCATTTTCAGAGACAGGCTTGGCGCGAAAATTATTATCAAACAAAATATGGGGCACTTTTCCGGCGCCATTGAAGGCGAAGAAGCCTGCTTGGAGCTTCCGGATGTTGTTCAAGGTGTTGAAAAATTGCAATAAAATTTGATATTAGATATCTTTTGTCGTATAATAAGAATACAAAAACAAAAACAGTAAGCTGTTATTAAACCCCCGACACCAATTTATATTTTAATCTGGTGTGCGGGGTGAATATAAAAAACACACTCAAAAAAGTTTGAAATATTTTCAAGCGAATTGATGTGGGGGTGAATGGGAATTTTTTCCAAAATTTTAGGCGCGCGGGGCGCCGGCTCGGATTTTATGCTTTCGCTCGACATTGGGACGGAAGTCGTTAAGGCTCTGGTTTTTAAGATTGACAAAAATTCAGGCAATGGCGTGGTGAAGGGCGTCGGCCGGGTGCGGCAAAGGCTGGGCGATATGCAAAGCGGGGCGGTTTCCGACATTGGCGGAGTAATTGAAAGCGCGAAAAGAGCGATCGAAATTGCTAAAAAAATGGCCGGGGCGAAAAAAGCGGAGAAGGCCATCATTGGAATTGCCGGGGAATTGGTAAAAGGCACCACCACAACAGTGCATTATGAAAGGATCAGGCCGGAAGTGCGGATCGATCTCTCGGAACTTAAAAATATAATCCAGAAAGTGCAGTGGAAAGCTTTTGACCGGATACGGAGCCAGCTGGCCTGGGAAACGGGACATAGTGAAATTGAGGTCAAGCTTATTAATGCCGCGATTATCGATGTCCGGATTGACGGATATAGAGTTATGAATCCAGTGGGTTTTCAGGGACGGGATGTTTCCATTGCGGTTTTCAATGCTTACGCGCCGATGATCCATCTCGGAGCTTTGCAAAAAATTGCCGACGAGTTGAATTTGGATTTATTGAGCATTGCCGCGGAGCCGTATGCCGTCGCGCGTTCAATGGGCATTGAAGATGTTCTGGATTTTAACGCGGTGTTCATTGATATCGGCGGCGGAACGACGGATATCGCGGTGGTCAGAAACGGCGGGCTGGAGGGCACGAAAATGTTTGCTCTGGGCGGGCGGGCTTTTACCAAGCGGCTGGCGCAGGAACTTGGCGTGTCTTTTGAAGAAGCGGAAATTTTAAAAATAAAATATGCCGAAGGAAAACTGGGAAAAGATGTCAGTTTGAAAATCGAACAGATTTTAGCGGATGATTGCGGAGTCTGGTTGAGCGGCGTGGAACTGGCCCTGTCTGAATTCGCGGAAGCCGATCTACTGCCTTCCAGATTTTTTCTTTGCGGCGGCGGCTCGGGGCTGCCCGGCATAAAAAAGGCATTGCTTAGTCCGCGGTGGTCCAAGGGTTTTCCTTTTGCTAAAACTCCGCAAGTGAGCTTCTTGCAGCCGAGCGACATTGTGAATATAATTGACGAAACGGGCCAGCTTAGAGATCCCCAGGATATCACGCCGATGGGGCTGGCTAATCTGGCGCTGGATCTGGCCGGAGAAGAAAAAGTTATGGCCGGAATTTTGAGGAGAGCGGTTAAAATGATTCAAAAATAGCACGCGAAAAGCGCACTACGAATGCGCCCACTCGAATAATAATTTACATTATGGCACACCAAACATTTTATCTAGACATCGACGAAGAAATAACTTCAATTGTCGACCGCTTGCGAAAAGCCAAGGCGCGGGAGATTATTATTGTTGTTCCTAAGCGGGCGCTGCTTATTCAAAGTATCGTAAATTTAAAGTTGCTGAAAAAGGAAGCGGAAAATTTAGGAAAACAGCTGATTATTGTGACGCAGGACAAGCTCGGAAAAATGCTGGTGGAAAAAGCCGGGATCGCCGTGGAGCAAAGACTGGACGATATTGACGGCGAGGAAGTGACCGTGGTGGAAAATAGCCTTCCCTATGATGCCAGTTCGTTAAATTCCGCTAAAGATGACGAAAAAACAAGAGAAAGGCTGCAAAATATAGGATCGCCGGAGTATTTTCACGAAAATCCGCTTAAAAAAGCGATCGCTTCCGAGCTTGAAGCCGAATATCAACCGAGGGAGAGCGAAGCTTATGAAACGGAAAAAATTACCAACAAGGAACTGGTGACTGGCGCCTCTTGCCCAGTCGGAGAAAAGAAATCCTTTTTTGGGAAAACATCCGCGATGGATATTATAAAGAATATGAAAATCAGCCAATCCGGCGCGGGCAAAGAAGAAAAAAATATTTCTGAAAATAAAACTACTTTATTATTGCCGGAAAGATCGCCGGAAGAGTTCTTGCCAGCGAGAAGCGGTTTTGGTGAAAACGCTTCTTCAGCCGGCGCGGACCGCTTGAGGGATTTTTACCAAAACGGAGAAAATTCGCGCAGAATAAAAAAAGAAAGTTATGATTACAAAAATGTCAGCCTCGCAGGCCATTTTTGGAAATATTTCCTGATATTCGGCGCGGCGGCTCTTTTTCTGGTGGCGCTGGCTGCGGCTTATTTATTTTTGCCCAAGGCGGATATAAAAATATTTACCAAAGCGAAAGTTCAATCGCTGGATATGCAGATCAAGGGCGATTCCGCGGTTCAGGCGCCGGATTCGGGCAGCCTGACGATTCCGGCAAAAACAGTTTCTCAAAATGTCGAGGTTGCCAAAAATTTCAATGCCAGCGGAGACAAGTCGGCCTCCAACCAAAAAGCCCATGGAATTATAACGATCTATAATGAATATAGCAGCAGCACCCAGCCGCTGGTAGCCACTACGAGATTTTTAAGCGAAAATGGAAAACTTTTCCGTCTGATAAAAGGCGTTATTGTCCCCGGGACATCAATTGTGGGCGGGGAAGTAAAGCCGGGAGCAGTGGAAGCGGAAGTTATCGCGGACGAATCAGGAGAGGCTTATAATATTGAACCGACTAAATTTACCATTCCGGGTTTTCAGGGCAGCGGCAATGACAAATATTCTAAATTTTATGCCAAATCTTCGAAAACTATGGCAGGCGGGAAAAGCGGGCAAAGCTCGGTAAAAACCGTAACTGAAAGCGATATAGCCAACGCCAAAAATTCCATAGTGGACGACATCCGCGCAAAAGCCAAAGAGCAGATAAAAAATGAATATAGCGAGAGTTCAGTTATACTGGATGACGCGCTCAACATTGAAAATGTCACTTATTCGTCCTCGGCAAACAGCGGAGAAATCGCGGAAAACTTTACGCTTACGGCTAAAGCCAAAGCCAGCGCGGTGATTTTCAGCCAGAGCGACGCCCTGGAACTAGCCGCTGGGCAAATTAACAAAAATAAGGACAAAAATGCCGTCTTGGTCAGCGAAGATTCTGTGGTATTGGAGTTTGGCAAGGCCGATGTTGATTTCGCGAAGGGGACAGTGCTGATCAGAGCGCATGTTACAGGAAAAACAACGGATACTATCGATGTGTTTAATTTTAAAAAGGGGATTTTGGGCAAGAGTGAGGATGATTTCAAGGCTTATTTAAAGCAATATAACCAAATAACGGGCGCTGAAATTGAATACTGGCCGCCGTTCATCAGCGGAAAAATTCCCGCCTACGAAAGCCGGGTGAATATAACGCTTGACAACAATTAGAAAACTCGCTAAGATACAAGGGAATTAAAAAAGCACTAGAGAAGCCTTAATAGAGGGAACGGTTGTAATGCATGAATTAGGATTGATTGAAAATAATCTCCGTCTATTTTTTTGTTGGCGAAAATTATGTCAGAAAATAAAGAATTAGTTAAACTGGAAGGCGTTGTTGAGGAAACTTTGCCCAGCACCACCTTCAAGGTTACGCTGGACAACGGCCATACTATACTGGCGCATATTTCAGGCAGGATGAGAGTGAATTATATCCGGCTTTTGCCCGGAGACAGGGTTTTGGTGGAAATGAGCCCTTATGATCTCACTAAGGGCAGAATAGTCCAAAGATTAAGATAAATTCATGAAAGTTAGAGCATCGGTAAAAAAAATTTGCGACAAATGCAAGCTTGTTAAGAGAAAAGGCAAGTTATTTGTGGTTTGCTCTAATCCTAAACATAAACAACGGCAAGGTTAAACTTTATGTTAAGAATTTCCGGGGTAAATGTCCCTGATGAAAAAGCAATAGGAATCTCTCTGACTTATGTTTATGGCATAGGCAGGTCAACGGCTGGAAAAATTCTGGATGAGCTGGGTATTCCCCGGGGAAAACGGACCAAGGATCTGGACGAATCTGAACAAAATAAAATTCGTGAATATGTGGAAAAAAAGATCCGGGTGGAAGGAGAGTTGAAGCATTCAGTGAGAACCAACGTAAAAAGATTGAAAGAAATCGGATCCTATCGCGGAACGCGCCATCAAAAAGGCCTGCCGGTTCGCGGCCAGCGCACTAAGACCAATAACCGCACCGTGCGGGGAAATGTCAGAAAAACAATGGGCAGCGGAAGAGTTAAGACGGAAAAAACGTAGTCTCTACGAATATACAAATTAGAATTATTTTTTATGAATGAGAAAAAAAAGAAAACCGAGGATATAAAAGCTGAACCAGAATTAAAATCTGAAGTTTTAGACGCGGAAAAAAACGCGGTTGCAACTGAGGCGGAACAGAAAAAGAAAGCCAAGAAAATAAAAAGGCAAATTCAAAAAGGGCGCGCCGGAATTAAATGCACCTATAACAATACAATTGTCAGCATTGCGGATATTAATGGCAATATTTTGGGCTGGGCTTCTTCCGGGATGCTCGGATTCAAGGGGGCGAAAAAAGCGACTCCCTATGCCGCGACTCAGGTAGTGGCCAATGTGAGCGAGAAAGTCAAAAAATACGGCGTTTCTGAACTCGAAGTTTATGTTAAAGGCGTAGGCAGCGGGCGCGAAGCTTCCATCAGGGCTTTGGCAAATAATGGTTTTGATATTATTTTAATTAAAGACGAAACTCCGATTCCGCACAACGGCTGCCGACCGAAAAAACCGCGCAGAGTATAATATTTGAATACATAATTTTTATAGAGAAATATGGCCAGAGATATAAATGCCAAATGCAGAAAATGCCGCCGAAGCAAAGAAAAGCTTTTTCTTAAAGGTGATCGTTGCGCCACGCCAAAATGCGCTATTGTAAGAAGGGCTTATGGTCCGGGAGTGCACGGGAAAAAGGGCAGCCGCAATCAAAGCGAATATGGAACTCAGCTGGCGGTAAAGCAGAAAATAAAAAGAATCTACGGAGTGCTGGAAGACCAATTCCGCCATCATTTTGATGAAGTGAAAAATAAGCCGGGAATGACGGGTGACCTGTTGATTTCCAGGCTGGAAAGACGGCTGGATAATGTTGTTTACAGGATTGGCTGGGCGGCTTCCCGCGCGCAAGCCAGGCAGCTGGTGAATCACGGCCTCATCGCGGTCAATGGCAAAAAAGTCGATATTCCTTCTTTTGAAGTTAAGCTGGGCAATGTCGTATCCATAAACAAACCAAAAGCGGAAAAAACATATTTTAAAAACCTGGAGCAATTTATCAAGAATAAGAAAGATTTTCCCAAGTGGATTAATTTTGACAAAACCAAGCTTGAAGGGACCATTATTGGAAATCCGGAAAGAGATGACATTGGAATTAATGTTGACGCGCAGGTAGTGGTAGAATATTATTCTCGATAAATCCGATTCGAACCTACGAATGTATGCGAATCTACAAATTAAAAATTAAAAAATAATTTAAATAACAAACGATATGAGGCTATGTTCGCAGATTCGAATTAATTCGTAGTTTCGCATCGGT
>Ga0315286_10001855_pt1 | contig 19458 bp, 21 predicted proteins | sample YL17G10_0_MG_FD_205038 | JGI IMG/M metagenome (GOLD analysis project Ga0315286, IMG submission 205038) | Sediment microbial communities from Yellowstone Lake, YNP, Wyoming, USA - YL17G10_0 | ecosystem: Environmental > Aquatic > Freshwater > Lake > Sediment | place: USA: Wyoming | collected... | reverse complement strand
CGAGATGAGCACGCCGTTGCGCGCCACCAGGAAAACCAGCATCAGCGCGAAGCCCAGGTACATGAGCACGAACTGCACCTGGTCGGTGAAGACCACGCTGCGCAGGCCGCCGCGCTGGATGTAGAAGACGGAGAAGACGCCGGCGGCCAGCACGCAGGGCACGAGCGGCTGCGCGAACATGGCGGAGAACAGCGTGCCCAGCATGAGCACGTAGGCGGCCGGGGCCGAGGTGATGAACACCGCCACCGCGCCGGCCAGCGCCGGGCCGCGGCCGTAGTGACGGTCGAGCAGGTCGGGGATGGTGTAGAACCCGGTGCGCCGGGCGCGCGCCGCGAAGCCGAAGGCGAAGAGCCCCGCCCCGATGTAGTACGGCACGCCGAAGACCAGCCAGTTGGAGAGCCCGTAGCGGTAGGAGTACTCGCCGACGCCGAGGATGCCGCCGTACCAGGTGGCGACGAGCGTGGCGACGAACGCCGGCAGCGTCACGCGGCGGCCCGCGACGAGGTAGTCGAGGGCGCTCGGCCGGAGCTTGCGGGCGCGCAGCCACACGACGGCGAGGAAGAGGAAGTACGCCGCGATCAGGCCCCAGTCGAGCGGGCTCTGACTGAACATCGACCTTCCCTGCGGGGGAGTTCCCGCCGCGCGGTCCGCCGCGCCGGAGCGTTCCGGCGGCGACGCGGCCGGCCAACGAAAACGCCGCCCGCGAAGGGACGGCGTGAGGCAACCGGAGAGCTCGCTTGCTTCGCCGTTTCCCTACGCTGGCATGACCCAGTTCAGGTTCAGAGGGTGTGCTCTCAGGCCGGCGATTTCAGGCCGCCGACCACCCCTAACGACGCGCCCGCAGTGAGGCGGACGGGGCGACTATGCGCCCGGCGGGGGCGGCTGGCAAGAGGGGGCTGCGGAGGGCGGGTGGACGTGCGGATCGGTGGCCAGCAGCAGCGCACCGGCGGTCATGACACCGAGCGCGGTGAGCCCGGCCAGGCCCGCCGGCTCGCGCAGGAAGACCCAGGCGAGGATGGCCGCCATCCCCGGGGCCATGGCGAAGAAGAGCCCGGTCTGCACCACCCCGAGCGTGCGCATGCAGCGCACGAAGAGCACGATGGTCAGCCCATAGGTGAGGGCGCCCACCGCGGCCGCCGCGGCCAGCCGCGCCGGCGTCCAGCCGCCGGTCTGCCCCAGGGCGAGGGCCAGCACCAGGCTCACCGCGCCGCCGACGAGTCCCTTGACTGCGACGATCTGGGTCGCGTCCTTGCCGCTGATGCGCAGCGTGAGGTTGTTGTCGAGCCCCCACAGAGCGCAGGCTCCGAGGATGAGCAGCGCGCCCGTCCAGTGGGCGCCCGACGTCGTGGCCGGCTCGGCGCCCGGCCACGAGACGAGCAGCGCCCCCAGCCAGATGGCCGCGCCGCCGAGCCCGCCGCGTCTGCCGAGGCGCTCGCCGGCGAAGACGATGCCCAGCCCGACGGTGAACACGACCTCGAAGTTGAGCAGCAGCCCGGCGGCGTGTCCGCTGGTGCGTTGCATGCCGCCGAGCAGCGCCAGCGGCGCCAGCACGCTGCCCGCCGCCACGCCGCCGGCGAGCCACGGCCAGTCGCCGGGGACGAGGTCGCGGCGCGAGTCGGCACTCGCGTGGCCGCCGCGCGACGCCAGCACGAGGAGCAGAGAGAACGCGCCGGCCGCCAGATAGATCACCGCCGACAGCGCCAGCGGCGGGATGTCGCCGAGCAGGACCTTGGTCACCGGAACGCTGGTCGCAAAGACGAAGGCGGCGAGCAGCGCCTCGAGACGGCCCCGGACGGTGGAGGAGAGCCGCCGGTGGGCGGCGGCGATCGCGGCGGCGGGTGCGGGCGCGCCCGGGGCCATCAAGCCTTGGGCGGGGCCAGGTCGCGGGCCGCGCTCGGCGCGGCGAAGTTGCACGCCTTGTGGGCGCCGTCGCAGAACGGCTTGTCGCTCGACTGGCCGCAGCGGCAGAGCGAGACCTTGGTGCGGCCGGCAAGACCGAACGCCTTGCCGTCGGCGTCGACGATCTCGAAATCGCCCTCGACGAGCAGCGAGCCGTTGCTGCGGACGGTGATGCGCGTGGATGCCATGCGGATCCTCCTCTCGAGTCGGGGTAGCCACGGGAGAGCGGTTCAGACCATAATGGCCCGACCCCGACCCGGCAAGGGTGGGGCAGGTTGGCGCTGCGGGGCGGCCGGCACGCGGCCGGCGCGCCGCGGCGGCGGGTCGCGACGAGGGGAGAGGGATGCCCGAGTTCATCTGCACCATGAAGGACCTGCGGCGGGTCTATCCGCCGAACCGCGAGGTGCTCAAGGGCATCTGGCTCTCCTTCTACTACGGCGCCAAGATCGGCGTCCTGGGTCTCAACGGCTCCGGCAAGAGCACGCTGCTGCGCATCATGGGCGGGCTCGACGACGGCTACCAGGGCGAGGTGCAGATGCAGAGCGGGCGCACCGTCGGCTACCTGTCGCAGGAGCCGCAGCTCGATCCGGCCAAGACCGTCATCGAGTGCGTCGAGGAGGGCGTGGCGGCCACGCGCGCGCTGCTCGACCGCTTCGACGCGATCACGGCGCGCTTCGCGGAGCCGCTCGACGCCGACGAGATGGAGAAGGTCCTCGCCGAGCAGGCCAAGGTGCAGGACCAGATCGAGGCGGCCGGCGCCTGGGAGCTCGACCGCAAGCTCGAGGTCGCCATGGACGCGCTGCGCTGCCCGCCGCCCGACACGCCGGTCCCCGTGCTCTCGGGCGGCGAGCGCCGCCGCGTCGCGCTCTGCCGGCTGCTCCTGCAGCAGCCCGACCTGCTGCTGCTCGACGAGCCCACCAACCACCTCGACGCCGAGTCGGTGGCGTGGCTCGAGCGCCATCTGCAGGAGTACCCGGGCACCGTGGTGGCCGTGACCCACGACCGCTACTTCCTCGACAACGTCGCCGGCTGGATCCTCGAGCTCGACCGCGGCCAGGGCATCCCCTGGGAGGGCAACTACTCGTCGTGGCTCGAGCAGAAGCGCAAGCGGCTCGAACTCGAAGAGAGGGTGGAGACGGCGCGCGCCAAGACGCTCGAGCACGAGCTGGAGTGGATCCGCATGGCGCCGCGGGCGCGCCAGGCCAAGGGCAAGGCGCGCTACACGGCCTACGAGAAGCTGCTCGCCGAGGAGCGCGAGCACCGCCCCGACCCGGGCGAGATCTGCATCCCGCCGGGGCCGCGGCTCGGCACCAACGTGGTCGAGGTGGAGAAGCTCACCAAGGGCTACGGCGACCGGCTCCTGATCGAGGACCTGTCGTTCAAGCTGCCGGCGGGCGGCATCGTCGGCGTGATCGGCCCCAACGGCGCCGGCAAGACCACGCTGTTCCGCATGATCACCGGCCAGGAGCAGCCCGACGCGGGCGCGCTGCGCATCGGCGACAGCGTGCAGATGGCCTACGTGGACCAGGACCGCGACCGGCTCGAAGGCGAGAAGACGGTGTGGGAGGAGATCGCCGAGGGCCGCGACGCGCTCAACCTCGGCGGCCGCGAGATGAACTCGCGCTCCTACGTGGCGGCGTTCAACTTCAAGGGCGCCGACCAGCAGAAGCGCGTCAAGAACCTCTCCGGCGGCGAGCGCAACCGCGTCCACCTCGCCAAGCTGCTCAAGACCGGCGGCAACCTGCTGCTGCTCGACGAGCCGACCAACGACCTCGACGTGGACACCCTGCGCTCGCTCGAGGATGCGCTCGGCAACTTCGCCGGCTGCGCCGTGATCATCTCGCACGACCGCTGGTTCCTCGACCGCCTGGCCACCCACATTCTGGCCTTCGAGGGCGACAGCCAGGTCGTGTGGTTCGAGGGCAACTACCAGGACTACGAGGCGGTACGCAAGAAGCGCCTCGGCCTGGAGGCCGACCAGCCGCACCGGATCCGGTACCGCAAGCTGGTCCGGTAGGGCGCAGCCCCCGGCGGGACCGGGGGTTACGGCACGCCTCTCATTCTGCAATCCCCACCCATCCCGGCTTGCGATCCGCATCGTCGGCGCGGGTTCCCGCTCTGCGTGTTCCGGGCCGTCCGTGGGCCGCGCGGCGCTCGCGAGGCGCGGCCGGTGCGGCAAGTACGGCACTTGCGACGGTGGGCATCACGGACCCGGCGATGGCACGGCCCCTGCATGAGTACCAGGGCGAACGGCGGCAGCTGGGCCCCGGGACGACGTGAACTCAGCCAGCGACGGAGGTGACCAACATGCTGCGCAACACGAAGGGCTTCACGCTGATCGAGCTCATGATCGTGGTGGTGATCATCGGGATCCTGGCGGCCATCGCCATCCCCAACTTCATCGCCATGCAGAGCCGGGCCAAGGAAGGCTCGACCAAGGCGAACATGCACACGTTCCAGCTGGCGGCCGAGGACGAGGGAGTGAAGTCGGACGGCAAGTACATGGTGGCGGCGACGGTGGCCGCGGGCCTGCCGCTGAACTTCAAGAACCCGTTCGACAACACCACGGGCAGCGGCAACGCGTGGGAGGCGCGCGGCACGAAGGACGGCGCTCCGGCGGGGACGTCGGGGATCACCTCCTACTGGACGGACACGCTGAGCTACAACGTCAAGGGCTACGGCAAGACCACGGCCCTGGCGCTGACCCTGACCTCCGGTCAGTAAGGCGGAGGGACGGATGTGCGGGGGGGGCGGCCGGGGTCCGGTCGCCCCCGTCGTATTCGGCGGAGAAGGGAGAGGCGCGGTCATGACGGGCCAGAGCGATAAGCGCCGGGCGGGCTTCACGCTCATCGAGCTGATGATCGTGGTGGTGATCGTCGGCATCCTGGCGTCGCTTGCCTTGCCGAACATGTACCGCATGTCGCGGCGGGCCAAGGAGGCGGGGGTGCGACAGAACATGCACCTGCTGCAGACGGCGGTCGAGGACTTCGCCGTGCTCTCCACCGGCCGCTATCCGGACGACGGCGCCGACGCCAGCGACGACGGGCGCACGGTGCAGCAGCTCTGCCCCGGTCAGGTCTACCCGCGCAACCCCTTCACCGATTTGCCGTCGGTCGTGGTGTGGGACGCCGATCCCAGCCCGGCGAACCCCGGCGAGCTGAGTGTCAACCCGGCGACCCCGACCAACTACCGGATCAAAGGCGCGAACTCCAGCGGCGCCCTGTTCGCGGTGTTCCTGACGACGGGTTCGTAGAGAACGGCTGCCGGCCCTCCCATCGCGCCTCCCGGGCACCCGCCCGGTGGCATGCCCATTGCAAATCACCGGGATGAAGCCCTACGGACGGTGGCGACCGCCCGGGGCGCGCTCGGCCAAGGGGCCGTGCGACAACGGATTGCGATCGGGAAGGCCATGACCGACACGAGCCGGATGGAAACGGACACACGGGAGCGGCCAGGAACTGGCCAAGCGGGACTGGGTGCCGCGCTGGTGGCGACCGGGCTGACCAAGGTGTTCCGCGACCCCTGGACCCTGCGCAGCAAGACCGCGGTCGAGGACGTGAGCCTCACCGTCGAGCGGGGCGAGACCTTCGGCCTCCTGGGTCCCAACGGGGCCGGCAAGACCACCACCCTCAAGCTGTTGCTCGGGCTCCTGCGGCCGACGGCGGGGCGGGCCTGGCTGCTGGGAGAGCCGGCCGGCAGTCCCGGCAGCCGCGTCGGCGTGGGCTATCTGCCCGAGAGCCCGTATTTCTCCGATCGCCTGACGGCGCGCGAGTTCCTCACGTTCTCCGGGCAGCTGGCGGGGCTGGCGCAGGGCGAGGCGCGCCGGCTCGGCGGCCACTGGCTGGAACGCCTGGGGCTCGCCGCGCGGGCCGACACCCAGTTGCGCAAGTTCTCCAAGGGGATGCTCCAGCGGGTCGGTCTGGCGCACGCGCTCCTGGGCGACCCCGAGCTGGTCTTCCTCGACGAGCCGATGAGCGGCCTCGACCCGCTCGGGCGCCGCGAGGTGCGCGACCTGATCCTCGAGTGCCAGGAGCGCGGCGTCACCGTCGTGTTCTCGAGTCACATCCTGCCCGACGTCGAACTGCTCTGCGAGCGCGTCGCGGTCCTGGCGCACGGCCGCGTGGCGCGCATGGGCCCGCTCGACGAGCTGTTGGAGACCGGCGAGCACGGCTCCGAGGTGGTGGCCCGCGGGCCGCAGCCCCTGCTGCTGCCGCCGCGTCTGGCGGGAGTGACGCACGAGGTCCACGGCCGCCGCGTGGTGCTGCGCGCCACGACCGCCGCCGCCCTGGGCGAGCTGCTCGCGTACCTGCCGGGAGCCGGCTACGAAGTGGAGTCGGTCACCCCCGCGCGGCGATCGCTGGAATCGGTGGTGCTGGAGGTGGCAGCCGCGTCGGGCGAGGCCGCGGTGGCGGCGCGGGCGCCCGGATCCGGGCGTCGCGAGCGCCAGCGGAGGGCCGGATGATCGCGGTGATCGCCGCCAACACGTTCCGCGAGGTGCTGCGGGACCGGGTGTGGTTCGTGCTCCTGGGTTTCGGCTTCGTGCTGCTGGCGGGCTCGAAGGCCCTGAGCCCGATCGCCCTGGGCGAGGGCGGGCGTCTGACCGTGGACCTGGGGCTCAGCGCTCTGGCGCTGCTCGGTCTGCTGGTGGTGACCGTGGTGGGCGCCAGCCTGGTGCACCAGGAGATCGACCGCCGCACGGTCCACGTGATCCTGGCGCGCCCGGTGTCGCGCACCGTCTACCTGCTCGGCAAGTGGGCCGGATTCACCGCCTCGCTCTGGGTCTCGGGAGCGCTCATGGGCCTCGGCCTGACGGCGGTGGCGTGGTGGGTGCGCGGGCCGCAGGCGGTGCTGCCCACGGCCCAAGCGGTGGTCCTGATCTGCCTCTCGTTCGCCGTCCTGACGGCGCTGGCCGTGCTCTTCTCGGCGCTCTCCACGCCGCTGCTCTCGTCGCTCTACACGCTCAGCCTCTACGCCCTCGGCTGGTGGACGGCGGACATCCGCAGCTTCGCCAAGGCCCTGGCCGAGCCGGTGCGCAGCGGGCTCACCGCGGTCTCGTACGCGCTCCCCAACCTCGAACTCTTCAGCGCGCGCCTGGCGGTGGCGCACGCGGAGCCGGTGCCCGTCCTGCAACTGGCGCTGGCCGCGGTCTACGCGGCCGGCTACGGCGCGGCGGTGCTCGGGCTGGCGGCACTGGCTTTCCGGGGGCGGGAGTTCAAGTGAGCGCGGTGCAGGCCTTCGCGCGTTGGCGGCTGCCGCTCGGGCCGCTCGCCGCCTTGCTGGTAGGGGGGACGGTGGCGGTCGCCGCGGCCCACTACGCGCCGCGGGCGCTGCCGGCGGGGCAGGCCCTGGAAGAGCTGGCGTACTACCCGTCGGGACGCTGGCTGACGGCCGCGAGCCTGGGCGAGGCGGCCACGCTCGCCGACCTCACCTGGCTGCGCGCCGTGCAGTACTACGGCGAGCACCGGCTGAGCGACAACCGTTTCGCGCTGCTCTACCACGTCTTCGACATCGTCACCGGGTTGGATCCCCGACACCGCAACTCGTACGTCTTCGGCGGCACGTCGCTGGCCCAGGAGGGCGGGCAGTTCGAGCGCGGGGTCGCGCTCCTGGAGAAGGGGCGCTCGGCCGACCCGCAAGCCTGGGTGTACCCGTTCGAGATCGGCTTCCTGTACTTCGTCCAGAAGCGCGACCACGGCACCGCGGCCCTGTGGTTTCGCGAGGCGGCGCGCAAGCGCGATTGCCCGCCGTACGTCGGGCGCTTCGCCGCCTACAGCGCCGGCCGGGCCGGGCACCGCGCCGCGGCCATCGAGCTGTGGCAGAGCGTGGGGGAAGACTCGGACAACCGCGTGCTGCGCGAGAAGGCGGTCGGCGAGGTCCGCCGGCTGGCCCGCGGCACCCGGGACTGGGCGGCGGCCGAGCGCTGGGCGCAGCGCATGGAGGCGGACGGCAAGGCCGCGCCCGGGAGCGCGCGATGAGCGGCGGCCTCGGCTGGTGGAGCCCGGAGGCGGCGTGGGGCTGGCTGGCCCCGGCGGCGGCGGCGCCCTGGCCGGTGGTGGCGTTCGCCGCGGCGACCGGCGTGTGCTTCGGCTCCTTTCTCAACGTCGTGATCCACCGGCTGCCGCGCGGCCAGTCGCTCGCCTGGCCGGGTTCGCACTGCCCGGCGTGCGGGCATGCGCTGGCGGTGTGGGAGAACCTGCCGCTCGTCTCCTTCGCCCTCCTGCGCGGCCGTTGCCACGCCTGCCGCTCTCCGATCGCGTGGCGCTATCCGCTGGTCGAGGCTCTGTGCGGCGGGCTCTGCGCCGGCGCCGTGCTCTGGCTGGGCATGGGTGCGGCGGCGCTGTGGGCGGCGGCGTTCGCCGTCGTGTTGGTGGCCATCGCGTGGATCGACGCGGAGCACCGCATCATCCCGGACGAGCTCTCGGCGGGCCTGGTGGCGCTCGGCCTGTGGGCGCGCGGCCCGAGCCTCGTGGGCCTGACCGCGGGCCTGGCCGGGGCCCTGGCCGGCTTCCTCACGCTGTGGGCGGTGGCGTGGGTCTACCGGCGCGTGCGGGGCGAGGAGGGTCTGGGGGGCGGGGACGTGAAGTTCGCGGCCGGGCTGGGGGCTTTCCTCGGGCTGCCGGGCCTGCTGCTCACCATCGTGGGCTCGGCGGCCGCCGGCTCGGCGGTCGGCCTGTGGCTGGTGGCCCGCGGGCGGGGCAGCGGCCGCACGGCGTTGCCGTACGGGGCCTTCCTGGCCCCGGCCGCGCTCGCCGCGATGGTGGCCGGCCCGGCGCTCTGGCGGGGGTACCTGAGCCTCACGGGGCTGCTTCCTTAGGCCCGGGGAAAGGGCGGCCGGGCCTCCGTTGCCGGTGGCGGGCAGGCGCCACCCGGGGGGCGCCGAGAATGCCCTCAAGAGGGTGCCCGGCCTGCCGACAACTGCATGCGGGGTCGTCCTGTCCGGGCGCCGGCACCTGCGCCCATGGAAGGTCCGGCACACAAGGAGAGTGGGATGTTCTTCCGCAAGAAGGAGTCGCTGGTCGGTCTCGACATCGGTAGCCACACGGTCAAGGTGGTCGAAGTCGAGCCGCTGCCGGGCGGGGGACACCGCCTGGTGAACTTCGGCATCTCTGAACCGCTCCACGAGGCGATCGTGGACGGCGAGATCATGGACCGGCAGCTGGTGACGGACGCCATCGCCAACCTGCTCGAGAGCCGCGGCATCAAGACGCGCTCGGTGGTGGCGGCGGTGTCGGGGCGCGCGGTGATCGTCAAGAAGATCGCCATGCAGACGCTTTCCCAGGAGGACGCCCAGCAGGCCATCCTCTGGGAGGCCGAGCAGCACGTGCCCTACGACATCAACGACGTGTCGCTCGACTTCGAGGTGCTGGGGCCGCTGCCCAACGACCCGAAGCAGCAGCAGGTGCTGCTGGTGGCGGCGAAGAAGGACATGGTGCTGTCCTTCGCCGACCTGATCCGCGAGGCCGGCCTGACCCCGGTGGTCATCGACGTCGACTCCTTCGCCATCCAGAACGCCCTCTCCGCCAACTACGACTTCGGCCCCGCCGAGGTGGTGGCGATCCTCAACCTGGGCAGCGAGATCACCAACATCAACATCACGCAGGGCGGCGTGCCGTACTTCACCAAGGACCTGCAGGTGGGGGGCGACACCTTCATCGACGCGGTGCAGCGGCGCTACAACGTGACCCGCGAGGTGGCGGCGGCGGCGCTGCGCGGCCAGCGGGCCGACCTCGACGTCGTGCCGCTGGTCGAGCAGGCGTGCGAGAGCCTGGCCACGGCCCTCGAGCGGGCGCAGGCCTACCTGCGCACCACCGGCGAGACCGGCCCCATCAGCCGCCTGATGCTGTGCGGCGGCGGGGCCCTGACTCCGGGGCTGGTGCCGTTCCTCGAGGCGCGCTTCTCGGTGCCGGTCGAGGTGGCCAACCCGCTGGCCCGCATCCAGTACGACCCGGCGCTGTTCGGTGACAAGGACCCGGCGAGTGTGGCTCCGTTCCTCACCGTCGGCGTGGGCCTGGCGCTACGAAAGGTGGGCGACAAATGATCCGCATCAACCTCCTGCCCGCGGAAGAGAAGCAGGCGCGCAAGAGCCTGGCGATCAAGCGCCCCACGGGGATGCTGGTGCCGCTGGTCATCCTCGGGGTGGGCGTCACCGTCGTGGTGGCCAGCGTCGTGCACCAGCAGGCCCAGCTGCAGTCGCTGAACCGGGACCTCAAGGCCGTGGAGAGCGAGATCACGCGCCTGGGCCCGGAGGTGGCGCTGGTCGAGCGCCTCGGCAAGGAGCGGGCCGAGCTCGACCTGCGGCTGTCGGTCATCGACCAGCTCTCCGAGAAGCGCTTCGAGGCCGTGCGGCTGATGGACGAGCTGGACCGCGCCGTGCCCGAGTACCTGTGGCTCACCGGGGCGGTGCAGACCGGGCCCGACAAGATGAACGTCGAGGGCGTGACCTTCTCGAACCTGATCATCGCCGACTACATGACGCGGCTCGACCGCTCGGTCTACTTCGCCAACGTCGACCTGGGCGTCGCCGAGCGCGGTCTGATCGACGAGCGCGACGTGGTCAAGTTCAAGCTCACCGTGGACCTGACCCCGACGGCGCAGCCGGCGCCGGCCGGCGACCAGTAGGAGGGCGGCGACCGTGCGCGTGAACCTCAAGGACAGCAAGACGCGGAACCTGATCCTGACCGCTTTACTGGCGGGCGCCGGCCTGTACCTGTTCTTCGGGACGGAGTACATCCCCTTCGCCTTCCAGCCGACGGCCAAGCGCATCCAGGTCCTGCGCGCCGATTACGAGAAGAAGTCGAACGACCTGTCGCGCGCCCGCCAGGCGGTGGCCGATCTGCCGCGCTTCCAGGCGGAGTTCGCGGCCCTGCACGAGCGCTACGAGCTGGCCGCCGAGCTGCTGCCGGCCGACCGCGAGCTGCCGGGGCTCCTGCGCAAGGTCACGCTGGCCGGGCAGCAGGCGGGCGTCACCTTCCAGTCGGTGCGCCCCGAGCCGCCGGTGGCCAAGGAGCACTACACCGAGCTGCCCGTCCACATCGTGGTGCGCGGCGGCTACCACCAGGTCGGCCAGTTCCTGGCGCAGCTCGCCAACCTGGAGCGCATCGTCAACGTCGGCACCATCAGCGTGGCGAACTTCAACTCCCCGGACGAGGACGCCACCTGCGAGGCGGCGTTCACGGCCAGCGCCTACATGATGAACGCGGCGACCGCCGCGGCGGCGCCGGCCCAGGGAGGGAAGAAGTCATGAGGACGGCACGGAAGCAACGCCGGCGCAGCCGGCGGGCGGCGTGGGCCGCGCTCCTCGCCGCCGCCGCCATGCTGATCGGCGGGGGCTTCGCGACGGCGTGGGGCGCGCCCGGCGCCAAGGCCCCGGCGGCGGCCGCCCAGGACGACGCGGCGGTGCCCATGGTCCAGTATGACAACGGGCTGAAGACCGCCAAGGCCAAGGCCGAGACCAAGGTCAAGGCGGCGGTGACCGCGTCGAACGACGTCGCCGGCATGCTCGCGGGCCAGCCCGTGTCGGCGGCCCCGGCGGGCAAGGCGACGACGCCCCGGCCGGGGGTCAAGCCCGGTGCGGCCGCCGCGCCGCGCTCGGCGCACGCGGTCGAGGAGCGCCACCTGCTGAACCGCGAGGTGTACGTCTACAAGACCGTGGGGCGCCGCGACCCGTTCGCGTCGCTCCTCGAAGGGGAGTTCGAGACCACGGTGGGCAACCCGCTGTTGGACGTCTCGAGCATGAAGCTCGTGGGAATCGTCTGGGGCGCGTCGGACAAGTTCGCCTTGGTCGAGGACGGGCGCGGGCACGGCCACGTCCTGCGGGTCGGAGACCCGGTGATCAACGGCTATGTCGTGGGGCTCACCAAGCAGGAGCTCCTCATCCGGCAGACCTCGTACGGCGACAGCCAGACGGTGACCATCCAACTCCAGCGGAAGGAAGGTAGCTCCGATGAGAAGTAATGACCGCGTCACCCGTCCCGCCCTGCGCGCCTGGGTGCTGCTGGCGGCCGTGGGGGCGGTTCTCGCGACCACGACGGTCGCGCTGCCCGCCGGCGCCCAATCGAACGAACCGTCGGCGCGCACCCGCCTGGGAGTCGTCCAGACCGGGCCCGGCCGCATGTCGATCGACGTGCAGGGCGCCGACGTCCGCACGGTGCTGCGCGCCATCGCGGAGTTCAGCGGCCGCAACATCGTGGTCGGCAGGGACGTCAAAGGGCAGGTCAGCGTCACCATCCGTGACATGCCGTGGCGGGACGCGCTGGTGTCCATCCTGCGCTCGCACGGCCTCGACCTGACCGAGGAGGCGGGAGCGCTCCGCGTCGACACCGGCGACAAGCTGCAGGCCGAGCTGCTGGCGCGCGAGACCAACGACGCGCGCCGCCTCGAGGTGCTGCCCATGGAGACGCGCGTCCTCAAGGTCAACTACGCCAACGCGCGCGAGCTCCAGCCGGTGCTGCTCACCACCCTGACCAAGCGCGGGCAGGTGCAGGTGGACGAGCGCACCAACTCGCTGGTCATCACCGACGTCCCGGGCTCGCTGGAGCAGGCCGAGAAGATGGCCCTGGTGCTCGACTCGCAGACGCCGCAGATCGAGATCAACGCCAAGCTGGTGGACGTGGACGTCTCGGCGCTGCGCGAGATCGGCATCGCTTGGTCGGGCACCAACCTCAACATCGGGCACACCGAAGACACCCGCGAAGACTTCGACGTGTCGGCGCCGGCGAGCAAACCGATCGGCACCTTCAAGGTCGGGACGGTGACCTCGATCGGGGCGCTGGAGGCGACCCTGACGGCGCTCGAGGTGCAGCGCAAGGCCAACATCATCTCCAACCCGCGCATCACCACCGTGGACAACCGCGAGGCCAAGATCCTGGTCGGCCAGAAGATCCCGCTCATCGTGCAGGACGTGGCGGGCAACGCGCTCACCCAGCTGCAGACCATCGGCATCCAGCTCAAGGTCACTCCCCACCTGACGGCGGACAAGCGGGTCGTCATGGACCTGCACCCGGAGGTCTCCGATCTGTCCACGCAGTCGACCGTGCAGGGCGGCGTGATCATCAACACCTCGGAGGCCGACACGCGCGTCATGGTGGACGACGGCCAGACGGCGGTGATCGGCGGCCTCATCCGCACCAACGAGGGCAAGGTCCGCCAGGGCGTGCCGATTCTGATGAACATCCCCATCCTCGGCTTCCTGTTCTCCAACACGGCCACCACGAAGACGCAGCGCGAGCTGGTCATCTTCGTGACGCCGAGGCTGATCCCGGCGGGCTCGTAGGCCACCGGCACACGCGCCCGGCGCGCGGCGCGTCGGGGCCAGGGGCGGGTGGGAGACCACCCGCCCCCTCGCTTTTGGTGCCGGTCGGCGCCGGTCGGCGGCGGTCTCGTTGACAGCGGCGCGGCCGCCTGGCTAGGGTTGGCCTGCCCGCCGAGCCGAGGAGATCCATGCCGCGAATCGCGATCCGATCGGGCGTGGCCGTGCGCCGCGCCCGCCGTCTCTCCGTCTGTCTAGGAGCCGCCGCAGCCTTGGTCCTGACGGGCTGCTGGTCGGCGCCGCGTCCGGCGGCGGCGCCGCCGCAGGGGCCGGGCGCGCACGACGCCCGGGTCCTGCCGCCGAGGGAGGCGGCGCGGCTGCGCGCGGAGATCCTCGCCGGCCTCCGGCAGCGGGCCGCTCGGCTGCGCGGCTTGCGGGGGCGCGCCGAGGTGCGGCTGTCGGCGCCGGCGTGGGGCGGGGCTTCGTGGATGGAATCGGCGGTGGTGGCGGAGGCGCCGGCGCGCCTGCGCCTGCGGGCCTACGCCGGCCCGACGACCCTCTTCGACGTGGCCGCGGACGGGGAGCGCTTCTGGCTCTACCTCCCCGAGAACCAGATGGTCTGGAGCGGGCCCCCCGAGGCGCTGCCGGAGATCACGGGTTTCCCGGGGCGGCCGGGCGACGTGGTGGCGGCCCTGCTCGGGCGGCCCTTCGGCACGCCGGACTCCTTGGATCTGGTGTCGGTCGACGCGGAGCGCGCGGTGGTGCGCTGGAGCGCTCCCGGGCAGGGCGAGGTGACGGCGCGTTTCCAGCGGCGGCCGCTCTGGGCCGAGGAATTCCGGCTGGCACGGGGAGATTCGCTCGTGGCGACGCTGAGCTACGGAGACTACCTCAAGGAGAGCGTGGGTTGGTGGCCGCGGCAGGTGACGCTGGCCTGGCCCGGTGAGCGCGCCACCCTGGCGCTCCAGTTCCGCCAGCTCGAGCTGAACCCGCGCGTCGGTTTGGAGGTCTTCCAGTTCGCGGCGCCGGAGGGCGCGTTGCGCGTCGAGGTGGGCGCGGCGGGCGGGCGCGCGACGGGGACGCCGTGAGGCTCGCGGCGCTGGCTCTGGCGCTGTGTGGGTGCGCCATGGCGTCGGCCCCGGCTGCGGGCCCGGCGGCCGGCCCGGTGGCCCGCCTCGAGCGCGGCCTGGCGGGGACGCGCGACGTGGCGGCGCGCCTGGTCCAGGTCCGCCGCTCGGCGCTGTTCGACGGGCCGCAGCGCGCCGGGGGCCGCCTGTACCTGCGGCGCCCGGGCGATGCGCGGTTGGAGTACGACACGCCCGAGCCGCTGGTGCTCCTCAAGCGCGGGGACACCGCCTACGTGTATGTGAAGTCGCTGGCGCAGGTGCAGGTGATGCCGGCCGCCGGCGCCGGAGTGCCCATGGCCTGGGTTCTGGGCAGCAGCCTGGCCGAGATCCGACGCCTGGCCGAGGTGCGGGCCGTGGACGGGGAGGTGGAGATCGTGCCGCGGCGCGGCTCCGGCCTGCCGTGGGGCTCTCTGCGCCTCGGCTTCCGCGGCGGCAGCGACTTCCCGGTGCGCTACCGGCTCAAGGACGCGGGCGGCGACGAGGTGGAGATCCGCCTCGAGGACGTGCGCCGCAACCGCGGGGTGCCGGACTCGCACTTCCGGCCCATCTGGCCGGCGGGCACCCGGCGCGTGGACCTGGGGCGGTGAGCGCGTCCCCGCCGCCGCGCCCGGCCTCCCGGCGGCTGGCGCGCAAGCCCGAACACTTCCTCTTCGACCTCGACGACACTCTCTACCCGCCGTCCTCGGGCTGCTTCCGCCTCGTGGCCGGGCGCATCCACGACTACGTGCGCACCCGGCTCGGTCTGGAGGAACAGGAGGCGCGCGCCCTCCAGCGGCGTTACTGGCAGGAGTACGGGACCTCCTTGCGCGGGCTCATGGTGCACCACGGCGTCGAGCCGCAAGCGTACCTCGACTACGTGCACGACGTGCCGGTGGAGAGCCGACTGGCGCCCGACCCGGCGCTGCGCGCGGTCCTGGAGCGGCTGAGCGGGCACCGCCACGTCTTCAGCAACGGGCCCGAGGCCTACGTGCGCCGCGTGCTCCGCCGTCTCGGCGTCGAGGATCTCTTCGACCGGATCTTCGACATCGCGGCCTGCGGCTACATCCCCAAGCCCAACGCCGCACCCTACGCGCTCGTGGCGCGCGCGCTGGGCGCAGCAGACGAAGCGTGCGTCCTGGTCGACGACGCCCCCGCCAACCTGGCGCCGGCGTGGCGCCGCGGCTGGTTCACGGTGTGGCTGCGCGCTCCGGAGTCCTGGGCGGGAGGGGCGCCGGGGCTCTCGGTCCGGGAGGCGCAGGCGGGCGTGCAGGCGGACGCGGTCATCGCTTCGCTGGCGGAACTGCCGGGGGTGCTGGCGCGGGCGCTCGCGGAGGGCGAGGCGACGGCGGGCCTCTAGAACGGCTTGCCGAACCCCTCCTGGACGGCGCCGGGGCGGCTAGCGGCGCGGCGCGGCGAGGACGGCGGCGAGCGGGCGCAGCGGCCGTAGGAATTCGGGCGGCGTGCGGCGGGTCGCCAGCGTCAAGTCGCGGGGGCGCGCCAGCCCGAGTTCGCGGGCGGTGCCGCGGCGGACGGCGGCGAGCGGCGCTCCCAGCGTCGTGAGGACGGCGATCCCGAAACCCCAGCGGGTCAGCCGCTCGGGCCCCGGCAGGTGGAGGACGGGAGGCAGAGGCGCCGCCTCGGACCCGCGGCGCTGCGCCAGCAGGCGGACGGCCACCGCGAGCAGGGCGTCGGCCATGTCGCCGACCTCGGCCGGGCAGCGCCACTCGTCGTCGAAGAGCACGACCTCGCGGCCGGCGTCGGCGTCGGCGAGATTGCGCGCCAGGCGAGGGTCGGGCGGCGCCAGCGCGTAAAGCAGCGACGGGCGCACGAGGAGCGCGTCTGGGCAGTGCCGGCGGGCGCGCCCCTCCGCCTCGGCCTTGGCGCGGCCGTAGGGGAAGACGGGGCGGGGCTCGGCGTCCTCGTCGTACGGCGCGCTCTCGCCGTCGAAGACCATGTCGGTGGAGACGTGCACGAGGGCGGCGCCGGTCTCGGCGGCGGCGCGCGCCACCGCTTCCGTGCCGCGCACGATGACCGCGTCGAAGTCGGCCTCGACCGGTGAGTAGGCGGTGTGGAGGAGCACCTCGGGACGCGCGGCGCGGACGACGCGGGCGACGGCGGCCGCGTCGCCCAGGTCGAGGCGGAAGGCCTCGCCCGCACGGGGCGGGAGAGAGCGCGCGCGGCAGGTGTAACTCACGTCCCACGCGTCGCGGGCGCGCTCGCAAAGGTGTGCTCCGAGGAACCCCGAGCCGCCGGTGACGAGCAGGCGCGGAATCATGCGGCGCAGTGTGCGGAGGGCCGCGGTCGGCGTCAAGCGCGCGGGGCCTTCGGGTTGACACGCGCGGCCGGGCTCGGGCACAGTGGAGCGGCTGGCGCTGGAGCCTGCCCCGGAACGGTCCGGGACCGGGCCGGCGCCGTTTCATTCTCGGCCCGACCGACCATGCGTGTGATTGCGGGAGAGCACCGGGGCCGCCGGCTGGCGGCTCCGCGAGGGAGCACCACGCGCCCGACGCCGGAGCGCGTGCGCGAGGCGGTCTTCTCGGCGCTCGAGTCGCGCCTGGGCGGGCCCGGCTCGCTGGCGCAGGCGCGCGTCCTCGACCTGTACGCGGGCAGCGGCGCCCTGGGGATCGAGGCGCTGTCGCGCGGGGCGCGAACGGCCGTCTTCGCCGAGCGCGACCCGGCGGCGCTGACCGCGCTGCGGGCCAATCTCGAGGCGCTGCAGCTCGGCGCGCGGGCCCGCCTGCTGCCGGGCGACGCGGCGCGGGCGCTGGCCCGGCTGGCCGCCGCCGGCGAGCGCTTCGAGGCTGTCTTCCTCGACCCACCCTACGGCGGCGGGGAAGGCGCGCGGGCCCTGGCCGGGGTGGGCGGCGGCGGCCTCTTGCGCCCGGGCGGCGTGGTGATACTCGAGCATGCGGCCCGCGAAGCGGCGCCGGAGGTGCCCGGGCTGGCGCGCGAGCCGACGCGGCGTTACGGTAGCGTGTCCGTCACGTTCTATTCCCCCGCGGCCGCCGCTGCCCCGGCCGTGCCACCGCGAACGGAGGCTGCCCCATGACGGCTCCCCGCGCCGAGGTCGCGCTCTTCCCCGGCACGTTCGACCCGTTCACCAATGGCCACCTCGACCTCACGGCGCGGGCCGCCCGGCTCTTCCCGCGCGTCGTCGCGGCGGTGGCGCGGTCCTCGACGAAGGTCCCGGTGTTCAGCGTGGAGGAGCGGATGGAGATGATCGGCGAAGCGGTAGCGACCCTGCCGACGGAGGTGCGCGGGCGCGTCGAGGTGCGCTCGTTCTCCGGGCTGGTCGCCGGCTGCGCGCGCGACATCGGGGCGCACGTGATGATCCGCGGGCTGCGCGCCGTCAGCGACTTCGAGTTCGAGTTCCAGATGGCCCTGATGAACCGCAAGCTCTCGCCGGAGCTGGAGATCGTCTACCTGATGCCGGACGTGCGCTACACGTACCTGAGCTCGGGGATGATCAAGGAAGTGGCGCGACTGGGCGGCGACGTGACGGGGCTGGTGCCGGAGGCGGTCCTGCGGCGGGTGCTCGCGAAGTTCGGCCACGGGGGCGCGGCGTAGTGGGCCTCCTGCAGACGCTGGAGCGACGGGCCCGGCTGGCGCCGTGCCGCCTGGTGCTGCCCGAGGGGGGTGACCCGCGCGTGCTGCAGGCGGCCGATCGGCTGAGCTCCGGCCGGCTCGGCGAGGTCTGGCTGCTGGGGCCCGAGGGCGAGGTGCGGGCGGCGCGGGGCACGGCGGCGGCCGGCTTGACGGGTGTGCGCATCCTGGATTCGCAGTCGCCCGCGCTGGTGGAGCGCGCGCGCCAGGCTCTGGCCGAGGCGCGCGCCGGCCGCATCGCCGCGCAAGAGCTGGAGCGCCTGGCGCACGACCCGCTCTGCCAGGCGGCGGCCCTGGTGCGCGACGGCGAAGCGGACACCTTCGTGGCCGGCGTGCGGCGCTCGAGCGCCGACGTGCTGCGCGCCGCGATCTGGCTTCTGGGCACCGCCCCGGGGGTGAACACGGTCTCCTCGTACTTCGCCATGCTCAAGCAGGAAGGGCCGCGCGAGCGCGTGCTCTTCTTTGCCGACGGCGCGGTGGTGCCCGAACCGACCCCGTCGCAGCTCGCCGACATCGCCATCGCCACCGCCGACAGCTACCGGGAGGTGACCGGCGGCGAGCCGCACGTCGCCCTGCTCTCCTTCTCGACGCGCGGCAGTGCCGAGCACCCGCGGGTCGAGCGCGTGCGCGAGGCGGCGGCCCACGTGCGGGCGCGGCGCCCGGACCTGCACGTCGAGGGGGACCTGCAGGCGGACGCCGCCGTGGACGCGGAGGTGGCGCGGGTGAAAGCCCCGGAGTCGATCGTGGGCGGGCATGCCAACGTGCTCGTCTTCCCGGATCTGGACAGCGCCAACATCGGCTACAAGCTGGTCCAGCGCCTGGGCGGCTGGCAGGCGCTGGGACCGATCCTGCAGGGGCTGGCTCGGCCGGCCAACGATCTGTCACGTGGGGCCACGGCGCAGGACGTGTTCGACGTCTGTGTCTTCGCCCTGGCCAAGGCTGCGCAGGCGAAGACCCGGGCGGGTGCGGCGCACGCCGCCCGGAGCGAGGACAGGCCATGACGCAATACAAGCTCTCCGGGTTGTCGCGGCAGGTGGGGATGTCGGGCACCCTGGCGATCGAGGCGCGCTTCCAGGAGCTCAAGGCGCAGGGCAAGGACGTGATCTCGCTGGGGGCGGGTCAGCCCGATTTCGACTCGCCGCCGGCGGCGCGCGCCGGCGGCATCCAGGCGATCGAGCAGAACTTCACCCGGTACACGGAGGTGGCGGGCATCCCGTCGCTGCGCGCCCTCATCGCGCGCAAGCTGAAGGAGGAGAACGGCCTCGAGTACGCGCCGGGGGAGATCGTCGTGGCGGCGGGGGCGAAGCCGGCCATCTACCACGCCCTGCTCGCCTTCGCCGACCCCGGCGACGAGGTGCTGCTGCCGACGCCGGCCTGGCCGTCGTACATGGACATGGCGCGGCTGGTCGGCGCCAAGCCTGTCGAGATCCCCATCGCGGCGGCGAGCGGCTACAAGCTGACGGCGGAAGCCCTGGTGCGCGCCCTGCGCGGCGGCTCGGGAGGGGCGCGGCTGCTGCTGTTCAGCAATCCGTGCAACCCGACCGGCGCGGTGTACTCGCCCGACGAGCTGCGGCGCCTGGCCGAAGTCGTCCGGGGAGAAGATCT
>Ga0315286_10001852_pt1 | contig 19463 bp, 20 predicted proteins | sample YL17G10_0_MG_FD_205038 | JGI IMG/M metagenome (GOLD analysis project Ga0315286, IMG submission 205038) | Sediment microbial communities from Yellowstone Lake, YNP, Wyoming, USA - YL17G10_0 | ecosystem: Environmental > Aquatic > Freshwater > Lake > Sediment | place: USA: Wyoming | collected... | reverse complement strand
AGCATCGTGCCGGTCGTGACCGCAGGATCCCAGCTGAATGCGCGGTTTCGCCCGGCGGACTTCGCCAGGAGCAAGGCTTTGTCTGCCCTGTCGATGGATTCCTCGACGCTGACGTCCGGTTCCAGTAGTGCAAGGCCGAACGACGCCGTAGCGCGAACTGGATTACCGACCGGAGTCACGATGAACGGCTTGTCGGCGAGCCCCGCGCGGATGTGCTCGATGACTTTCTGACCGACCGCCAGGTCCGCCCCGGGCAGCGTGATCAGGAATTCGTCGCCGCCGTAGCGAAACACCTTGTCATACGGACGCAGGTGTTCAGTAACGTGACGCACGACGCCGGCCAGAACCTGGTCACCCGCGGCATGGCCGTAGGTGTCGTTGATTTCCTTGAGATGGTCCAGATCCATGAATGCGATGCAACAGTGCTGCACGTGCCGTCTGGCCAGCTCGCGCCATTCACGCAGGGCCGGCAGGATCTCGGCGCGACCGTAGGCGCCGGTCAGCGCGTCGCGGTTCCGAAGCGCGCCCGCAACTTCGTGCCGCAGGGAATCCAATTCGAGGTGCAGGCGTTCGCCGCCAGTGACCAGGTCGTCGTAGTCCTCACGAGCGATCGGCACATCCGCGGTCGCATTGCGCAGCAATTGAGCGCCGACAAGGTGTAAGCGCCTGTGTTCCGCCTCGATCGCTGCGAACGCCGGCTGCTCCCAGAGCTCGGCGGGTGCCTGCTCGTAATACCACCGGCCAAAGCGACACTGGCGGTGCGCGTTCTCCTCGAGGTCGTTCGGATCGCCCGGCAGTCGGCAGACGATCGCGCGGATTAGGTTCTCGTGCCAGTGGGCATGGTCGTGCGCGGCCTGATCCAGCTGCTCCAGCGTCGTCCGCAACATGGTCAGGTCCATCTTGAGCATCTGCGGGTACCTCGCAGGCCGCACGCGGGTCAACTTGTGCAACACCGCGATGTCACAAGAGTCACGCAGGGGTGCCGCAACTTCAACCGCGCTCAATACCTACGCTGCGTCCTCAGCCTTCCCTCCTTTGCGGCCCTTGTCGGAACATTGCGAGCGGCCGGGACACCATCGCGACCGCTGACCAAGGTGCCATGAATAATTCTCACTCACTTCGGCGCGGCGCGTTGGTGGCGCACGCGCCAATAGCGGCGCACGACGCCCGGCCGGGTATCGGGCCCCGCTGCCGCGCCGATCCGGGCAGTCCAGTCGGCAAGCAGGCGATCGCCCTCCGCGAACGCCGCGGACGGCTGCGGCAGCGTCGCACGCCAGCGCGCCTCGAGCGCGTCGCGCTCGGCGTCGAACAGGGGGCGCAGACGGGTCGGGTCACGCAGCACCTGCCGATGCAGGCCCTCGTGTCGCCACCATAAGCTGCGCGAATCGGCGCGATCGGTTGGCGGCGCGCCGAGATCGAGCGGGTCGTCAACCCGTACCGGCTTGAACAAGGCCACGCACGGTGCCGCGGTGCCTGTGACCCAGTGTCGGACTGCGTCCGGTCGCAGCTCGGCCACCCACGACGCAGTCGTCTGCGAGGCCGCCAGGAGGCCGCCGGCGTGCATGCATGGCGCGGCCATTGCACCGTTCAGCAGGTGGTAGTGCGGCTCTGGGCCATTGCCATGGTCGCGCAGCGTCCGCATCAGATCACCGACGTCGCGTGCGCGTTCGGCCGCGGCCAGGGTACGGGCGCGGCGGGTCCGGCATGCCGACACCCGCGTCTTCACCCAGTCGGCCTGCCCGATCATGCCGGGCAGAGTCAGGCCGTTGGAGATCGACCACGACCGCGTGATGCGCTCGGCCTGCCACCGGCGGCCGGCGGTCTCGAGAACGAAAGCCCCGCGCGGATCCGCGACCAGGAAACTGTTGTGGTAGGTGAAGCTCCGGTCCTCGTGGCCGCAGCCACCGCCCTGGCCATGGCTGGCGAGCAGTTCGGTAATCGCTTCGACTGCCTGCGCCGCAGTGGAACCGCGCTCGAGTCCGAGGCGCAACAGATCCATGCCGGTCAGACCCGTCGTCGCGTACGGTTGGCGCGTGAACACCGCCTGGTTCCCGATCACCACGCCGAACTCGTTGGCGCCAATCTCGGCGCCCCACATCCAGAACGGCCGGCTGAGCAGCACCGCGTGGGTGGCGCGTGCTTGCGGGATCGTGATCCACGTGCAGCGCAGCGACGCTCCGGCCGGATGCTCGCGGCGCGGCTGCCAGTCGAGGAACTGCGCCTCGTTCGGGTCGCGGTCGCTGTTCTTGGCGAACAACACGCGATCGGCGTGAACGGTGACCAGGGTGTCGCACATCTCGTTCGGATCATGCCAGCCCGCATCGGTCGGGTCGACGCGCGCCGCGCCGCCGTCTGCGTCAACTAACCTGGCGGCGGGCCCACCCGATCGGTGAAGATTCGCCGCCACTCCCAGCCAAGCACGGCGACCGGTGGGCGCTCCATCGGCAGCTGCTGGCTGGTCACCGGCACTACGCGATCGCCTTCGCGCTCGGCCACCACGAAGCTGAACACGAACCAGGGGGTCTGACCCATGCGCAGGTCTTCCATCACCACTGCTCGGCGTGACCGGCGCGAGTTCGGCGCCGCCGCCGCTGCCGTGTCGACGAGCCCGAGCAACTGCCCGAGCGTGCTGGCGGAGCCCGCAGCAACCGCCATGCCGGACCCGACTTCGCGCACGCCGTAGAAGCCCTTCGCGAACCACGCCAGCCGCTGCACGGCCCAGTCGTTCCGTTGCAGCAGCGGCTCGAGCAGCCTCGCCTCGCTCGTGTGGTGCACGAGACTGATGGACGAGCCCCCAGCGTCGAGGATCGAGCGATAGCCCTCGAAGTAGCCCGCATCGTCCATCACCACGACGCGCCACAGCAGGCTGTTGAATGGAGCAGCGGTCACCAGCAGCCGTCCGTGGGCCAGCGGGGAGGCGGCGAGCTCATGACGCACGTCGTGCTCGACGTGCGACTGTGCCGCGACCGTCCAGGCGAGGTAGACCGTACTGGCCACGAGTCCAACCGTGTTCCAGCGCGCCGCACGGGCCGGCGCCCTCATGCGCCACCGCATTGCGGCCAGCACGCCGACGATGAGCGGCACCGTGTACAGCGGATCGATGATGAACAGGCTGCCCATGCCGACCGGATAGTCCGAGAACGGCAGCAGCAGTTGCGTGCCGTAGACGGTGAAGGCATCGAGCAGCGGATGCGCGATGAGCGTCAGCCAGGTGAGCACCAGCCACCCGCGGAAGCCCGCACCCGCTTCGCGATGCAGCCGTGCGAGCGCCCAGGCGATGAACGGCGAAGCGAGCGTCAGCCAGAACAACGAATGACTTGCGGCACGGTGGAACGTGAAGTCGCGCACCGGATCGCCATGCGACACGAGCACGTCGAGGTCGGGCAGGGTGCTGCAGAGCGCACCCCATAGCGCGGCGCGCGGGCCGACCTTCCGCCCCAGAACAGCCGTACCGAGCGCTGCGCCCAGCACGATATGCGTCAGTGAGTCCAAGAAGTCCCCCGCCGGCACTGCCCGCATCCGCGACGGGGATGCGCGTTGCCGGTGGCGGCATGAGCAGGTTGACTGCGGCGGCGCGGATTGTCAAAAGAATGGATGACGATCCGGCGACGCCTCGACGTCTATTGCGTCAGCGCACGGCGGTGAATGGCCTCCGGGCTTACAGAACCGATCGTTTCGTCCGCAAAGTAAACCCGGATGTCGGATCGCGACTCCGACTCCCACTTCGCCTGCGTCACCAGCCATTTCCTGACGAACTCCTTGACCGTTTGCCGGGCGTGCTCTCTCTGCAGCTGGATATAGGCCGGCATGACTGCCCGGTCGGCGAGCTTGGCGGTAAGTTCTCGCTCCAGGACGTCGAGGGCGTCCGTTTCCGTGAAGGGAAGAAGAACCCAGGTGCCCGACGCCTCCTTCTCCATGCGTCCGAGGTCTACGGCCACGGGCAGGCTCGGCTGCACGGGCGGTGCGACCACGGTGAATTCAGCGCCGGTACGCAGGACGTTCCACTCCGGCGCCAGTTCGATGTGGTACCGGTAGACTACCGGGACACGAATCCGGGGAACGGTCTCCCCCACCGGAATCCCGACCAGCGTGTGGATGAACTTCGTGTCGAAGGTCTCCGTCGCATGGATCCGGGAAACCTCCAGCAACCCGCCCCTGGTCCGCAACACCATGATCTCTTCGGGAGACCCGAAGCGCACTTCGCCCCGGGTGCTGGACCATGGCCTGTAGGAATCGATTTTCATGTAAGCGAATGCCAGGGCCGCGCCAACGCACGAGGCAGCAACGACCAGGACGAACGTCTTCGGACTCCTCACAGCGGCTCAAACCGCGCGGTGAAATGCCGGAGTTGCTGCGGCTGCGAAACGATGCGCAGGCCGCGCAGGTGATCTCGTTGCGCCACGACCTCTTCGAACACCTCCACGAGATAGTCGGCATGCGACTGTGTGTAGACCCGCCGCGGCATGGCAAGGCGCACCAGGTCCATGTCGGCCGCCTCCTCCGTGCCGTCCGGCTTCTGACCGAACATCACCGTGCCGATTTCGCACGCCCGGATACCGCCGAGTTCATACAGCGCCACGGCCAGGGCCTGTCCCGGATACTGGAGCGGAGGGACATGCGGCAGGAAACGTCGCGCGTCGACGAACACCGCGTGTCCGCCCACCGGTCTCACGATGGGGATGCCGAGTTCCAGCAGTTTCTCGCCGATGTATTCGTTGGTACGCACGCGATAGCGCAGGTACTGCTCGTCGACGATCTCGTGCAGGCCGACGGCGATTGCCTCGAGGTCGCGGCCCGCCAGCCCGCCGTAGGTCGGAAAACCCTCGGTCAGGATCAGGCGATTGCGGGCGGCTGCGGCCAAGGTGTCGTCATTGAGTGCCAGCCAGCCGCCGATGTTCGCAAAAGCGTCCTTCTTGGCGCTCATGGTCATGCCGTCGGCGACCGAGAACATGTCGCGCACGATGTCGATCACCCGCCGGTCGGCCTGTCCCGGCTCACGGCACTTGATGAACCACGCATTCTCCGCGAAGCGGCAGCCGTCGATGATGAGCGGCTTGCCGTGACGATGCGCGATCTCCGCCGTGGCGCGGATGTTTGCGAGACTGACCGGCTGCCCTCCCCCGGCATTGTTCGTGACGGTGAGCATGACCAGCGGGATACGGTCCGCGGACTCGGTCAGCACCTGCTCGAGCCTCGCGAGATCGATGTTGCCCTTGAAAGGATGGGGCTGGTCCGTGTCATGCGCCTCCGGCACCACGAGGTCCACGGCCCTGGCGCCGGTCGCCTCGATGTTGCCGCGCGTCGTGTCGAAGTGCGTGTTCGACGGGATGATCTTGCCGGGCCCGCCGACGATGGAGAACAGGATCGCTTCTGCCGCACGCCCCTGGTGCGTCGGGATGATGTGCCGGAACGGCATCAGCTCGTGCACCGCCTTCTCGAACCGGTAGAAGGACGGCGACCCGGCGTACGACTCGTCGCCGCGCATCACCGCTCCCCACTGCGCCGCGCTCATCGCACCGGTGCCGGAGTCCGTGAGCAAGTCGATGATCACGTCGTCCGAGTGTATGCCGAACAGGTTCCAGCCAGCCGTTGCGAGGAGCTCGCGCCTTTCGTCCCGTGTCGTGAGCCGGATGGGCTCGACAACCTTGATCCGGAACGGCTCGATGATGGTCCTCATGTTCGCACCTTCTCCCGTTTTCCTTCCCGATCCGAATAACGCGTCTTCGCGTCGAATTCGTCGAGATCGAGCGCAACGCTCTTGCCGCCGAATACCCTGTCCTTGAGCCACGCAAGTTCCGCCGGGAGGTCGTTCCTGGACGGCAGGTCGCCGTACCAGCACCGCTTGTCCGGCACCCAGCGATAGCCGCGATTACGGAGCACGTCCTTGGATTCGAATGGCGAGTTGTTCGCCCACAACCGGAACGATGGCTTGCGCGCCGAGTCGAGCAGGATCTTGAGCGCCGTGGATCCGGAGCCGGCAAACGGTTGGCGCAGCACCTCGAGCAGCGCCAGGCAGTCCACCCCGGCCCGGTGCCCCTCGTAGAAGAACCCGTAACGATAGGCGAGATACTCGAGTTTCGAGCTCTCGATCCCGGCTTCCGACCACGGCACCTCCTGCCACGAACAGCCCCAGGAGACAGTCGCGAACACCGGCAGGCGCGGCTCCAGGAAGCCGCGATCGAACCGGGCGTTGTGCGCGATCACGATGCCAACCCCGTCGAGGAGCTGCGCGACTGCAGCGTCGTCGATGCGCTTGCCTGCAACCATCGCATCGGTGATGCCATGAATTGCGGTCGACTCCGGCGGGATCGGCATGCCGGGATCTTCGAGCCCGTCGTAGGTAGCCAGCACGCGACCAACCGCGCCCGTCTCGCGGCAGTACTCGAACACGACGACGGCCAGTTCGATGACTTTGTCGGAGGCCGGATCGGTTCCCGTCGTCTCGGTGTCCAGGATTGCAGCGCGCCGGATCGCGGAGCCGGAGAGCGCCGGCCGTTCCCGCGCCGGATCGAGTCGGCGAATCACCCGAAAATCGGGGTGCTGCGCGAGCCGTGCCGCCATTGACTCAATGTCCTGGTTCTTCATCGGCTGTTCCTCGCCAGGACGCCATCGCCTGCCATCGCAGTCGCGAACCCGGCCAGCTGCAGTCGCTTCGCGACTTCGTGCGGCACGTCCCGCCCGGTCGTCAGCTTGTTCGGCGTTCCGGTGTAATGGAACAGCCTGCCCCTGGGCCGCAGGACCCGCGCGAGCTGGTCATAGAAGGCTTGCCCATACAGCTCACCCGCTATGCCGAAACGCGGCGGATCGTGCAGCACCGCATCGACCGATGCACCGGGCAACGTGGCGATCTGCTCGGCGATGTCGCCCTCGATCACGCTCAATCCGCGGCCGGGCTCGGGCGACCACGGATTGAGGCCGCGCAGCCACAGGACGTCGGGGTTCTTCTCATACGAGAGCACCTGTGCCGCCCTGCCCTCCACGCACCACGCGGCGAAATACCCGAGGCCGCCGCACGTATCCAGGACGACCTTGGCCTGCGGTCGTATCAACTCCACCTTTCGCCTGGCGTCCGCATACGGTGAGACTTGCGCCGTCGGCAGCATCTTGATGCCGTCGATTTCAAAGGTCGGCGGCCCCCACTCCGTCGGCACCAACTTGACCAGCGACCGGGTGAAGCGCGACACAGGCTGAAAGGCGCTGCCCGTCCAGTGGTAAATCGTCCGATCCTTGCAGGTGGCCAGGCAGGGGAACCGCTGACTTTGCCAGGTCCATCCGCCAGCATCCACCTCGACCGTCGCGACCGAGCGACCCAGATCCAGCGAGCACTCGACCGTGGCCGTGCCGGTCCGCGCCGCGGCTTGCAGTGTGTCGTGTACGGTCAAGGTGATCAGCGGACCCATCGGTGCCTTATTTTCCAGCCGGACGTCAAATGTCGGCTATCCTTGGCTACGTCCGCCCTTTGCACGCCCACCTCACGCATCAGGAGAGTACATGGCCAAGCCCAACTATTCACAGCAGAAGAAGCAGCGCGAACAAATGGCCAAGAAGAAGCGCGACGAGAAGCTGCAACGTCGCCAGCAGAAGAAGGACGAATCGTCCCCCTCCCCGCCCGCGCCCCCGCCCGAAACCTGACCTGAACACTGCGATTGGCTACTTCGCAGCCGCCTTGGCGCGGTTGACGAGCCGTAGCCGTACCGCCTCCTCGTCGGTCAGCAACCGGATTTCATCCGCTGGCACCGTCGCCATCAAGCGAGCCAGGTCCGCGCTGACGCCCATTTCCGCCAGGTACTCCGTGACCTGGTCGTCGACGAGTTCATCGAACGCGAACGAGTCCGGCACGGGCACCCGGTTCGTTGCCCGGTGCACCCCAAGCACGGACCCGCCTCCGAGCGCGCGCCAAACCCCGCCCGCGTAGGCGAAAGGGCAGGCGCTGTAGCAGACACCCCGCGCCGTCTGGCGGACATCCACCGTCCTTGCTCCCACCTCCGTGTGAAAACCGTGTGCGCGCAGCACGTGCCCGATGGCCATGGCCGCCAACAGACTGCCGCCCGGTGAATTGAGATACACGGTCGCCTGCGCGATTCGCTCCTGGGCGATGAGGCGATCCAGTCGCGCGGCCGCATCCGAGTCGATCGGGCCGTCGAGATAGATGGACCATCGCTGATGGTCCAGTGAGCGGACTACCGGAGCCTGCGGCACCGCTTCGATCGTCAAGTAGGGCAGGCCCGCTGCCACTGCCGGACCCGACGCGGCCCAGATCAGCCCCAGCAGGACGAGCCGCTCAACCCAGCGAGAGCACATGCCGTCCGTACGCGTCCACGTCGCCCCAGTTCGTGTAGTCGATGACCGTCCTGCGGTCGGTCGGACCCTGGGTCATTCTCATGATCAGCTGGATCATGAAGACTTCGTACCAGCGCCACGCCGGGTAGTCCACCTTGCCGGCGATCACCTTCAGGTCCTGCGGTTGCCATGCCGAGAGCTGCAGGAACTTCTGCATGTAGCGATTGCCCTCGACCGTTGCCTTGGCCGGCGTGCGCGCCACCACTGAAACATTGAAAAAGCCGTTCGGCCTGGCGTCCAGCTGCGCCTTATGCGCCTTGACGTACTCGAGTACTGCCTTGTCGTATGTTCCGTAAATCACCGGCGCCCCGAGCACGATGACGTCGTAGCGGCTCCAATCCACGCCTTCGTGGACGGCCTCTTTCAAGTCCATCATCTCGGCTCGTCCGCCTGCGGCGACGATGGAGTCGCAGATGCGCCGCGCCACGCGGGCCGTGTGCCCGCGCAGGCTCCAATACAACACCAGCACCGATTTCATTCGTTCATCCCGATCTTCTGCTCTGCCCGCAGGGCCTCGTCCCAGAGACGTTTCGGCACATGGCTCTTCAGCCGCTGCACCGCCAGCTCGCCCAGCTCGTCGCTGATGCCGTGACCAACGAATGGGAAGACGTCGGCCGTGACGTCACCACCCAGGCCGAGCAGCCGCTGTGCCGCGTCGATCGTATGGCGATACGGAATCACCTCGTCTTCCTTGCCGTGCAGGAGGTGAATGGTGGTTTGAGCCGGCGCACGCTCCGGGAGCCGTGCAAACCGTCCGGCGATCGCTATCACCCGGGCTGCCGGCGGATTCTGACCGACGCTCGACTCCAGGGCCATGATCGCGCCCTGCGAGAAACCCACCAGAGCCGTCACGGACTCCGTGACTCCCGCGTCCTGCTGCCAGGCGCGAATCTGGGCCAGAAACCCCGGCATGGCGCCAGCGACACGGTCGACCCGATTGTCATCGGTCACGCCGTCGAGCGAAAACCACTGCAAGCCTCCCGGGTAGCCGGTTGGCTGCCGCGCGCCGACGCTCACGACGTTGGCGTTTGGAAACGCGGCGGCCAGCCGTCCTCCGAGCGGCACGAGATCTTCGGCATTGGCGCCATAGCCGTGAAACAGCAGTATGAGTTGCTGTGGCCGGCCCGGCGCCTTCTGCACCACTACGGACTGGGATTTCATCGCGCTGCCATCACTGCGGGGCAATGAGGCTACTAGCCGGTGCGGATGGCGGCAAGCACCGACCGCTTCCAAATCGGTTGAAGTTGCGGTCGAATGCAGGGATCCTGCGGGCTGCGGCGATCGCGACGGTCGAGAGCAAGAATCAGGGGTTTGCATGATGCAATCAGCTGCGACCGAGGCCCGCGACACGAGTCTGCGCGATCGGTGGTTCATCCTGCTGTTCAGCCTGTTCGCGTGGACCGTCAGCAATCTCGACCAGTCCCTGTTCGGCTACGCGGTGCCCGGCATCCTCGGCGAGTTCCAGGTCGGGCTGGAGCAGGTCGGACACATCCTGTCGCTGGGGTTCATCGTCGCCGCGGTTCTCGTCGTCTTCGCCGGCCTGGCGGCCGATCGGTACGGACGCCGCTGGACGCTCGCCGCGCTGCTCGCCAGCTCGGCGCTCTGCGTGGGCCTGCACGGGTTCGTGTCGAACCTGCAGCAGCTCACGGTGCTGCGCGCCCTCGCCTTCGGCCTCGCTGCCGGGTTGGCACCGATCACGGCAGCCTACGTCGCCGAATCCGCACCCAATCGCCACCGGGGAGTCCTGATGGGCGTCCTGCAGTGCGGGTATCCCCTCGGGTGGTTCCTGGCCGCGATGATCGCGGCCCCGCTGCTCGAGACGCGCGGCTGGCGCTCGATCTTTCTGGTCGGCTTTGCCGTCGTGCCGATCGCGTTCCTGATCGCCTGGCGCCTGCCTGAAAGCCGGCGTTTTGCCGCCGTTGCTACCGCACGAGCGGCGAGCGCTGCGCCAGGCTCGCCGATGAACAAAGCGCTGCTTGGCGAATTGTTCTCACCGCGTTACCGGATCCGTACCTATGCGTCGATCGTGCTGTTCTTCGCCTTCGGCTGCGCGTATGCGGGCACCGCATTTTTCTTTCCGACCTATTTCATGTCGGTGCGCGGCTATACGCAGGCCGAAGCCGCGCAACTCGTCGGTCTCTCGAACGGTATCGCGATCATCGGCTACCTGGCCGCAGCGGTCGTTGGCGAGTACCTGCTCACGCGACGCAACACCTATGCCATCTGGTGCGTGCTTGGCGCCATCGCCCTCCTCGGCCTGATGTGGTTGCCGCGCGAACGCTGGCAGGATCTCGTGCTGTTCGCCCTCACCGGAGCGTTCTTCTACGGCAGCAATGCGGTCGTGGGTACGCTGCTGGCCGACCTTTATCCGACCCGCATTCGGACCACGGCGTACGCAGTCTGCGGCTCGGCCCCGCTCAGCGCCGGGTTCGCGCTCTTCCCGAGCATCGTGCCGCTGGCCGTGGCGTCGGTCGGGTGGCAATGGGCCTTCACGGCGCTCATCGCACCACTGTTGATCGTCTCGGCTGCGGCGGCGCTGCTGCTGCCGAATCTGCGCTCCGGACTGGACGTCGCCGATTGACGAGACGCCCCGGAGCCCTCAAAACCAGTTGAAGCTGATGCTGACGCGCTCGTCAGCCACCGCGTTCGGCGGCACTTCGTGGCGCAACCAGCTCTCAAAGAGCACGACATCGCCTGCCAACGCAGGCACGGTGACCCAGGGCCGGTTCTCGCCCCGGCAGTCGGCTCTGCGCGGCGGCGCGGCCATGAACCGGTCGAGCCGCGGATCCTCGAACTTGAGTCCGGGAGAGCCCTTGGGCGTGCGCACGTAATACGTGCCGCTGATCGTCGAGAGCGGGTGCAGGTGCAGGCTGTGCGTGACGCCGCGCGGCATGATGTTCACCCAGCAGTCGGTCATCGTGAGCTCCCGCCCGTCGAGGTCGTACTCGAGCGACCGGGCAAACCGGAGCACGTGCCGCAGCAACTTGCGCCCGAGCGTCTCGAACGTCGGTGAGAGCGTGTGCATGCGGCACAGCGAGCCGTAGGAGGTGTAGCCGCCCGAATAGCTCTTTGCAGACCAGACACGGCCGGGCCGGATGCGCCCGGGCAGGGCGCATCCGGCCGCAATGACCTCGACCCGGATCCTGCGCTCAGCTGTTCTTGAACAAGCCGAGCGCGCGCAAGACGAAAATCAGCAGCGCGGCGCCAGCCACGGCGACGACGAACCGTAGAATCCCGCCGCTCGGCGCAATACCGAGCATCCCCGCAGCCCAGAAACCCAACATCGATCCGACGATACCAACCAGCACATTCGCTATCATGCCCATCTGGGCGTTCGTCTTCATGACGATGCTCGCGAGCCACCCGACCAAACCACCGATGATCAACGAGATGATCCAGCTCATAGATACTCCCTCGAGTTTGTGTCTTGGTCCGCTTCGTCCCCAACCCGGGCGAACAGTAGCAAAATGCGGCCTGGTATGCGCATATACAACTCGAGCGCCTCGCCGACCACCTCGGCCTCGAGTTCCGGCAGGACGAGCCTGATGTGGCTGGTCGTCAGCGGCAGGCCCGGCGTCAGTCCTTCTGCTGCGAATAGATCTTCACCACTTCGTACAGGAAGCGGCGTCCGTCGAGCAGCGAGCGCTCGCGAATGCGCTCGTTCAGCCCGTGCGCGCGACTGCCGTCGGCGTCGTGGAACATCCCGGACAAGCCGTAGGTGGGTATACCCGCACGATTGAGGAAGCGGCCGTCGGTCGCGCCCGTGGTCATGGCCGGCACCAGCGGCACGCCGGGCCACAGCTTCCCCGACACCTTGCGCACCGGGTCGAGGATCTGCGGCGACAAGGGTGGCACGGGCGCGGTCACGCCTTGTTCGCCTGTGAGGCTGATCTTGATGCCATCATCCGCAACGACGCGGCTCAGTTCCTGCCGCACCGACTCGATCGATTCGTCCGGCAGGATGCGACAATTCACGTTGGCAACGGCGCGCTGGGGCAGCGCGTTACGCGCGTGACCGCCTTCGATCCCGGTGGCGGTGCACGTGGTGCGCAGCATGCCGTTCCAGCCTGGATTGGCCGTCCAAAGGCGCCCGGCAGCCTCGGCATCGGTCGGGTTCTCGAGCACCGCGTGCATGTCGGCAGCCACCTGCGGCGAAGAGGTCAGCTCCGCCTGCTTCTCGAAGTAGGCGCGTGTGGTTGAATTCAGGCGCGCCGGAAACTGGTAACCCGCCAGCCGCGTGAGGCCCGCCGCCAGCTGATTGATGGCATTGACCCTGACCGGCATCGCACTGTGGCCGCCGGGGTTCGTGGTCTCGAGCTTGAAGTCCTGGTAGACCTTCTCGCCGGCCTGTATGCCGAGTGAAACAGGTTTGCCGGAGGCGTCGAGCAAGCCGCCCGCACCTTCATTGAGGACGAGTTTCGCCTGCAGCATTTCCGGGTGCGTCTGGAGCAGCCAATCGACGCCGTTGAAATTCTCCGGAGTCTCCTCACCGCACGTGAGCGCGAGCTTGACGTCGCGCCGCGGCTTGAACCCCTCGCGCCGGAATCGGATCAACAGGTCAGTGAACACCGCAGCCATCGCCTTGTCGTCACTCACGCCGCGCCCGTAGAAGAAGCCGCCCTCCTCCACCAGCGTGAACGGGTCGCGCTCCCAGTCCGCGCGCCTGGCCTCCACGACGTCGATGTGTGCCAGCAGCAGGACCGGCTTGAGCGTGCGGTCGCGCCCAGGGAACGTGGCGATCAAGGCGCCGCTCTGCGGATGTTCCGGCGGCACTACCAGCTGGATGGCGTTCGTCGGCAGCCCAGCCTCGTGCAGTCGCGCGGCCATCGCTTCGGCCGCCGCCGTGCAGCTGCCCACCGACAGCGTCGTATTGATCTCGACCAGTTGCCTGTAGAGCGAGCGGAACGCTGCCTCACCTTCGTCGACCGCAGGCGTCGCCGCGTGCGCGCCGGCAGCGGCGAATCCCGCCAGGGCGAGAGTGTGTCCCAGGATCTTCATGCGCTGCCGTCGGCCGATCATTCGCGAGTGCTCTCAGATCTTGTGCGTCGAGAGTAACAGGCTCGTTTCCGTGCTGGCGATGCCGTCGAGCTGGCGGATACGGGTCAGGACTCCGTCGAACGCCTCGAGGCTGTCGGCGCGTACCTCCGCGACGATGTCCCAGCGCCCGTTGGTCGTGTGCAATGCCGTCACCGCAGGCTCGCCACGCATCGCCTTCAACACGGCGTCTGCCCGGTTGCCCTCGACGGCCACCGTCATCAGGCCGCGAATTCGCTGCTCCTCGGCTTGCGGCTTCAGGCGCACGCTGTAGCCGACAATCGTGCCCTCGGCCTCCAGCCGCGCCAGCCGGTTCTGCACCGTGCCTCGCGCCACCCGCAGCTGCTTGGCAAGCGACGCGACGGACGCGCGTCCGTCGTCCCGCAGCATGCTGATCAGTCGGCGATCGATGTCGTCCATGGCCGTCCCCGGTGTGTGCCTGGCGCCATTTTAGTCATATCAATCACATCGGGTGACGTTTTGTCCAATTACTTGCAACTTTTGTGCACTATTCTGTCTTTTAGTTAGTCACCCGGTCCGGTCACACTAGCGGGGCCCGGCGACCCGGGCCCCAGCACGACGGAGGACAGCGCATGGTCGACTACATCGGGATGGAGCGGATCCAGGAACTGGTCATGCGCCGCGGCCCGGCCGCGTTCATCGAGGGCCTTGCCGCGGAGATCGAGGCCGATTACCGGCGCTGGCCTGAATTCGACAAATCCCCGCGCCACGCTATCCATTCGCCGGTCGGCGTCATCGAACTGATGCCGGCCAGCGACGGCAGGCTCTACGCGTTCAAGTACGTCAACGGTCACCCCAAGAACACGGCAGAGGGCCTGCTCACGGTGACGGCGTTCGGCGTCCTTGCCGACGTGGACACCGGGTACCCGCTGCTGCTCTCCGAACTCACCGTGACCACGGCGTTGCGTACGGCGGCCACCTCGGCACTTGCGGCGCGCCTGATGGCGCGTCGCGACAGCCGCGTGATGGCCCTGATCGGCAACGGTGCACAGAGCGAGTTCCAGGCGATTGCCTTTCACAGCCTGCTCGGCATCCGCGAGCTGCGCCTGTTCGACGTCGATACCCACGCCACGGCCAAGCTCGAACGCAACCTCACCTCGATGCGGCTGCCCGATCTCGAAATCGTGCGCTGCCCGTCCACCTTGGATGCCGTGCGCGGCGCGGACATCGTCACGACCGTCACTGCCGACAAGTGCAACGCCACGATCCTGACGCCGGAGATGATTGCGCCGGGCATGCACCTGAACGCAATCGGCGGCGACTGCCCCGGCAAGACGGAGCTGCACGCCGATATCCTGCGGCGCCCGGACGCGCGAGTCGTCGTCGAGTACGAGCCGCAGTCGCGCATCGAAGGCGAGATCCAGCAGCTCGATCCGTCCTTCCCCGTGATCGAATTGAGCGAAGTCGTGGCCGGCCGCGCCTCGGGCCGCGCCAGCGACAGTGAAGTGACCATCTTCGATTCGGTCGGTTTCGCACTGGAGGACTTCTCGGCGCTGCGCTACCTGCACCAGTTGCTGCGCGCCGAAGGCGGCAAGCAGCCCCAGATCGACCTGGTGCCGGAACTGCACGATCCAAAAGACCTGTTCAGCGTGCTCGCCCGGCGCCAGCGGAGCTCTGCGGGTGCCGAACCGCGCCGCGCCACTGCATCGGTTCGACGCGCGTGATCGCGGACGTGACGCGCACGGTCAGCCTGATCGGTGCGCCGACCGACGTCGGCGCAGGCGATCGTGGTGCCTCGATGGGACCGGAAGCGTTACGCGTGGCGGGCCTGCAAGCGGCGCTGCAGTCGCGCGGGCTCACGGTGCTCGATCGCGGCAATCTCGCCGGCCCGCCGAATCCGCAAGCGGTCCCCGCGCAGGGTTATCGGCACGTCGCCGAAGTCGCCGAGTGGAATCGTCGCGTCCACGATGCCGTGCACGGCGAGTTGTCCCGCGAGCACCTGCCGATCCTGCTTGGTGGCGATCACAGCCTGGCCATCGGGTCGATCGGCGCCGTGGCGCGCCACTGCCGCGAGCGCACCCTCAAGCTCCGCATCCTCTGGCTCGACGCGCACGCCGATTTCAATACCAGGGAGATTTCGCCCTCCGGCGCGCTGCATGGCATGCCGGTCGCGTGCCTGTGCGGGTTCGGCCCGCCGGAACTGCTGGCGCTCGGCGGCTATTCGCCCGCCGTCGTGCCGCACTCGTTCCGTCAGATCGGCATTCGCAGCGTGGACCAGGGCGAGAAGCGCTTCGTCCACGAGCAGGGGCTCGAGGTGTTCGACATGCGCTACATCGACGAGATGGGCATGCGCCACGCGATGGAACACGCGCTGGCCGGCATCGACGACGATACCCACGTGCACGTCAGCTTCGACGTGGACTTTCTCGATCCGGAGATCGCTCCGGGCGTGGGCACCACGGTGCCGGGCGGCCCGTCCTATCGCGAGGCCCAGCTCTGCATGGAGATGATCGCGGACACCGGGCAGCTGCGTTCGCTCGACGTCATGGAGCTGAACCCGGCCCTCGACGTCCGCAACAAGACTGCCCGGCTCGCGGTGGACCTGATCGAGTCGCTGTTCGGCAAGAGCACCCTGATGCGTAACCCGGCACGCCCTGCGCATTAGTCTTGCGTACAATGCCCGACCCCACTTCCGTCAGGGTCAGGGTCGAGCGATGGGCGATTCCTTACGCGATCAGTTGCTGAAGGCCGGCCTCGTCACCGAGCGCCAGGCCCGGCAGGCGACGCTGCAATCGAAGCAGCAACAGCACCAGCAGGCCCGCGGCCCGAAGAAGAACCGTCCGGCTGTGACGCCGCAGGCGCCCAGCGCGGCCGTGCTGCAGGCGCAGGCCGCCAAGGCCGCGCGCGACCAGGAAATGAACCGGCGCCAGCAGGAAAAGGCCGCTGCGAAGGCGCGCGCCGCCGAAATCACGCAGATCATCGAGCAGAATCGCGTGCCTCGGATCGACGAAAGCGACGACTATTTCAATTTCGTGGCGAACGGCAAAGTGCGCCGGATGGCCGTCACCCCCGACCTGCGCGAGCGCATCGTCCGCGGTTCGCTGGTGATCGTCCGCTGGGGCGGTCGCCACGACCTCGTCCCGCCGGAAGCAGCCGAGCGCATACGCGAGCGGCACGCGTCTGCCGTCATCGCGCCGTCCGCGGCGCCCACGACGGCGCCGGCCGAAGACGATCCCTACAAAGACTTCGTCGTGCCCGACGACCTGACGTGGTGACGCGGGCGGGCCTGGCCCCGTATAGCGACTAGCGCTTCGAGATGATGAAGCTGCCGAACGCGACGCCGATATCCCAGCCGCGGCCGGTGCCGCTCAGCGCCAGGGAGACGTCGCCCTTGGTGACCACCTGCGCTTTTGCCGAGACGTCGGCGCCCGCCTGGGCTTCCGCCGAGGCGTAGGATCCGAGCAAGTCGCTGATGCTGCTGACGGGCGAGAACTCGCCGTGACCGTCGTCGATCGTGGACTTGCCGACCGTCAAGCCGCCGCCGCGCGCCTTCAGTTTCACGTTCATCGACTGGCCGTTGGAGCACCTGATCGTGCCGGTACCGTCCGACGACTTGTAGAAGACCGACCACCCCGTGATCTGGAACTTGAGCTCGCACTTGACGCTCGGTGCCGCGTTCGCGGCCAGCGGCAGCGCCAGCAGCGCGCTCGCGCCGAGTACCAGTGCCGCGAAAAACTTGTTCATGTGACCTCCCGGTCCGAAAAGTGAGTAAAGAAAACGGCGTGTGCGTTGCGTCGCATCGGCAGGTGGCTCAGGTGCGTGGCTTCAGCAATTCGCCGAGCCTGTCGGGCGTGCCCGCGATGCGCGCGAGGTGCGGATAGCGCAAACCGTCGTGATAGGGAAGCCTGGACGTCTGGAACGTGTCGAAGTTTCGCACCAGCAGATCGATCGTGCCCCGGCCGCCTTGCGCCGCGACGATCGCCTCCTTCAGCACGTCCCCGCTCCAGGCCCGGCCGTTGACGGCCAGCAGGATCATGCCGGGCGCGAGGCCGGCCGCAAAGGCCGGGCTGCCCCAGACCACGTCGGTGATCTTGCCGTCGGAATCTGCCACGGTCAGCCCGAGCGAGAAGCTGAAGCTCGCCCGCTTGTTCGCCTTGTCCACGCCAGTGCTGAACGTCGAAGGCTGGTCCGTGTACACGAGCCGCCACCCGCCGCGCTCGAGCCCGTCGAGAGGCGCCCGCGGACCATGGCCTTCGACGCGCTCCTGCAGGAAAGCGTCCCAGTCGCCCGGCGAGACTTCGCTGAGCGTGCGCACGACGTCGTCACGCGTGTAGGTGACCGGGCCGAGTTCGCCGTCATTGACGCCGAAGAAGCTTCTGGCGAAATCGTCGAGCGAACGCTTGCCGCGCGTGGCCTCACGCAGCTTCGTATCGGCATCGAGCCAGAGGAAGACGCCCTCCGTGTAATAGTCCACGCTACGTTGCCAGCTGGCATAGGACTGCGGCACGTGGTACGCGATGATCGGCTGGTTGGTCGTGTCCTGCAGGTTGCGCCACTGTCGCCCCGCCCGCCCTGCGTCGAAGGTGGCCGCATACTGCGCCAGCACATCCCGCGTGTACTGCGGCGTCCACAATCCGGAACGGGTGGCGAGCACGACACCCCAGAACTCCGTCATGCCCTCGTACACCCACAGCAGGCTGTTGTGCATCGGCACGTCGTAGCCGGGGGTCCAGAGGTCGGCCGGGCGGCGGAACTTGCCGTTCCACGAATGCTCCATCTCGTGCGGGAGCAGGTCGCGCCCGGACGCCGTGGCGTCCCAATCGAGGAAGTAACCGAGCCCGACGGCGTTCTCGCTCGACTGGTGATGCTCGAGTCCGATGCCGCTCAGGTTGTCACTGATCGCCAGCAGGAAATCGTAGTGCGCGTAATGCCGCGAGCCGAACAAGGCGAGCGCCTCGCGCACCATCTTGCCATGCGCCGCGATCTGCTCGGGCTTCGCCGCGAGTTCCGCCGGCCGGTCTGCGAAGACGTGGAGGCGCACCGGCGCCTTCGGGTTCGTGTCGAGGTCATGGCGCTGGTAGTAGCGGCCCGCATAGAGCGGCGAATCGCCCAACTGGTCAAGCTTGACCGGTGCAAAGCGGACGGTGTCACCCGTCCGTATGGCGCCGTCGAGCGCGGTCGCGAACTCCCAACCGGCAGGCAATTTGATCGACGGTTCGACGGTGATCTGCCGCGCGTAATGTCCAGCGGGATAGAGCAAAGCCTTTTCCCAGTGCAGGCCAAGCATATCCGGGGTGACTACGCGCCTGCCCTGCTCCGCAGCCGTCGGGGTTATGAACTCGAAGCTCAACGCCAGCTCGGTCGCTCCGGCCGGCACGTCCACGTGAAACGCGTGCATCGATTCCGGGTCGCGCCGCCATTCGATGCGGGTGCCTCCAGGGTGTGCCGTGATGATCAGCCCCGCGAGCAACTCGACCGGACCGGTCGTCGAGTGATTGCCCGGCAGCCACTTCGGATAGAGCAGCACGAGCGGGCCGCCAGCCGCCACCGGCACCGTCTCCCTGACGTGGAAGATTCGATGGTCGAGGTCGGTGGCATCGACCTCCAGCTGCAGCGTCCCGGGATACGGCGCGTCCCTCGGCGCGGGTATCGATTCGGCCGATGCGCCGGTCGCGACGCAGGCGAGTATTGCGGCGGCCGCCAGCGGGATAAGCAGTCGTTTCATGAGTCGAGAGCGTCCTGACAGGTTCAGTCTTCGAGAATCGAGCGTGCCAGTTGCTTGCGAGCGGCGGCGTCTACCCCGACCACCTCGCGGAGATAATTCATGACGGAGCCGCGCTCGGCTTCGATGCTGGCAAAGCTTGCGCCGATGTAGTCGGCGTCCGCAGCGAGCACCGCTTGCTGTGCGTCCGCGGCCATCGCGAGGATGGGCTCGGCACTGGGTGCGATTCCAAATCCCGTGCTGTCGGCCTCGCGCAGGCGTGCGCGCAGATCGACGGCGACGTTCGTGAGCAGGTAGTCCTCGATAACGACCTCGCGCGGCACGCCGAGCGCGGTGAGCAGCATCGCCGCCGAAAATCCGGTGCGGTCCTTGCCGGCCGTGCAGTGCAGGATCATTGGCGTGCCCG
>Ga0315286_10001851_pt1 | contig 19465 bp, 16 predicted proteins | sample YL17G10_0_MG_FD_205038 | JGI IMG/M metagenome (GOLD analysis project Ga0315286, IMG submission 205038) | Sediment microbial communities from Yellowstone Lake, YNP, Wyoming, USA - YL17G10_0 | ecosystem: Environmental > Aquatic > Freshwater > Lake > Sediment | place: USA: Wyoming | collected... | reverse complement strand
CGTTCGTCACAACCATCTCGGGCCACACGAGCCGCTACACGGACCGCGAGACCCTGGACATATTCTCTATGGTCTACGCCGGAAAGATAAACGTCAACATCGTGGCCAAGCTGCAATCGCTGGGCGTGAACGCCGTCGGGCTGACCGGCGTCGACGGGAGGCTCCTTGAGGGCTTCCGCAAGAACACCATCAAAATCGTCGAGGGCAGCAAACGAAAGGTCCTCCGAGACGACTTCACCGGGAAAATCGAGAAGGTCAATGTCGGCCTTCTGAACCTGCTCATGTCCAACGGCTATGTGCCAGTCGTGACAGTGCCCGCTATTAGCTACGAGGGCGAGCCCATAAACGCGGACGGCGACAGGGCCGCGGCAGCCATAGCGGCGGCCCTCAAGGCCGAGGACCTCATTATACTCTCGAACGTGCCGGGGCTGCTCAGGGACGTCAATGACCCGAACAGCCTCATCACCGAGATACAGAAGGCCCGCATAGGCGAGTTCATGGACGTGGCCCAGGACCGGATGAAGAAGAAGGTCATGGGCGCCCAGGAGGCCCTTGAACAGGGCATCAAGCGCGTTATATTCTCGAGCGCGAACATAGACAAGCCGGTCACATCGGCCCGCAGCGGGTTCGGCACCCACATACAGTGAGGTACTTCGATGGTGGAGAAGATACCGACGGATTTCCAGGCCATCAAGGCCCTGGAGGACAGGTACGGCACCAAACTGTTCCCCAAAAGGGACGTGGCGCTAATCAGCGGCCAGGGTGCGTTGCTCCGGGGATCCGACGGCAAGGAGTACATAGACCTCGGGGCCAGCTACGGCGTCGGAAATGTGGGCCACTGCCACCCGCGCGTCGTGGAGGCCATCAAGGCCCAGTCCGAACGGTTGCTCTATGTCTCGCCAACATTCTACAATGACATGCGAGCAAGGCTCTCGGAGAGGCTCGCCGGGGTCGCGCCCAACGGCCTGGACCGGGTCTACCTGTGCAACAGCGGCACCGAGGCCGTCGAGTCTGCCATCAAGTACGCCCGTAAGCACACTGGCCGCCCTGGCATCATCTCGTGCATGCGGTCATTCCACGGTAGGACACTAGGTGCCCTGAGCGCGACATTCAACAAGAAGTACCGCGAAGGCTTCGAGCCCCTCGTGCCAGGCTTCGAGTTCGTGCCCTACGGCGACCTGGAGGCCATGAAGAAAGCCGTCACCGACAAGACCGCGGCAGTCATTGTCGAGCCCATCCAAGGTGAGGGCGGCATCTTCCCTGCGCCCGAGGGCTACCTGAAAGGCGTCAGGGACATTTGCACCGATGCCAAAACCGTGTTCATCGCGGATGAGATACAGACGGGCCTCGGAAGGACCGGCAAGATGTTCGCCGTCGAGCATTGGGGCGTTTCCCCGGACATAATCACTGTTGCGAAGTCACTGGCCGCGGGCCTTCCGTTGGCCGCCATGATAACCAAAGAGGAGCTATGCGACCTGCCTACCGGGTCCCACGGCAGCACCTTCGGCGGGAGCCCTATATGTTGCGCCGCCGCATTGGCGGTCCTCGATATTCTCGTCGAAGAGAAGCTGCCCGAGCGGGCTGCGTCATTGGGCGAGCGGGCCATGGGCAGGCTCTGGGCCTTCGCCGGCAGCGAGAAGGGCTCGGTCGTGCGAGAGGTCCGCGGCCTCGGTCTCATGATCGGCATCGAGCTGAAGAAGAAGGCCGGGTCGTACCTCGACGCAATCCTCGGGCGCGGGGCCATAGCGCTTCCCGCGGGAACGACAGTTATAAGGCTCCTGCCGCCCCTCGTGATATCCGAGGCCCAGCTCGACCGAGGGCTGGACATCATCGAGGAGGTTTTAACTAATGGATGAGGTCGATCTACTCCAGGGCCTCGTTTCGATCTACAGCCCGACGGGCCAGACCCAGAAGGTCACCGAGTACCTCCAAGAAAGCGCTAAAAAGCTCGGCCTCACGGTCACCGTCGATGTCGCCAATAACATTAGGATGGCCGGGGGCAGCGGCCCCAAGCACATGATGTTCCTGTGCCACGTCGACACGGTCCCTGGCGAGCTCAAGGTCCACCAGGAGGGCCCGTTCCTGCATGGAAGGGGCTCCGTGGACGCCAAGGGGTGCCTCGCGGCGGCCATGATGGTGGCCTCACGCTTCAGGGAAAGCGCGAACGGCAAGGTCGAGGTCGTTGCCGTTGTCGACGAGGAGGGCCCGTCCAATGGCATCCGCGAGGTCATCAAGGGCCAGAGGCCCGACTGCATCATCGTCGGGGAACCCAGCGGCTGGGAGGGCATCACCATTGGATATAAAGGCGCGATGCGGCTCAGGTGCCGCTGTAAGACGCCCAAGTTCCATTCCGGCCAAATGGCCCAGAACTCGGCCGAGGCCTGTGTCGAGCTCTGGGGCGAGCTCGAGGCCTTCTGTATCCAGGAGTCCGGGGCCGCCGAGGGCGGCAGCATGTTCGATGCGGTGTCGCCGACGCTGTTGAGCATGAACACGACGGACGATGGGATACAGGTCTGCTCCGAGATGGTCATTGACATACGCGTCCCGCCGGGCTGCGACCCCGCGAAGATCAGGGCCTTCATCGAAATGAACAAGGCCGGCATCGATGTGGAGATCTCCGGGGAGGAGCCCGCGGCCCTGGTCGAGAAGAACAACGAGCTAGTCAAGGCCCTCATATGGGCCATCCGGCGCCAGGAGGGCGAGCCGTCCTTCAAGAAGAAGACCGGGACCTCCGACATGAACATCACGGCGGCCACGTGGCAAGGCGTGCCCATCGCGGCCTATGGCCCAGGGGATTCCAGCCTGGACCACAGCCCCGAGGAGAGGATTGATGTCCGAGAGTACAGGAAGACCATAATGATCCTCAAAGAGGCCGTCGAGAGGATATTGCAACAGCAATGAGGTCGCGCGGGACACGGCCGTGAATAACATTAACCCAGCAGACCACAAAATATTATACAATGTACAATAATATGAACCTATAATGAAGACACTGCCGATATGCCTCATAGTCTTGCTGTCCGTCCTCTCGCCGGTCACGGAGGTCCTTGCCCAGGAGGCCAACGAGACCGCGACCAAGGACAGCTATTCCTTCGACCAAGACTATCACAAGTACTTCAATTACGAGGACGTCCAGGCCCGCCTCGAGAAGGTCCACCAGGACCACCCGACCATAACCAGGATATTCGACCTGACGGCCATGACCGAGTTCGGGGCCACCTACCAGGGCCGCCACATCTGGGGCGTCGAGATCTCCAAGGACCCGACGAGGATAGACCCGGACAAGGCCAAGGTGCTCATCGTCGGGAACGTCCACGGCGACGAGAACATGGGCATGGAGATCTGCATGTATACCATCGATTACCTCACGGACCTCTACGGCCAGCCGCCGACCGACAACGATGGCGACGGCCTGGTCGACGAGGACCCCGTGGACGACCAGGACAATGACGGAGATGGCCTCATCGACGAGGACGCGCCCGAGGCCCAGGCCACCTTCCTCGTGGACACGCGCGAGCTGTTCATCATCCCGTTCCCGAACCCCGACGGGAGCACATACGACGCCGTGGTCTACGCGGCCAACGGGGGCGCCTGGCGCAAGAACATGCGCGACAACAACAACAACGGCGTGTTCGACTCCAACTACGACGGGGTGGACCTCAATAGGAACTATCCCTACATGTGGAACGCGAACAGGTACCTCAAGGTCGTGGACCAGAACGGGGTCACCATCACGCAGGACTACGGCAACCCCAGCAGTGGCCAGTACCGTGGCCCACCGGACAATTTCGACGATGATGGGGACGCTAAGCTGCCGGCCCCGGACTACTGGAGCCAGCATTACGGCAAGGACTGGAACGGGATCGACGAGGACCCCTATAACGCCGTGGACGACGATGGCGACGGGAAGGTCGACGAGGACAAGGACGGCGGGTTCTCGGAGCCCGAGACCCAGTCCATCGAGATGATGACGAACATGCTCGATTCCGACGGCGATCACACGAACGGCAAATCAGACATCGCCATGAGCATGACATACCACACCTACGCGGCCCTGGTCCTCTATCCATGGGGCTATACCCAGGACTCGGCACCAGACGACGCGCTATTGTCCGAGGTGGCCCACCGGATGGGGGCGATCAACGGCTACACGGCCGAGAGGGGCCCGGACCTCTATCCAACATCGGGCGACTCCGATGATTACTTCTATGGCACGATGGGAACACTGGCGTTCACCATTGAGGTGGCGAACATCGACGGTGGTGGTTTCCATCCCAAGCCCAAGTATATCATCAATCAGTCAAGGGAGAACATGGCCATAAACCTCTACATGCTCGAAGTGGCCGAGCTTGCCAAGGCCGCAAAGGCGCTCAAATCGGACACCATTGACATCGGCGTGCCCGGCATTGTCCACCTGCAGCCAAGGACGACCATAGCGGGCGGCAAGGACTACCAGATCACCGTCGACATCAACGACACGAGCAACCTGAAGGCCGAGTCCCTCATGCTCGTCTACAGGACGAGGCCCCAGGGAGGCAGCTGGGGCGATTGGCAGCGAGTGGAGCTCATGCCGAAGGACGTGGAGGGCCGCTTCGCCGGGTCCGTCCCAGGCCAGGACGGGGGGACCGTGGTCCAGTACTACTTCGTCGACAAGGACACCCGCGGTCCGTCATGCTACGACCCGCAGTACGGCTTTGCGGCCCCCTACAGCTACACCGTTACCGGCTATATGGGCCTGGGCAACTTCGACCCAGTGCCGTGGGTGCTCCTCATCGTGGTCCTCGTAGTCGTGGCCGTCCTCTATATAAGGTTTAGGAAGCGACGGGTCAGGACCGTCCTGAAATAGGCCCCGCCCCGTCCCATCGACAACCATTATATATTGTGGAATCTTCTAGATTTCCCAATTGTGCCCATTATACAATGGGAGTGGTGAGGAAGATGAAAGAGCTGAAGGCCCTTTTTGTGATATTCCTGATGATCGCCGTGCCGTTCCTGGCCCTGCCGTTCAATGCGCCGCGAGTGGGGGCCAGTGCCGTGACCACATTCGGCAGCGGGGCCTCCGAGGTCACAATCGAGTTCCGTTCGGACAGCGGCGGGACCGACTCCTCCACCGAGATCGTGCTGCCTGAGGAGGCGCTCGTCACGACCGCGACCATGGACATCGCTGGGCTCCCGCACACGGCCGGCGACAAGGACTACCCGGCCAATGTCTCCATAGATGTCGGTGCCGACGGGACAGTCGACTGGGCCTGGGACTCCTCCAAGAACGGCAAGCTTGGCCTGCAGGATAGCTTCGGCGACGGGACCGCGTCCGTCGGTTACAACTTCGCGGGCGCAGGGCAAGTCGGCAACAAAACCGTAAGGCTCCCGAGCGACGCCACCGTCACCAATGCATCCTTCACAGTGTCCGGAGGGAACGTGCAGTACTTCAACGAACAGAAGTACGTCGGCCACCAGTGGGACTTCCTGGGCATCTCCGCGGCAGCCGCCGGGGACCTCAACAACGACAGTTACGATGATTTCGTTGCGGGGGGCCCGCACAGGGGATGGGGCATGTGGGACTACGGCCACGTCTCCGTCGTCATGGGTGGAAAGACGCCGCCGGCAAAGGCAACCTTGGACATCACGGCCGAGACCGACGACGAAGCCTTCGGCTGGTCCGTGGCAGGGGCCGGGGACGTCAACGGTGACGGCTTCGACGATATCATTGTCGGCGCCCCCTCCTGGGACAGCCCCACGGATTCGTGGGTCGGCGCGGCCTACATCTACTACGGAGGTACCCCCATGGACGAGTCGTCGGACGTCGTAATGCGTGGCCATGGCTACTACGACGAGTTCGGCAAGTCCGTTGCGGGCATAGGCGACGTCAACAACGACGGCTACGATGATGTGCTGGTCGGGGCCGCCGGGAACGACACGGCTGGCGGGACTGATCGCGGGGCCGCCTACGTGTTCTACGGCGGGGTTTCCATGGACAGCACGCCGGATTACGTCTACTACGGATTCCTTGACTATTATTTGCTCGGGACCTTCGTGGCGAACATAAGCGACGTGAACGGCGACGGCCACGGGGACTTCATGATCGGGGTCCCGGGCGAGAACAGCGGGACCGCCTACATTTTCATGGGTGGCACGAGCCTCCACGCGACCCCGGACGTCGTGATCAACCCTTCCGATGCCTCCGACTTCGCGCTCATGGGGTCCGGCGTTGGGGACCTCAACGGTGACGGCTACATGGACATTGGCGTCCAGAACGACTGGGACGAGCTCTTCATCTACTACGGCGGCTCGACGATGGACGCCGCCAGGGATATCAAGCTCATCAGCGAGTCGCTCTTCGACCAGTTCGGCTACACTAGCGCGGGCCTGGGCGACATGAACGGTGACGGATGCGGCGAGCTCCTCGTGGGAGCTTACCAGTACAACGATTCCTACAACGAGATCGGCAAGGCCTACCTATACTACGGGGGCAAGCCCATGGACGACACGTTCGACTTCTCCTGGTCGGGTAAGAACCTCGGGGACGAGTTCGGTGGCTCGGTCGCAGGCATAGGGGATTTCAATGGGGACGGCCTGCCGGACTTCATCCTGGGCGATGATGGTAATGATACCGCTGCCGTGAACGCCGGTGCGGTCCACTTGCTGATGTGGGCCAACGGTATCCGTGACCCGTGGGTGGGCATGGGCACCGGGGCCACCAAGGTCTGGAACCTCACGAACTACTTGAAAGGAAGCGTTGCGACCGGCGATAACTCTGCCAAGGTCCAGGCAGCCCTGGACGCGACAGGGTCGTCCTACACGGACAAGTACGGCATGGCATTCACGAACTTGACGGTCTATGTGAACGTCAGCTCGAAGGGGGACCTGCAGGTCAAGAACCTGGCGATAGAGTACAACCTGACGGCGCCCTTCACGGACCTGGGGAGCCTGCTCAACGGCTACATGGTCGGCCACCAGCCCGGCAACGACGGTAAGTTCCACATACCCATCAAGGTCGCCGCCACATCAACAGGGGATGTCCGGCTCTCTGGCCTGGTGATCAACTATGCCAGTAGGCCGTTCGGGAAAGCGCCCACGGGGCTGAGGCTCGCCGAGGGGACGAGCAGCAGCAAGTTCCTTGACCTGACCACGGTGTTCACAGACCCTGACGACGCGACCGCCAACATAACATACGCGGTCACGGGATATACGAACTCGTCCTACTTCTTTGCCATTATATCGCAGGGCCACTGGCTGTCCGTGGACGCATTCAACAACAGCAAGAACGTCAACTGGACCGGTACCGTCCAAGTGAATGTCACGGCCAAGGACGACGAGAATCACGTGTCGGTGCCCGTGGGCCTCAAGATAGATGTCTACAACGTCGAGGACCCGCCATACTTCACGAGCAAGCCTGTTCTGACGGCCATGGAGGGGGGGCTCTACCAGTACAACGTCACCGTCGTGGACGGCGACAACGATGCCATCAGCTACTCTCTTGCCACCGCGCCGAAGAACATGGCCATCAACACCATGACGGGGGTTGTCACGTGGACCCCGGCCGCCGTGGATGCCGGCGACCATGCCGTCAGCGTGGTCGCTGACGACGTTTGGACCAAGGTCTACCAGTATTTCACGATTAAAGTGGGCTACAAGGTCTCGCCCGGCAACCACCTGCCGTACATCACATCCGTTCCACCGGTAAATGCCACGGTCGGGGTGCAATACTCGTACCAGGTCGTGGCCCTTGATGACGACCTGGACCCGCTCACATATACCCTCGAGAGCGGCCCCAAGAACATGGCCATCAACAGGACACGGGGCGCTGTGGCATGGCAGCCGGGCCTTGACGATGTCGGCATCGTCGTGGTCAGGATCAAGGTCTCGGACGGCAAGGACAGGATATTCCAGGAGTGGTCGATCAGCGTGTCGGCCACGGGACTGAACCACCTGCCGCTCATCAATGGGACGCCTCCCGCAAGGGCATTCGTGGGCATGGAGCATTACTTCGTATTCACTGGTTACGACCAGGATGGCGACAAGGTCGATTTCGGACTAGACTTTGGGCCCAAAGGCATGTCGGTGAGCAGCGCCGGCGTCCTGAGCTGGCACCCGGGCACGGGGGATGTGGGCGTCCAAACCTACTCGATCAGGGCCGGCGACGGGAAGGGGTTCGTGCACAAGAACTTCACGGTGGACGTGAGCATCAACCACCTGCCGTCGGTGACCAGTAACCCGGTCCTGGATGTCACGGTCGGCAAGAACTACAAATATTCAATGACCGTGCTGGACCTGGACGCTGGGGATGTTGTTACCTTGGAGCTGGTCCAGGGGCCGGCCGGCATGAAGGTCGACAATACGACGAGGACCGTCACATGGAAGCCGAAGGGCGACCAGAAGGGCGTTCAGGCGGTCTCGATCAAGATGTCGGACGGAAAGCAGGTCGCGTACCATAACTACACTATAAATGTCAAAGGCCCGACCAAGAGCCTCTGGGAGACGGCCGGGCTGTTCATAATCCTGGCCATCGTCATAGCCGTCGTCTGCACGGTCATAGGCGTCTTCGCCTTCATGCGGTTCAAGAAGCGGAAGGCCGAGGCGAAGACCGTCATCGAGGACGTCTTCCTCGTCTACAGGGACGGCAGGCTCTTATCGCACAACACACGCAGGCTGAAGCCCGAGCAGGACGAGCACACCATGACCGCCATGCTCACGGCAATCCAGCAGTTCGTGACGGACAGCATATCGACCGAGGGCGTGGCCCAGAAGCCCATCGAGCAGATATCCTTCGGCAAGGACAAGATACTGCTTTCACACGGCAACCTCGTCTTCATCGCGGCCGTCATCGAGGGCACCGAGAGCGAGGGCCTGAGGGGCAGGATGAGCGACTCGGTCCGCAGAATAGAGACGGAGTTCGCTGAGATCCTGAAGGAATGGGATGGGGACCTCAGGGACCTGGAGGGAGCGAAACGTGTCATGACGGAGCTGCTGCACGGGACCGGCGCAACCATCGAGGTGCCTCCCGCAGCCGCGGCGGGTCCAGTCCCGCCGCAGCAGGGACCGGCGGCCCCGTGAGAACGACCGCCACCTGCCTCAGTCCTGCTTCCAGGTGATTAGCAGGACCACCCGTTCGAATCGGAGAGCTGGCCATCACGAAGAGGATATGTCATAGCTCTTCGAGCAGTTCCTCGGGTGTGAGCCCGGCAGCCCGTAGGATGGCCTTCATTGTCCCCCGGTCCAATTCATCATGCATCGGAACGGTCAAAGGAGGCCTGGTGGGATGCCGGAGGTGGACATAACTGCCTTTCTGGTCCCTGACAGAGTATCCTAACCTTTTAAGGACCTTCAATAGGTCCTTTCCGGAAATCACCGGCAGATGGGTCATATTTCCACGGTGACCACATCGTGGCGAACTTTCTTTGAGGGTGGGGAAACCTGGATGCCATCCTCGAAGAGGCATTTAAGATGGAGCTGTATGGCGTCCTTTATGTTCCTCTTCGCTTCTGCTATGGTCTTGCCCTGGGAGACGCATCCCGGGAGCGACGGAACGGTCACCACATAATAACCATCCTCGCCTTTCTCTATCTCAATCTTGACCTGCATGTTCTCGGTCCTCTATAATGTGATACAGGGTCGGAGCAGATAAAACTTACGAAAATAAAAGGGGATTTCGTCGCCTAGTCCTGCTTCCAGGTCGTCCCCAGGACCCCTGCTATGAAGACGATGACCGCAAAGACCATCAGGACCACAGCCTTGGTCGCGGCCCCTAGCCAGTCGTTCAGTATCATGGCCGCCCGGAGGCTCTCGTTGGCGTAGTACAGTGGCATCGCCTTGGCCACGCCCTGCAGAAAGCCCGGCATCTGCTCGACCGGGATGAAGGTCCCGGACAGGAACATCATCGGGAAGGTTATAACATTGGACACGGCCGCGGCCGCCTGGGCGTCCTTGACTAGCCGTGTCACTAGCATCCCGAGGCCTACGAAGGCGAAGACCTCAAAGACTATGATAATTGGCAGCCAGATGTTTATGAACAGGGTGGCCCGGAAGACGAGGTAGCCCACAATGAGTATCAGGGCCGTCGACATGAATGCCAGGATGACCTGGTATAGCATGTTCGAGAGGATCCACTCGCTTCTAGTTATCGGGGTCGTCGAGAGCTTCCGTATAATGCCCTTTTGCCTGTATTCGTTGTCGTCCAGGATGGCCCCGAAGACAGCGCTGGTCATGGCGGTCATGGCTATGATGCCCGGTATGAAGAACTCGATATAGCTGAACTTGTGCGTGACAATGCTGGTTGGCTCTATGTATATCGTGTCTTTGGCGCCGACCAGACCTTTATTCACCTGCTGGAGAACGGAATTGAGTATGGACAGCTTGATGCCGGTGGAGGTTTCGCCGGGATCATACTTGACGGTGAGGTTTATCGTCGCGTTGGGATTGAAGGTTTTTTTAGCAATGATGGTATCCTGATATCCTTTAGGAATGATCACTAGGAAGTTGCCCTCCTGGGCCTTCATCTCCTTCTCGGCGTCCTTGGTCTTGTTGATGTTCTTGACCTCGATGTTCTTGATGTGGCCGAGGACGTCCGTCAGGTTGTGCGACAGGTTCGTGTCGTCCTGGTCCTGCACGTAGATGGTATATTTTGTGTCGCCCGAGTTCTGGAAGATGAGGCCGAATAGGACCATGAGCAGGATGGGGAAGAAGAAGGTGAAGAACAGGGACGACTTCTCCCTGTAGAAGGTGCGCAGCATCATCTTGAGGCAGGACCACAGCCGCCGTGCGTTCATGGCTCCTCACCTTCCTTGAGAGTCGTTCCCGTGAGCTTAAGGAATACCTCTTCGAGGTTCGCCCTGCGGACATTGATCTCCTTGAAGTTCGCCCCGGACTTTTCGATGTCCATCAGGGCCTTGATGAGCTCGTCTTTTCCCTTGACCGTCAGGCAGACATGCTCGTTTTTACACTCCTTGACCGAGTAGCCTAGGCCTTTGACGGTGCCTTCGAAGTCCTTGTCTACCCCTTGGAAGGTTATCATGAGGCCCGAGCCGTGCTTTTCGATGAGCTCGTCCACGGTGCCCTCGGCGATTATCTTGCCCTTGTGTATGATGGCCACATGGTCCGCAAGTTCCTCGGCCTCCTCCATGTAGTGCGTCGTCAGGAAGATGGTCTTCCCGGCCTTCTTGAGGTCGGCGATGACCTTCCATACCTCGTGCCGGCCCAGGGGGTCGAGGCCGGTCGTGGGCTCGTCGAGGAATACGATCTCCGGGTCGTTCACCAGCGCCACGGCGATGCCGAGCCTCCGCTTGAGGCCCCCGGAAAGCGTTTTGTAGTACTGCTTGGCGTGGTCCTTGAGGCCCATGTCGGCGAGCAGCTTGTCCAGGTCGGCCTGCCGCTCGTAGAGGCCTGCGTAGAACTCCAGGGTCTCGCGGGCGCGTAGCAGGTCCAAGGAACTGAACTCCTGGGGGAGGACCCCGATTATCTTCTTGATGTCATGGATGCGCTTCGTGACGTCCATGCCCATGAGCCTGATGGTCCCCTTGGTCGGGGTCCTGATGGTCTCTATCATCTCGACGGTGGTGGTCTTGCCGGCGCCGTTGGGCCCAAGGAACGCGAAGACCTCGCCCCTCCGTATCTTGAGCGAGATGCCATCCACGGCGCGGATATCGCCGTAGACCTTGACGAGGTCCTTGACCTCGATGTAATAACCGTCGTGGCCCTCCTCATCGGACGAGCCCTCGGCGGCGGCCTTTTTGGACTGCTTCGGTGTTTTCTTGGAGGCCTTGCCGGTCATGGTTGACCACCTTTGGTCGGACGGTGTTTACGATATTGTTCCGGTATTTAAGACTTTATGAATGATTCTTCAGAGGAGATATTGTTCCGTATTGAGACGTTTAAAAAATATACGGTATCTTGACCAACATTGGCGATCAGACACCTTTGATCGGTATTTTCTTCCCGCACTTCTTGCATGACGGTCCCTTGAGGCCGACCACCTTGGTCGAGTAGCCGACCCTCTCGATGAGGAGGCTGTTGCACTTGGGGCAGTATGTGTTCTCGTGGTCAGAGTGGAACACATTGCCGACATAGATGTACTCGCAGCCGGCCTTCTTCGTTATGTTGTAGGCCATCTCCAGCGTCTCCATAGGGGTCGCGTCCTGGTCCGTGAGCTTGTAATCGGGATGGAACCTTGAGTAATGGACCGGAACCTCTGGGGACAGGCTGTGCACGACCCAATCCGCGAACTGCTTGATCTCCTCCTCTTTGTCGTTGAAGCCCGGAATGACGAGATAGGTGAGCTCGAGGTGGATGCCCAGCTTGTGGGCCAGCTCGCATGTGGCCAGGACATGCTTTCGCTCGCCCTTGCATACCTTCTTGTAGAATTCGTCCGTGCCGGCCTTGACGTCTATGTTCATGGCGTCGAGGTACGGGGCGATCCTCCTGAGGGGCTCCTCGTTGATGTATCCGTTCGTGACGTAGACCGTGTAGAGGCCCTGGTCCTTGACGGCCCTGCAGCCGTCCAGGGTGAACTCGAACCAGACGGTCGGCTCGTTGTAGGTCCAGGCGACACCGCCGCAGCCATGGCCGGTGGTGAGCCTGAGGACCTCCTTGATCGTGTAGTTCTCCAGGGGCATCTCCTCCGGCTTCCTCTGTGAGATATGATAGTTCTGGCAGTGGAGGCACCGGAAGTTGCAGCCTACGGTCCCGAACGACATAACCGTGGTCCCAGGATAGAAGTTGTAGAGGGGCTTCTTCTCGATCGGGTCGTCGTGGGACGAGGAGCCGAGGCCATAAATGAGGGTGTGGAGCTTTCCGCCGATGTTCTCGCGGACGCCACAGATGCCACGCTTGCCCTCGGTGAGCTTGCACCGGTGGGGGCAGAGCTCGCACTCGACCTTGCCTTCGCCGAGCTCGTGCCAGAACATGGCCACTCGGGTAGCAGACGATACGTCGGAGTTCCCTTCCTTTGCTCCCTCCTTGTCCTTACCCTTCTTGCCAAACAGCCCCATTATTAGCCTCCTATGATGGAGAACCGTCGGGTGGTATTAACCCTTCGTTTCTGTGGCAATATTTATCAGGCGTGACCCTTATTCTCGGTCAGAAGGACAGGATGCGAGGGTAGCCAAGCTAGGTCAAAGGCGAGAGACTCAAGATCTCTTCTCTTAGGAGTTCGGGCGTTCGAATCGCCCCCCTCGCATTTTTCATCTTGAATAGACACTCATCCCAACATTCAAATATTTCCGTAGGATTGACAGAGCCAGGACGACAGGCATCGGCGTTCAAGCGGCCTGGTTCTTAAAAAAAATGGGAAGATGTGATGGTCGATGAAGGGCATTACTGTGGCGGTGTTGGGAGACGCGGCCCTGGCGGCAACGCTGGGGAAAAAGGGCACCGTATCGGATGTCAGTTTCTTCAACCTCAAGCGTGCGGACATCGGCGTCACATTCATCTTTCCGTCCAAATATCCCGAGAAGCTCCAGTCCCTGCTGGCCGTCCTCGGCATGGCGGATGCGGTCCTGATCGCGGTCGATAAGCTAGACAAGGACCTTGGGGAGCAGATCGTTGGCATCGATTCCTTCGGCCTCCGCAAGGTCTTCGTCGTCCTGCGCAACTACGTCGAGGCCGACCATCTGAAGCCATTCGTGGCCCAAACGACCCTCGAGGGGTTCAAGGTCCTCGAGGACAGTGCCAGGACGCTCGACGACACCTTCGCGGCGCTCGAGCTCGAGCCTGTGGAGGGCCCGGTCCAGGTCCCCATCGATCATTTCTACAATGTCAAAGGCGTGGGCACCGTGGCCCTGGGCTGCGTCCGGAGGGGCGTGGTGAAATCGCACGACGAGCTCGAGGTCTTCCCGATAGGTAAGAAGGCCCTGGTCCGCTCGATCCAGGTACACGACGACGATGTGGCCGAGGCGCCCTTTGGCTGCCGCGTCGGCCTTGCGCTGAAGGGTATCGATGCCGATGAGCTCTTCCGGGGGGTGGTCCTCGCCCCGCCGGGCACGCTCAAGGCCCCAGCGACCATCGAGATGGAACTTCGTGTCAATAAATACTGGAAGGGCAACCTGAAGGAAGGCATGATACTTCATGGGGCCTCCGGGCTGCAGGACGTCCCCATGGTCGTCGAGAAGGCCCCGGCCGAGGGCATCAGGCCGGGCGGGAAGGGAATGGTGACATTCAGGCTCGAGAAGCCCCTAGCGTTCTGTGCCGGCGACAGACTGATCGCCATAGACCTCGACAGCCGCGGGCTGAGGTTCCTGGGCTGGGGGCTCTGTCCTTGACCATAGTCCAGAAAGCCGAGCGCTACTTCAAGGGCTTCAAGGTGTCCATGACGACCCAGGTCGGCTGCGCCACCACACATGATTATCCAAGTGAAGAGACCCAGAAGAGGACCAAGGAATACCACGACAGGGAGCTGGCAAAGGTCGAGGCCCTCATCGTCCCGGCATTCCAGCATTTCGTCTCTGGCCAGCATTCCTTCAAGCGCTTCCTCAAGTACCTCGACAGCGAGCGGAACGTCCAGCCTAACCCAGACTTTGGTTTCTTGACACAGGAGGACATCGGAGACCTGCAATGGACGGACCATATCTACCTCCAGAACCTCGAGATATACCTCTACATCAAGCCGAGCCTCTCCTGGCCCCTGAAGACGAAGCTATGCTACGATTTCCTACTTTCACAGACCACGCGGAAGGGCTCGGACATCTTCAAGCCCTACGTCGACGAGACCTCGAAGAACTTCTTCGATAGTGACTTTTCATCGACGGTGACTGGATACTTCTCGAACTTCCAATGGAGGCTCGAGTACATCCTAGGGCACATCATGAATCATCACGAGGCGCTCGCGGCCGCCGCATCGTCCAAACATGTGGACAAGCCGGACTACGGCTACGACTGGAACAACAGGGAACGGATCAAGTTCTTCAGGGCCAGGGCCATCCAGAAGCTCCTCAATGGCGAGCCCTACGGCAAGGAGCTCGTCGATGAGGCCAAGGCCCTAGGCAACAACGATTTCGAGATGTTCTTCCTGATAATCATGGCCTCCGAGGTTCAGGCACCGGAATTGAAGGGCATCCTTTCCCGGTTCAACCCCGAGCTCGCAATACATTACCAGGAGCTCGTCTAAGGCCGTTCTGCGAAGTTCTCACATCAAATATTGACGGCCCCGTCGTCGTACCAATTGTCGCTCAGCAACGGGCCCGGATGGCCCGCGTTAGCTATACTTACCCCGCAATGCTCGGCATATTCCCTGATGACCCGGAACCTCTCCGCCGACGCGTTCTTTAGCATAGCGTCGAGAAGGTCCCTGTTGAGGATCTCCTTGTCGTTGACGCATAGATAATAGAACTCCTCGAGGGCGTCCTTCGGGTACTTGCCGAAGAATTCGAGATAGATTGCTAGGAGCTCGGGTGCGCGGTCCGGGAATTTGGCCGCGATGTTCTGGAGGATGGAGTAGCAATCGTAGGGGGCTATGTCGAAGGATTTCACTATCGTTTTTATGATATCCTGATCGAACTACTCGGGTATATTGTAGGAAGCCTGGCAGATCTTGTCGAGAGCGTCCTTGCCATGCCGGGAGACGGCATCCTCGATGGATCTGACGTCGAGATTGTATGAGTTGATATAGTCAAGGATCGGTTTCTCGGGCATGTTACCAGTCCAGCTTGCTGATAGTGGCCCATCCATATTAAGATTGATTATGGGCTATAGAGAAACACGGGAAACAAATTCGATTCCTTAACCAGAGAACATCACTCGCTCTTTTTTCCATTTCTCGGCCTCTTCCAGCCGATCCTGAGCCTTCAGAAGGATATACAATTTAGCATAACTTTCCAGATGAAATGGATATGCCTTGATTGCCTTTTTGTAGAACTCTTCGGCCCTGGCGATATCTTTCTTCAATTCGTGGACGAACCCGATGTTCGAATACGCCATAGCGCGTAAATTCTTGTGCTTAGGATCATCCTTCGGGTCCATCTCGATGACCTTCATGAAGGCAGCAATCGCTTCTTCGTATCGACCGAGGTTGCCAAGAAGTGAACCTTTTTCGATCCAGACATTGTCACGGGTCGGGTCCAATTTCAAGGACATATCAAGGCTGATGATTGCCGCCTCAATCTCCCTGTTGGCGGCATGGGCTTTCCCTTTCCAGTACCAAGCTTCCGCGGATCCCTGAATGATCTTGATGGCCTTATCGAAGCAGTTCAATGCAGCTATGAACTTGCCCTCATCCCCGTAGTTCCTTCCCCTCTCGAGCAATCGGTCGAACTTTTTCTTTTGCAGTTTCTGCCTGAAATTATTAATTCGACTAGCGTTACTACCCATCTTTATGGCTCCTTGAGGGTCACTTCCTGCATTGGGGAATATTATTATGTAATCGGATATTAATAATCTTTTTCTAAATGAGGGCAAAGTGGAATCATATTGGTTGTTCGATTGACAGCCCTTATTCATTAGAATTATTGATAGGGTCGGATCCCATCGACATAATGTATTGAGGAGATATTGCGATATTTAATCTACACACCATGGAGATAATAAAATTCATATGCCCTCTCGTCATAGCCCGGGTAACGGGGGATTTCCATGGAGTACAAGGAACTGATGGTCAAGCCGGGCAAGAAGGTCAGGATCAAGGATTTCGATCCTGAGTACACGGGCGACTACAAAGACAAGGATAAGGCCGAGAAGGACCTGCCGGTCTACCTGCAGAGGATGTTCGACCTGCAGTACAAGCTCTACGCCGACAACCGGTACGCCCTCCTGACCGTCCTGCAGGGAATAGACGCGGCCGGCAAGGACGGCGTGTTCAGACATGTGATGTCCGCCTTGAACCCCCAGGGCGTCAAGACCTGGAGCTTCAAGAAGCCATCGGACGAGGAGGCGGACCACGACTACATGTGGAGGGTCCACAAGGTCGTCCCGAACTACGGGGAGATCGGGGTGTTCAACAGGTCCCACTACGAGGACGTCCTCATAGTGAGGGTAAAGAACTTTGTACCCAAGGACACCTGGATGAAGAGGTATGACCAGATAAACGATTTCGAGAAGTATCTCTACGACAACAACATCTGGACGGTCAAGTTCTTCCTCTACATCACCAAGGAGGAGCAGGAGAAGCGGTTCCTGGACAGGCTCATGGACCCGAAGAAGAACTGGAAGTTCAGCCCGTACGACTTGCAAGAGAGGCAGAACTGGGACGCATATATCGAGGCCTTCGAGGACATGCTGACCAGGACGAGCACAGAATACGCGCCTTGGTACATCATCCCGGGCAACAAGAAGTGGTTCAGGAACATAGCGGTCGCCAGGATCATGGTGGACTTCCTCGAGAGGATGAACCTGAAGTGGCCCGAGCCCTCGGAGGACACCAAGAAACTGGTGGAGCTGGCCAAGAGGAACGGGAAGCTCCCGAAGCCAGAGGACCTCAAGAAGCCGAAGCTGTCCTAGGCCGATCGGCAGAACGACCTTTTTTTATATTTCTTTCACCTTAGAGTGATTCATGATAGTCTCTTTGCTCGACGGCTACATCGACGAGCCTTCGAGCCTCGGGGTCCCGCCATTCATCTCGCCGGTGGCCCGCTACATGGCCGGGGCCATAATGGATGCGGCTCATGAGGTCCTATACAGGACCGTCGACGCATATAGGGCCTCAGCGTCCGTCAGGGAAGAGGTGCATCGGGCGGACCTGCTGGTCGTCATAGCGGGCGTCACGGTCCCTGGGCGGTACATCCGTGGAGCCCCGCTGTCGCCGAGGGAGGCCCTCAAGATCGCGGCAGACTTCAAGGGCATGACAGCCATAGCCGGATTCATGGCCAGCCACCTGGCGAAAGGGAAGGACGACAGGGACGCTTTCGACATGTCCTTCAGAGGTCCGGACCCGGACGCGCAGCTCTACGATGCTCTGAAGAGCGGCCTTTGCGCCCCGCCTGACAATAGGAAGAGGACATCGGACGAATGGACACGATGGGCCGTCGAGGGAGCCTCCGTTGTGAGACAGCATCCGGACTTCCCGCAGCCGCTCATCGCCGAGGTCGATGTCTACAAGGGGTGCATCAGGTACCATTCTGGCGGGTGCTCATTCTGCAGCGAGATCCTGCTGGGGCCCCCGAGGTTCAGGGAGCCAGAGGATGTGGCCGCCGAGGTCGGGTCCCTGGCGAAGGCAGGCGTCACGAACTTCCGCCTTGCGTGTCCCTGCATGTTCTCTTACAAGGCCAAGGGTGTCGGGACCGAGGACGCGTTCCCATCGCCCGAAGAGGTCGAGGCCTTGCTTGAGGCCGTGGTCCGCGAGGCCAAGGGCATGCGCGTCCTTCACGTGGATAATGCCGACCCGGGGATTATCGCGAGGTTTCCCGAGGAGAGCGAGAGGATCCTTAGGTCCCTTGTCAAGCACTGCACCTCCGGTAACATCCTGTCGCTCGGGATGGAATCCGCAGACCCAGAGGTCATCGGGGCCAACAACCTGAACTCGACGCCGGAGCAGGTCCTCGAGGCCGTCCGTCTCATCAACAAGGTCGGCGGCGATCGTGGACCGACGGGGATGCCGAACCTCCTCCCGGGCCTGAACTTCATTGCCGGGCTGAAGGGGGAGACCTCCAACACATACCAGCTGAACCTAGAATTCCTGAAGAAGGTCCATTCTGAGAAATTGCTCATCAGGAGGATCAACATCAGACAGGTCATGGAGATCAGGGCCGAGTTCCCGGGCGTCAAGAAGCGGAAGGACTTCATGAGGTTCAAGGAGGCCGTGAGGACAGGGATAGACCGGCCGATGCTCGAGATGCTGATGCCGCGCGGCACGGTGCTTCACGACCTGTACCTCGAGACCAAGGAAGGGAAGGTCTCCTTCGCAAGGCAGGTGGGGACATATCCGATACTCGTCGGTATACCTGGGAATGTCCCGGAGAGAGGATTTTTCGATGTGGCAATCGTCGACTGGGGCCAGAGAAGCGTGACGGGACTGCCATATCCTTTGGATGTCAATACTGCAAGTATTTCTTTATTGTCGACCTTGCCAGGAATCGGCGCTAAAAGAGCTGCTCGGCTCATCCGCGCCAGGCCATTCAAGGATTGGGAAGGCCTGGCACAGGCGCTTGATGATGAGAAACCGATTGAGGAATTAAGAGCATTTATAAAATTTTAGGAGATAGGAATTCGACCAACATTTTAAATAAACAATATCATATTTAGATACTGTTATGTTCAAGAAAGCCCTCGTAGGATTCGTTCTATCGATATTCATTCTCTCGATACTAATGGGCTGTACTAGTCATTCATCTAAATATGCAGTCAGCGTTGCAGTCGGAGATAATCAGTGTGGGATTGCTAATTTCACTATTACGGTTTGGATTGATGAGGAAACAGTACTTCTTTGGAACCACACAGCCATATGGCCCGGTCATAGTCCGACTTATATGATGGCAAATATTACATTATTGAAGCCAGGGGAGCATTCAATACGAGTCTTTGAAAAGACGCATAATCTCACAAATAG
>Ga0315286_10001850_pt1 | contig 19470 bp, 16 predicted proteins | sample YL17G10_0_MG_FD_205038 | JGI IMG/M metagenome (GOLD analysis project Ga0315286, IMG submission 205038) | Sediment microbial communities from Yellowstone Lake, YNP, Wyoming, USA - YL17G10_0 | ecosystem: Environmental > Aquatic > Freshwater > Lake > Sediment | place: USA: Wyoming | collected... | reverse complement strand
GACCGTGCCCAGGCCGGCCTCCAGCCGCCAGCCCAGCGCTGCGTTGCGGCGCGCCTGCGCCATGGTCGAGTCCCAGCCCACGGCGCGCCGGTAGTAGTCGCGCTCCACCACGGCCGCGCCGGGATCGCGCGCCAGGTAGTAGATGAGCACGTTGGCGCCGATGGTCACGACCAGTACGGCGACCACGGCCAGGGGCCAGAGCTTCGCGGCGCGCATCAGGGCTCGCCCTCCTCTTCTTCCTCCGGGCCCACCAGCCGGTACGGCGACGCCTCCGCGAACCGGCCGGCGCTGCCCGTCAGCCGGAACGCGACCTCGCGCACGCCCTCGTGGAAGGCGTCGGCCGGCGCCATGACGAAGACGCTGGTCGTGGCCGACTTGCCGGCCGGCACCGGCAGCGGGTTCTGGGGCGCGATCAGGGTGGCCCCGGGAGCCCCCAGCAGCTCGATGCGGTAGCTCTGCTCCGCGCCGGCCCGGTTGGCCACCTTGATGCGCACCTGGTTGAGCACCCGGCCGTCGGGGGCGAGCGTGTAGGGCGCGCCGATGCCGCGCAGCAGGGTCACGTCGGTGTCGCCGCGCGTGCCCACGATCCACACGAAGAGCCCGAGGCTGACCGCCAGCGCCGCCGGGTAGAGCACGACGCGCGGCCGCAGCCGCCGCGACGCCCGGCCCTCGAAGCCGTCCTGCGAGCCGTAGCGGATGAGGCCCGGCGGCTTGCCGACGCGCGCCATCACCGTGTCGCACGCGTCCATGCACTGCGTGCAGTGGATGCACTCCATCTGCAGCCCGTCGCGGATGTCGATGCCGGTCGGGCAGGTCTGCACGCACAGCTTGCAATCGACGCAATCGCCGGCCTCGGCCGGGCGGCCCACCAGGCCCTTGCGCCGCGGCTCGCCGCGCGCGCGGTCGTAGCCGACGATCAGCGAGCGGCGGTCGAGCAGCACCGACTGCAGGCGCCCGTACGGGCAGGCCACCAGGCAGGTCTGCTCGCGGAAGTAGGCGAAGTCGAAGAAGATGAGCGCCGTGGTGCAGGCCATGACCAGGAACGACGTGGGGTGCTCGACCGGCGAGCGGCGCATCCAGGTCAGCAGCTCCCCGACCGGGACGAAGTAGGCGAGGAAGATGTGCGCCAGGATCAATGCGAGAACCAGGTAGACGACGTGCTTGACCATCCGGCGCGACGCCCAGAGACCCCGCGCGTCCAGCCGCTGCGAGCCGCGCCAGCCGCCCTCCACCAGCCGCTCGACCGGCCGGAAGAGGAACTCCATGTACACCGTCTGCGGACAGCCCCAGCCGCACCAGACGCGCCCGAGCAGGGCGGTGAGGAAGAAGATGAAGAAGAACGCGCCCACGAACAGCAGCATGAACAGCAGCATGTCGGTGGGCAGGAAGGTGGTGCCGAAGAGCGTGAACTGGCGGCGCTCGATGTCGAGCAGGATGACCGGCTTGCCGCCGATCTTGACGTACGGGATCAGGACGAAGAGGAGGATGAGGGCGTAGGCGACGGCGCGCCGCGTGCGCAGGAAGCGCCCCGGGGACGGGCGCGGCCGCAGCCAGCGGCGCGACCCGTCCGGGTTGAGCGTCGAGAGGACGCGCTCGGCCGCCTGCCTGGGTGCGGTCTCGGTTGCCAAGATGGGTGCGTCTCCGATCGGCCTGCGTGGGATCACCGGACCGGCGAGCGGCCCGGCGCCGCTGCTCGTCGCCCGCTACTTCGCCGTCCCCGGCGCCGCCGCGTCTCCCGGCGCCGCCTCTCCGGCCTTGACGCCTTGCGGCGCCTTGGGGTTGGCCGGCGTGGTCCCGTGCAGGGTGGCCACGTAGGCCACCACGGCCTCGACCTGCTCGGGTTTGAGTACCGCGTTCCAGGCCGGCATGCCCTTGTCGAGGACGCCGTTCTGCACCGTGCCGAGGAGGTTCAGCGGGGCGCCGCCGTGGATCCAGTAATCGTCGGTGAGGTTGGGCCCGATGACGCCGCCGCCGTCGGCGCCGTGGCACGCCGCGCAGTTGGTGGTGAAGGTGGTCCGGCCGAGCGCCAGCTTGGCCGGGTCCTGGGCGGCGGCCAGCAGGTCGGCCTCGCTCAGCGCCACGGCCGGCGCCGAGGGCGCTCCGTACTTGGCCTGCGCCCGCGCGAGGTCGGCCTGGTAGGCGGCGATGCGCCCCTTGCCCGAGCCGAGGCCCGGCACGTTGAGCCAGTAGAGCACGGCGAAGGCGATGGTGGCCCAGAAGATGTAGACCCACCATCCCGGCATCGGGTTGTCGTACTCCCGGATGCCGTCGTAGTCGTGCTCGAGGATGCGGTCCGGCTCGGGGCGCCGGCGCCCCCCGGCCGCGGCCCCCGGCTCCGGGCTCTGCGTCGGATCGCTCATCGCTTCACTCCCGGGCGCGCTCTCGCGTCGTCGCCGTCGTCGAGCGGCAGGCGGCTCGCCTCGTCCATCTCGCGCTTGCGCCACGGCGCGAAGATCCGCAGCACGATGGCCACGAAGACCGCCATGAACAGGATCATGGCGACCACGGCGTAGCCGGCCAGGCCGGAGTTGCTCATCACGTCGGTCAGGGTCACGTCACCGCGCCCCGGCGGGCGCCGCCGACATCGCTGCCGGGGCCTGCGCCCCCGCCCCGCCCTTCTTGATGTCCGTCCCCAGGCGCTGCAGGTACGCGATCAGCGCCGTGATCTCCTTGTCCTCGAGCCGGCGCCGGTCACCCTGCTCGACGATGCGCGCCGCCACCTCGCGGGCCTGCGCCCGGGCCATCTCCGGAGCGCGGTTCACCGCCTCGCCGTAAGGCACGCCGAGCATCGCCATGGCGTCCACCTTGGCCTGGATGCCGGCGAAGTCGAGGGGCGTGGTCAGCAGGCCGGGATAAGCGGGCATGATCGACTTGGGCGTGATCGAGCGCGGCTTCTCCATGTGCCGCACGTGCCACAGGTCCGGGTACCTGCCGCCCTCGCGCGCCAGGTCGGGGCCGATGCGCCGCGAGCCCCACAGGAACGGGTGGTCGTAGACGAACTCGCCCGGCTTGGAGTACTCGCCGTAGCGCTCGGTCTCCGGGCGCAGCGGGCGGATCATCTGCGAGTGGCAGTTGAAGCAGCCCTCGCGGATGTAGAGGTCGCGCCCGGCCAGCTCCAGCGGCGTGTAGGGCTTCACCGCCGCGATGGTCGGCACGTTGGAGCGGATGAGGAAGGTGGGCAGGATCTCGAACAGCGAGGCCACGATCACCGCCAGCGCCGTCATCACCGTGAAGGTGAGCGGCAGGCCCTCCCAGCGGCGGTGCCAGCCCAGCGAGGTGAAGCGTTTCCAGGCGCCGGCCGGCGCCGCGGCCCCGGGCTCCCGCGCGTAGCCGCGCGGCAGCGGCGGCGCCTGCACGACGGGCTCGGCGTAGCGGGCCGGCCGGGCCCGCCAGGTCATGAGGATGTTGTGCCCGCACAGCACGACGCCGCTGACGTAGAGCAGCCCGCCGAGGGCCCGCGTCCAATACATGGGCATGAGCCGCATGGTGGTCTCTATGAAGTCCGGGAACGCCAGCCGCCCGGTCTCGTCGAAGGCCCGCCACATGAGGCCCTGGGTGAGCCCGGCGGTGTAGATGGAGGTGACGTAGAGGACCATGCCGAAGAGCGCCAGCCAGAAGTGCACCTCGGCCAGCTTCTGGCTGAACAGCTTGGTCTGGAATAGGCGCGGCAGCAACCAGTAGATCATCCCGAAGGTGAGGAAGCCGTTCCAGCCCAGTGCTCCGGTGTGCACGTGCGCGATGATCCAGTCGGTGTAGTGCGCCAGGGCGTTGACGCTCTTGACCGACAGCATCGGGCCCTCGAAGGTGGCCATGCCGTAGGCGGTCACCGCCACCACGAAGAACTTGAGGACCGGATCCTCGACCACCTTGTGCCAGGCGCCGCGCAGGGTCAGCAGGCCGTTGACCATGCCGCCCCACGACGGCATCCACAGCATCACCGAGAAGATCATGCCCAGGGTCGAGGCCCACTCCGGCAGCGCCGTGTAGTGCAGGTGGTGCGGCCCCGCCCAGATGTACATGAAGACCAGCGACCAGAAGTGCAGGATGGAGAGCCGGTACGAATAGACGGGCCGCTCGGCCGCCTTGGGCATGAAGTAGTACATGAGCCCGAGGAACGGCGTGGTCAGGAAGAAGGCCACGGCGTTGTGGCCGTACCACCACTGCATGAAGGCGTCCTGCACGCCGGCGTAGATCGGGTAGCTCTTGAGGAAGCCGGCCGGCACCGACAGGTTGTTGAAGATGTGCAGGATGGCCACCGTCAGGATGCTGGCGATGTAGAACCAGATGGCCACGTAGAGGTGCCGCTCGCGCCGGCGGGCGATGGTGGCGAAGAAGTTGACCGCGAAGACCACCCACACCACCGCGATGCCGATGTCGATCGGCCACTCCAGCTCGGCGTACTCCTTGGCCTGCGTGAAGCCGCCCGGCAGGGTGAGCGCCGCCGCCACGATGATCGCCTGCCAGCCCCAGAAGTGCAGGTTGGAGAGCGTGTCCGAGAACATGCGCGTCTTGAGCAGGCGCTGCGTCGAATAGTACGCCCCGCAGAAGAAGGCGTTGCCGGCGAAGGCGAAGACCACCGCGTTGGTGTGCAGCGGGCGCAGCCGCCCGAAGGTGAGCCACGGGCCCAGGTTGAGGCCCGGCAGCACCAGCTGCAGGGCGATGAGCAGGCCCACGGTCATGCCCACCAGGCCCCACAGCCAGGTGGCGATCAGGAACTTGCGCGCGATCGCGTCGTCGTAGGTGAAGGACTCGAGCTGTGCGCTCATCACATCTCCGGAGCGGTGGTTGGTTCGGAAACCGCCGTCGAGACCCGACGCCCCCGCGGGGCGGACAAGCGAAAGCCTTGAACCGAAAGCCGGAGGAGCGCGGCGGGCTGCGCCGGCCGAGGCGACCCTGGTCGGCAATATCTAGCACGCCCCCTAGCGGCCGTCCATCCCCACGCCGTCGACGGCGGCCCCGCAGTGCGGGCAGCGCCCGCCGCGGATGCGGTTGTCGCGCAGGAAGACCGACAAGCGCGTGATCAGCGCGGCGCCGCAGGCGTGGCAGAAGGTGTTCTCGCCGCCCTCGCCCGGCACGTTGCCCTCGTACACGTAGCGCAGGCCGGCTTGCATCCCGATCTCGCGCGCCCGGCGCAGCGCCGCCACCGGCGTGGCCCGGCGATCCTGCATCCGGTAGGTGGGGTGGAACTGGGTCACGTGCCATGGCACCCCGGCGCCCACCGAGCGCACGAAGGCGGCGATCTCGCGCAGCTCCTCGTCGGAGTCGTTGAGTCCCGGCACCACCAGGGTGGTGACCTCCACCCACACGCCGAGTTCCTTGTACAGCCGGATGGCCTCGAGCACCGGGGCGAGGCGGCCGCGGCTGACGCGCCGGTAGGTCTCGTCGCGGAACGACTTGAGGTCCACGTTCACCGCGTCGAGATGCGGCGCGATCCGCCGCACCGGCTCGGGAGAGACGTAGCCGCTGGTGACGAAGACGTTCTTGAGCCCGGCGGCGCGCGCCAGAACGGCGGTGTCGTGAGCCAGCTCGTAAAAGATCGTCGGCTCGGTGTAGGTGTAGGAGATCGACTCGCAGCCGGCGGCCACGGCCGCCTCGACGATGCCGCGGGGCGTGACGGGTTCGCCGGGAATGCGGCGCTGCAGGTCGTCGAGGGAGACGCCGGACGCGGCGCCCGCCTCCCCCGCCGCCCGGTCCGCGTGGTGCGGCACGTGCTCCTTCGCCCAGTGCGCGATCTCCCAGTTCTGGCAGAAGGCGCAGCGCAGCGAGCAACCCACGGTGGCGACCGAGTAGCTGCTGGACCCCGGCTGGAAATGGAAGAGCGGCTTCTTCTCGATGGGATCGACGCTGGCCGCCACGACGCGGTCGTAGACCAGCGTGTAGAGCTTGCCGGCGTGGTGGACGCGCACTCCGCAGGCGCCGCGGTAGCCGTCCGGCAGGTTGCAGCGGTGCGGGCAGAGCGTGCACAGCACGCGCCCGCCCGGCCGGGTCTCGTAGAAGAGCGCTTCGCGCAGCGCCGGCATCGCGTATCCTCGCGGCCCGGACCGCCCGGCCAGCTCAGCGGCGGTAGCCGACCGGGATCAGGTAGAGCGGCTCGTGGTCGGGCGGCAGCTCGAGGGCGGCGCGCACGCGGTCGTCCTCGAAGGCCGCGATGGGCACGCTGGCCAGCCCCAGGACGGTCGCCTGCAGGAGCAGGTTCTGGGCGGCGTGCCCGGCCTCCATCATCGTGTAGCGCTCGCCGCGCGCGTGCCCGTACTTGCGCTCGATGCGCTCGTAGACCGCGGTGAGGACGAAGGTGACCGGGGCGTCCTGAAGCTCATCCTGGCCGAGCGCCGCCGCGGCCAGGTCGCGCCGCGGGTCGCGGTCCAGCAGGCGGCCGAGACGGTGGCCGCGCGGCTCGTAGCGGAAGAGGCCGTCGGCGCTGACCACGTACAGTTCGAGCGGATAGAGCGCGCCCGCCGAGGGCGCGGCGCGCAGGCCGTCGTCGTCGGTGATGCCCTGCAGCGCCCACAGCAGCTGCGTCAGCTGCTGCTCCTCGATCCCCTGGCGATTGTACTCCCGCACCGATCGGCGCGTGGCGATCGCCTCCTCGAGCGAGGTGCGACCGCGCGTCGAGGGCGGCGGCAGCGTGAGGATCTCCAGATACTCGGGGGGCGTGGGCATCGCCGGCTCGGACTCCTTCCCCTGGCGCGCGGGACGGCGCCGCGGCCGGCGCCCCGGCCGGCCGCGTCACCGCCGTCCCGCTACGCTTCTATTCTCGGCGCTCCGGAGCCGCCGGCGCAAGCCCGGCGCGGACTCGGCGGGCGACTACCCTCCGCGCAGCTCCTCCGCCCGCACCGGCAGCTTGCGCACCCGCTTGCCGGTGGCCGCCGCGATGGCGTTGACCACCGCCGGCGCGATCGGCGGCAGGCCGACCTCGCCGATGCCGCCGTGCGCTTCGCCGCTGGGCGCCAGGTGGACCTCGATGGCCGGGCACCGGTCGATGCGCAGCATCGGGTAATCGTCGAAGTTGCCCTGCATGACGCGGCCTTTCTCCAGGGTGATCTCGCCGAGCAGCGTCGCCGAGAGGCCGTAGACGATGCCGCTCTCCATCTGCGCGACCACCAGGTCGGGATGGATGAGCTGCCCGCAGTCCACGGCGCAGACGACGCGATCGACGCGCACGCTGCCGTCGGCGGCCACCGTCACCTCGGCCACGTGCGCCACGAAGCTGCCGAAGCTCTCGACCACCGCCAGCCCGCGCCCGCGGCCGGCCGGCAGCGGCGTGCCCCACCCCGCCTTGGCCGCCGCCAGGTCGAGCACGGCGCGGTGGCGCGGCTTCGCGGCCAGCAGCTCGCGGCGCAGGTCGAGCGGGTCGCGTCCCGCCGCCGCCGCCACCTCGTCGAGGAAGCACTCGGTGACGAAGGCGTTCTGCGAGGCGCTCACCGAGCGCCACCAGCCGAGCGGTACTCCGGGATCGTGCAGCGTCAGCTCCACCTGGAAGTGCGGGAAGGCGTACGGCAGGTTGGCCGCCACGTCGATGGAGGTCGGATCGACGCCCTCGCGCACGGCTTGCGGCGCCATCTGCGCCAGGATGCCTGGTGTCACCATGCGGTGCATCCACGCGACCGGCTGGCCGGCCGCGTCGAGGCCGGCGCGCAGCACGTTGTACGACGGCGGGCGGTAGTAGTCGTGGCGCGTGTCGTCCTCGCGCGTCCACACGACCTTCACCGGCGCCCCCACGGCCTTCGACGCCTCGACCGCGTCCACGACCCAGTCGTGCTGGTGGCCGCGCCCGAAGCCCCCGCCGGTGTACATGAGGTGGACGACCACCTTCTCCTTGGGCAGCCCGGTGACCTTCGCGGCCGTCTCCTGCACGCCGGTGGCGTTCTGCGAGCTGACCCAGACCTCGCAGGCGTCCGCCGTCACGCGCGCCGTGCAGTTGCGGGTCTCCATCGTCGCGTGCGCCACGAGCGGCGCCTGGTAGACCGCCTCGATGGTGCGCGCCGCGCTGCTCAACGCCGCGGCGCCATCGCCGCGCTTGGCCGCGACGGCTCCCGGCGCCGCCGCCAGCTCGGCGAACTTGGCCCACATCGCCGCGCTGTCGAGGGCCGCCAATGCCCCCTCGTCCCACGTGAGGCGCAGCGCTTCGAGCCCGCGCCGCGCCGCCCAGAGCGAATCCCCGACCACCGCCAGGCCGGCGGACACCGCCACCACGTCCCGCACGCCCGGCACGGCTCGCGCCGCCGCTGCGTCGAAGCCCGCCGCCTTGCCGCCGAAGACCGGGCAGCGGGCCACGACGGCGTAGAGCATCCCCGGCACCCGCGCATCCAGGCCGAAGAGCGCGCTCCCGTCCACCTTCGCCGGCCCGTCGAGGCGCGCCGGGCTGGTGCCGAGCAATCGGAAGCTCTTCGGGTCCTTGAGCGGCGGGTCCTTGGGCACGGGCAGCGCCGCGGCGCGATCCGCCAGCGCCCCGTAGCCGAGCTGGCGCCCGCTCGCCGCGTGCGTCACCGCGCCCCTCTCGGCCCGGCATGCCGCGCGGTCCGCCTTCCACTCGGCCGCCGCCGCGGCGATGAGCATCTCGCGCGCGGCCGCGCCCGCCTGGCGCAAGGGCGCGTACATCTCGCGGATGCTGGTGCTGCCGCCGGTGCCCATGTCGCCGTACTTCTCCGCCGGAACGGCCTGCTCGAAGCCCACGTCCTTCCAGTCGGCGTCCAGCTCCTCGGCGACGATCATGGGGAGTGCCGTGCGCACGCCCTGGCCCATCTCGGTGCGCCCGATCCACACCGTCACGCGGCCGTCGGGGGCCACCCGCAGCCAGGCGTTGGGCTCGAGCGCGGCCGCCGCTTCGGCCTCGGCGTCGGCCAGCGGGATGCGGAACAGGATCACCAGCCCGGCGCCGGCCACGGCACCGGCCCTGAGGAAGCCGCGGCGCGTCAGGGTCGGGGGACCGGCGGCGCCGCTCGAATTCTGGCTCGCGCTCATCGCCCGCCGCCTTTCGTCGCGCCCGCGGCGCGATGGATGGCGCGCCGGATGCGCTGGTAGGTGCCGCAGCGGCACAGGACATCGGCCATGGCGGCGTCGATGTCGGCGTCGGCGGGATCCGGATTGGCGGCGAGCAGCGCGGCCGCCGCCATGATCTGGCCCGGCTGGCAGAAGCCGCACTGCGGCACCTGATCGTCGAGCCACGCCTGCTGCACCGGGTGCAGCCGGCCGTTGCCGAGGCCCTCGATGGTGACCACGCGCTTGCCGGCGGCGTCGGCCACCGTGACCTGGCACGAGCGCGCCGCCTCGCCGTCGAGGTGCACGGTGCAGGCCCCGCAGATCCCGCGCTCGCAGCTCATCTTGGTGCCGGTGAGCCCGAGGTGGTCGCGCAGCGCCCACAGGAGCGGCAACTGCGGGTCGGCCTCGACGGTCTGCGGTTTGCCGTTGACGGTCAATCGGAAGGTGGGCATGGGCGCACTCCTTGCGCGGAGAGCCCGCGTGAGGGAAGCGGGGACCCGCCGGCCTGCCGGGTGGGAGCTCGGCAGGCGGCGGGCTGGTCGTGAGGCAGAACGGACTGCGGAGAGCGCGCGGCGCCGCTTACAGATCCGCCGACGCCTGGACCCTCCTCTCCAGCGTCTTCCAGCGCGCATCCACCTGCTTCTGGATGCGCTCGACATCCTCTTCGGTGAGGTGGCGGAAGCGCCCCTGGCGCCGGATGTAGTCCTTCACCGGCGTGCCGGCGTGCTCCATGCTGAAGCGCCAGCGCTCGCCGTCCTCCACCTCGAGCAGCGGGAACACGCGGCTCTGCACCGCCAGGCGCCCGAGCTCGATGGTCTCGTCGTCGGCCGTCTTCCAGCCGGGCGGGCAGGGCGCCAGGATCTGCAGGAAGCGCGTGCCCCTGATGGTCTTGGCCTTGCGCACCTTGGCCATCAGGTCCGCGGGATACGCCACGCAGGCGGTGGCGCCGTAAGGGATGCCATGCGCCGCCAGGATCGCCAGCAGGTCCTTCTTGGGGTGCGACTTGGGCTGCCCGGCGGGCGTCGTGGTGGTCCAGGCGCCCCACGGCGTGGCCGAGGAGCGCTGGATGCCGGTGTTCATGTACGCCTCGTTGTCGTAGCAGCAGTAGAGGATGTCGTCGTTGCGCTCGGCCGCCCCGGACAGCGCCTGGATGCCGATGTCGAAGGTGCCGCCGTCGCCGGCCCACGCCAGCACGGTGGTGTCGTCGTCGCCGCGCACCGACAGCGCCGCCTTGATGCCGGCGGCGGTGGACGCCGCGGTCTCGAAGGCCGTGTGGAAGAGCGGCACGTGCAGCGACGACTGCGGCCACGGCCCGGCGATGATCGTCCAGCAGCAGGCGGGCAGCGACACCACCGTCTTCTCCCCCAGGCCCTTGAGCACCAGGCGCATGGCCAGCGCCCCGCCGCAGCCCGGGCAGGCGAGGTGGCCGGAGTCGAGCAGCTCCTCGCGCGGGATCAAGTCCTTGATGAGAGGCTGGCTCATGCCTTCACCCCCACCCACACGTCCTCGCGCTGCGGAGCCGACTGCGGCCCCGCGACGCGGGTGCGGTTCAAGCACTCCTCGATCACGGCCGGCGTCACGTCGCGGCCGCCCAGCCCGACGATGTAGCCGTCGATGCGCGGCCGCTTCTCGCTCGGCAGGTCGTAGAGCGCGGCGCGCAGCTCCTCGGCGAAGATGCCGCTGCGCCCCGGCGAGATGTTGCGGTCGAGCACCGCCACCTGGGGCACGCCGGCCAGCTGCTGGCGCAACAGCGCGGTGGGGAACGGCCGGAACATCCGCACCTTCACCAGCCCCACCTTCTCGCCGCGCGCCCGGCACTCGTTGACCACGTGGCGCGCCGTCGAGGTCACCGTGCCCGAGGTCACCAGGACGATCTCGGCGCCCTCGGTGTGGTAGCCCTCGATGGCCCCGTAGCGGCGCCCGAAGCGCTGGTGCCACTCCTCGTCGACGCGGCGCAGCACCTCGTGCGCCTCGTCCATCGCCTCCTGCTGGCGCAGGCGCATCTCCATATAGACGGCCGGCGTGGCCAGCGCCCCGAAGGTGTGCGGGTCGTCGACGTCGAGCTTGAGCTGGGCCTCGCGCCGGGGCAGGAAGGCGTCCACGTCGGCCTGATCGGGGATGTCCACCGGCTCCGAGGTGTGCGACAGGAAGAAGGCGTCGAGCACGATCATCACCGGCAGATTGACGGTCTCGGCCAGCTTGAACGCCTGGATGGTGCTGTCGAGCACCTCCTGGTTGGTCTCGCAGTAGAGCTGGATCCAGCCGGTGTCGCGCTGCGACAGCGTGTCGTTCTGGTCGGTCCAGATCGACCAGCCCGGCGCCACGGCGCGGTTGATGTCGGCCAGGACGACGGGCAGCCGGCCGCCCGCCGCCCAGTGCAGCACCTCGTGCATGAGCAGCAGGCCCTGGGCGCTGGTGGCGGTGAAGGTGCGCGTGCCGGCCGCGGAGGCGCCGATGCACGCCGCCATCGCCGAGTGCTCCGACTCCACCTTGATGAAGCGCGCCGCCAGGCGGCCGTCGCCGCACATCTTGGCCAGCTCCTCGACCACCTGCGTCTGCGGCGTGATGGGATAGGCGGCGATGACCTCGGCGCGCGCCAGCATCACGCCCCAGGAGACGGCGTGATTGCCCATGACCACCTTCTTCATAGCCCCTCCCGGGTCATGGCCATGGCGCAGCGTGGGCACTCCGCGGCGCACACCCCGCAGCCCTTGCAGTACTTGTAGGAGATCTGGAACCCGCCGTTGGAGCGGCGCGTGATGGCCACGTCCGGGCAGAAGATCAGGCAGACCTCGCAGCTGTTGCACACCCCGCAGTGGAAGCAGCGGCCGGCTTCCGCGAGCCCGTCCTGGCGCGTCAGGCCCAGGTTGGACTCCTCGAAGCCGGCGCGGCTGCGGTCGGCCGGGAGCTGGCGGTCGGGGTAGCGCGCCGCGTGCACGAAGTGCGCGGTGTTCAGCATGTCGTAGGTGACCACGTCGTTGACGGGGCCGACGCGGCGGACGGGATCGTCGCCGCGCCAGCGGGCCATGCTGACGTTGCCCTGCGGCCCGAAGCGCAGCGCCGCCGGCTCCTGGCCGTCGAGCTTCTCGCCCGCCTGCTGGCGCAGGAAGTGGTCGATGCCGATGGCCGCCCGCTTGCCGGAGCCGATGGCGTCGGCCACGGTGTGCGGCGCGTCGATGACGTCGCCGCCGGCGAACACCGCCGTCAGGCTGGTGCCGCCCAGCGGATGCACGCGCACCCGGCCGGCCTCGCGCGCCACCTCCTCGGGCAGGAAGCCGATCTCGGCGTCTTCCCCGGCGGCCACCAGCACGCTGTCGGCGGGCACCAGGAAGTCGCAGCCGCCCACCGGCGTCGCCTGGCGGCGCCCGGCGGCGTCCGGCTCGCCCAGCTTCAGGCGCACGCACTTGAGCCCGGCGACCTTGGCCTTCACGCCCGCCCCGCCCGCCTCACCGAAGCTCGCCTCCACGGCGTCGAGCGGCGACACGTCCGGCACGTCCTCGTCGCCCACGGCCGCCAGCGGCGCGGCGAGGAACTCGAAGCACACCCCCTCCCGCTCGGCCGCGGCGATCTCCTCCCAGTTGAGCGCCTGGGGGTCGCGCTCGCCGCGGTAGACCACCGTCACCTCGGCGCCCTGCCGCAGCGCGGCGCGCGCGCAGTCGATGGCGGTGCTGTCGCCGCCCACCACGACCACGCGGCGGCCCAGCTCCGGCTTCTCGCCGCGGGTCACGCGGCAGAGGAAGCCGAGCCCGGGCAGCACGCCCCGCAGGTCGCCGCCCTCGACCCCCAGCGGGCGGCACTGGCGCGCCCCGGTGGAGACGAACACGGCGTCGTGCCCCTCGACCTCTGAGAACGCGAGGTCGCGGCCGACCCGCACGCCGCAGCGGATGGTGACGCCGAGCCGGCGGATGCGCTCGATCTCGCCGGCCAGCACGGCCTTGGGCAGCCGGTACTCCGGGATGCCGTAGCGCAGCACGCCGCCCGGCTCGGGCTCGGCCTCGTACACGGTGACGCCGTAGCCGAGGCGCGCCAGATGATAGGCGCACGCCAGGCCGGCGGGCCCGGAGCCGATGACGCCCACCGTCTCGGCGCGATTGCGGTCGGGCGCGATGGCCGGCGGCGATTCCAGCGCCAGGTCGCCGAGCAGGCGCTCGACGGCGTGGATGGAGACGGCCTCGTCGTAGTGGGCGCGGTTGCAGGCGTTCTCGCAGCTGTGGTAGCAGACGCGCCCGGTGACCGCGGGCAGCGGGTTCTCGCGCAGCAGGAGGTCCACCGCGTCGCTCAGGCGGCCTTCCCGCAGCAGGTTCATGTAGCCCTCGATGTCGATGCCCACCGGGCAGCCCTGGTTACAGGGCGCGACCTTGTCCTGGTAGATGGGGCGGATGTACTTCCACGAGCCGGTGCGGTTGACGCGCGTCGAAGTGCTGCTCACCGCCACCGGCGGCACCCCGTGGGCGATGTCGGGGTTGGGGTCGTGGGGGACCGTCGGGCGGGGCTTAGGCACGGCTCACCTCCGGCTTGCCCGCCATGACCAGGGCCCTGGCCGCCTCGCGCGCCGCGGCGACGTTGTCCGCCGGGCGCTGCGGCACGTCCTCCTCGATGGCCTTGCACACCGACTCGAGCGATACCAGGCGGGAGAACTCGGCGAACGCGCCGAGGATGGCGGTGTTGACCAGCGGCTGCGCCTTGGAGCCGAGCCGGTGCTTGCCGGCGATGACGCCGGCGTCCACGGTGGCCACCCGGAAGCGCGCCGCCAGGTCGGGGTAGCCCGACGGCGGCCGCTCGGAGTTGATGAGGATGCTGCCTCCGGGCTTGAGCCCCGAGGTCACGTCCACGGCACCGATCAGGGTCGGGTCGAGGACGATGAGGTCGTCGGGCTCGGTGATCTCGCAGCGCAGCAGGATGGGGCCGTCGGACAGCCGCAGGAACGCGGTCACCGGCGACCCGCGGCGCTCGACGCCGAAGGCGGGGAACGACTGGACCGACTTGCCCTCCAGGAACAGGGCCGAGGCCAGGAGCTTGGAGGAAGTCACGGCTCCTTGCCCGCCGCGTCCGTGGATGCGTAACTCGCGCATCGGGAACTCCTTCGCGCACAGTGGAGCGGCTCGGAACGGCTGGAGCGACCGGAAGGCGTGTGGCGCGCTTCGGTCGCGCCAGCGGGCGGCCCGCCGTCGGTGGGGCAGCGCAGGGCCGCAACCCTCACGGGGCCTGCACTTCCCGTGCCACGGGAGGGCCGCCGCCGCCCGGCGGAAGTGCGCAAGAAATCAAGGTCTTGCGCGCCGATGACGGGGCGCATATGGGGCCCGGGTGTGCCCGCGCGCCGCTAGTCTGACGGGCGCGCGGTCGCTTTGTCTGACAGATTGGCGGGGGCGGGAATCGGGGAGCGCCGCGGGGGCGCCCCGGGCGGGCCCGCGTGCGGGGAGCGGAGCCGAAACCCTGATGTGATCCGCGACAGATTCGGCACGACGCGAGCTGCGCGCGGGGGTGCGCCGGGCATGCAGCGAGGGGCGCCCAGGCGCCCCTCGTACATGCCGTTCCGCGGGGGTGCCGCAGCTAGCGATAGAGACCCTTGATGCTCCCCAGCGTCGCCGGCAGCGTCAGCGTCGGCCGCACATCGCCGACCTTGATCTGGAACGCCAGGCGCGACTGCGAGGGGCGGGCCCCCGTCCACGACAGGGTCGCATTGCCGGTCAGCGTGAAGCCATCGGAGAGCACGCCACCCTGGATGCGCAGGATGTCGAGCCCATCCCCCATCGCGCTCGACAGGTCCCCCACCGCCACGCCATCCAGCACCAGGTCGGTCACCACGATGCTCGTGCCGGCCTCGACCGCGCGCGTGCGCACGAAGACGTCGGTGAAGCCGAGCAGCGGCGCGTAAGTCAGGGTCTTGCCGCCGAGCTCGAAGGTCACCAGTCCGAGCCCAACGCCGTACACGAGCGAGAACGGCTCGACCGCACCGCTGACCCAGCCGTACTGCGCCGTGGTGGCCGGCGCGCCGGTGTCGGGGCCGAGGTCCAGCTCGAAGGTGGCCGCACCCGCGCCGTCCCCGATGCGTCCTTCCGCGATGAACGCGTAGGTCGGCGAGAGGGCGAACAGGTCGGCGTCGGAGGCGAGGTGGCTCACCGTGAGGGCCGCAGTCGCAGCCGAGGGGAGGACCAAGGCGATCACGGCCACGGCGGCCAGCGTGCGGATGGCAGCGGACATCGAAGGCTCCTCGTTCTGCGGAGCCCTTCCTTGGGATCCAGGGTGCGGGCGGCGGCCCCCCGGGGGGACCGTGAGAAACCGGAAGAACGGCAGGACACCAATCGCACCATGATTCTAGGCGAAGTCCGCCCGCGGGGCAACCCGGCCGGCGCGATCCGCCCCCTTGCCGCCCGCGACGGCGCTGCGCATCGTGCGCGAGAAACGCGGGCCGGCGGATCAAGGTTCCGACTGGGCGTCGAAGCTCGTCCCGGTCTTGCCGTACTTCTCGAAGAGCTTGCCCCAATCGGTGCCGAGGATCTTCTTCACCCGCGGCTTGCCGTGCGTCGGATACCAGTAGCCGTCGTGGTAGAGGCGCGAGGCGGCGTACGACCACGGCACGATGGGGCTGCGCAAGAGCAGGTTCTCGAGCGGCTTCAGCGGCCCCCAGTAGATGAGCTTCTGGCCGCGGCTGGCCAGCGTGTCCTCGTGCGGCGAGAAGTGCAGGTTGACCCCGGACACGTCGTCTCCCACCAGCTCAATCTCGCGCGGGTCGCCCACCCCCAGGCCCTTCTCGTGCGCCAACCGGATGAACTTGAGGCTCAGCGGGTCGAGGCCCATGAGCTTGGCGGCGATGGCGTCGATGGCCACCATGTCGCTCGAGGCCAGGATGAGGTTGGTGACCTGTGGGCGCATGGCGCGCGGGCCGGGGCCGTCGCCGGCGATGGTGCCGTCGGTGACCGCGAAGAGGCCGGGGTGGATCTCCTTCTGGATCTGCAGGAGGTCCACCAGCGTCTCGTGGATCACCGAGTGCGTCCAGTGGCGGTTCTCCTGCAGCAGGCCGCCGAAGGCGTTCTTCATCGCCCCGGTCATGGTGGTGAAGACGTGCGTCTTCAGGGTCGGCATGTGCACGACGTTGGCGCCGATCAGGCATTCGGGCACCAGGATGCCCTTGGGGAACACCTGGTCGAGCACCAGCATCTTCTGCTTGGGGCTGTAGACCTGCCACTGGGTCGGCTTTTCGTTGAGGTACTGGATCTCGACGCCGTAGCGGTCGAGCACCGGCTGCAGGTGGTTGTTCACCGCGCCGACGCGGCAGTCCACCACCACGGTGCGGTTCTGCGCCGCGAACTGGCGCTCCACCGGGTGGCCGGCGGCGGCCAGGCCGCGGATCACCGCCTCGAGCTGCCACGGCGTGGTCGAGCACGCCGGCATGTAGACGTGCCAGGAGATGTTGATGCGCAGCGAGGTGCGCGGCCCGGCCGGCAGCGCCTCCTTCATGCCGGCCAGCGCGAACAGGCGCTGGTAGTCGTCGACGACGGTGGCCGGCGAGGCGTAGAGGACGGCGACTTTCGCTCGGCTCACGACGGCACTCCCCCGGACGCGGCCGGCGTCTCCGCCTCGGCGGCGCGCCTGACCAGCTCGCGCGCGATCACCAGGCGCTGGATCTCGCTCGTGCCCTCGTAGATCTCGAAGACGCGCGCGTCACGGTAGTAGCGTTCCACCGGGTACTCCTTCACGTAACCGTAGCCGCCGTGCACCTGGATGGCGCGGTGCGTCACGTAGGTGGCGGCCTCGGTGGCGTAGAGCTTGGCCATCGCCGCCTCGGCGGCGAACCGCCGCCCCTGCTCGCGCAGCCAGGCGGCGCGCAGGTACAGCAGCCGCGACGCCGTCACCCGCCGCTCCATCTCGGCGAGCATGGTCTGCAGGGGACCGTGGTCCGCCAACAGCTTACCGAATGTGCGCCGCTGGCGCGCGTAGCGCACCGACTCGTCGAGCGCCGCCTGGGCCACGCCGGTGGCCTGCGCCGCCACGCCGATGCGGCCGCCGTCGAGGGCGGCGAGCGCGATCTTCATGCCCGTGCCCTCCTCGGCGAGCCTTCGTGCGGCCGGCACGCGCACGTCGGTGAGCGACAGGGCCACCGTGTCGGAGCCGCGCAGGCCCATCTTGTCCTCGGGCTTGCCGATCTCGAGGCCGGGCGTGCCGGCCTCGACGATGAATCCCGTGATGCCGCGCGCCCCGGCCGCCGGGTCGGTCTTGGCGAAGAGGATGAGGATCTGGGCGTGCGCCCCGTTGGTCACCCAGTTCTTGGCGCCGTTCAGGACGTAGTCGTCACCGTCGCGGCGCGCCGTCGTGGTCAGCACCGCCACGTCGGAGCCGGCGTCGGGCTCGGAGAGCGAGAAGGCACCCAGCTCGCCGGCCGCCATGCGCGGCAGGAACTCGCGCTTCTGCTCCTCGCTGCCGAACTTGAGGATGGGCCCGGCGCCGATCGTGTTGTGCACGCCCACCATGATGGCCAGCGCCGCCGAGGCGTAGGCCAGCTCCTCCACCACCAGCGCGTTGGCCACCGCGCCGTAGCCGACGCCGCCGTACTCCTCGGGGATGGCCAGGCTGAGGAAGCCGAGCTCGGTGAGCTTGGCGAGCGCGTCGAGCGGGTAGGCGCCAGGCGTCTGGTCCCACTGCGCGGCCAGCGGCGCGAACTCCTCGCGCGCCAGCCGGCGCGTCATGTCGCGCAGCTGCTGCTGGTCTTCGGTGAGCTGGAAGTCCACGGTCGTCTCCCCTACCCCCGCGTCAGCGACGCCGCCACCAGGATGCGCAGCAGCTCCGAGGCCCCCTCGTACAGCTCGGTGACCTTGGCGTCGCGGTAGAAGCGCTCCACGCCGGTGGCCGTCATGTAGCCCCAGCCGCCGTGCACCTGGATGGCCGCCGAGGTGACCTGCACGCACATCTGGGAGGCCTGCAGCTTGGCGCGCGCCGCGTCGTAGGCGATCGGCTCGCCGCGGTCGCGCCGGGCCGCCGCGTAGAGCACCGTGAGGCGCGCCGCGTCCACCTCGGTGGCCATCGTGCCGAGCGTCTGCTGCACCATCGGGATGTCGGCCAGCGCCTGGTCGAACTGGCGGCGCCGGCGGGCGTACGCCACGGCGCGATCCAGCGCCCCGCGCGCGATACCCACCGCCTGCGCGCCGACGCCGATGCGCCCGGCGTTGATCGCCTCGAGGATCACGGCGAAGCCGTGGTTCTCCTCGCCCAGGCGGTGCTCGGCGCCGAGCTTGACGCCCGCGAAGCGCACCGGGCGCACATCCGACGAGCGCAGCCCCAGCGTCTCGTCGCGCGGCCCGCGCTTCACCCCGGGGGCATCCCCCGGCACCAGGAACGCGGTGAGCCCGCGCCCGAGCTTCCCCGGCTCGGTGGCGGCGGTCACCAGGAAGAGCCCGGCCGGCCCGCCGTTGGTGACCATCACCTTCTCGCCGTCGAGCCGGTAGCCGGAGCCGTCGCGCACGGCGCGCGTGGTGATGCGCGTGGCGTCGCTGCCCGCCTCGGCTTCGGTGAGCGCGAAGGCGCCGAGCACGCTGCCTTTGGCCAGCGGCTCCAGGAAGGCGCTCTTCTGCTCCGGCGTGCCGAACCGCTCGATGGGGTTGGCCAGCAGCGAGTTGTTGACCGACAGGGCGATGCCGAGCGCCGGCAGCACGCTCGAGATCTCCTCGATGGCCAGCGCGTAGGCCACCGTGTCGAGCCCCCGGCCGCCGTGTTCGAGCGGGATGTAGACGCCGGTGGCGCCGATGGCGGCGAAGGCCGGCAGCGCCTCGGCCGGGAAGTGCGCCTCGCGGTCCCACCGCTCGGCGTGCGGGGCGACGTGCTCGCGCAGCACCGCGCGCACGTTCTCCAGGAAGCGGCTCTGCGCGGGAGTCGGGTCGAAGTTCATCGCGGGAGCGCGGCCTCGCGGGGCACCGCGGGCCGGGTGGCGTGCGCTCCCGGCCCGTGCGCTCTCGTCATGCGCCGTACTCGTAGAACCCGCGGCCGGTCTTGCGGCCCAGGTGACCGGCCGCGACCATCTTCTTGAGCAGCGGGCAGGGGCGGTACTTGGAGTCCGAGAAGCCCTCGAAGAGCACGTTCATGATCGCCAAGCAGACGTCGAGGCCGATGAGGTCGGCGAGCGCCAGAGGGCCCAGCGGGTGGTTCATGCCGAGCTTCATCACCTGGTCGATGGCCTCGCGGCCGGCCACACCCTCCATGAGGCAGTAGACGGCCTCGTTGATCATCGGCATGAGCACGCGGTTGGAGACGAAGCCGGGGTAGTCCTGCACCTCGACCGGCGTCTTGCCCAGCGCCTTGGCGTGGCTCTCCACCGCCGCGTAGGTGGCGCCGCTGGTCGCCAGGCCGCGCACGAGCTCCACGAGCTGCATGACCGGCACCGGGTTCATGAAGTGCATGCCGATGAAGCGGTCGGGGCGCCCCGTGGCCGCCGCCAGCTCGGTGATCGAGATGGACGAGGTGTTGGTGGCGAAGATGGTGGCCGGCGGGCAGACCTGGTCG
>Ga0315286_10001848_pt1 | contig 19477 bp, 16 predicted proteins | sample YL17G10_0_MG_FD_205038 | JGI IMG/M metagenome (GOLD analysis project Ga0315286, IMG submission 205038) | Sediment microbial communities from Yellowstone Lake, YNP, Wyoming, USA - YL17G10_0 | ecosystem: Environmental > Aquatic > Freshwater > Lake > Sediment | place: USA: Wyoming | collected... | reverse complement strand
ACTGGCGCGCGTACGTACCGTGGTGGATCCAGCGCCAGCCGGTGGCGCAATGGTGGTAGGCGCAATAGGTTCGCGGACAATGCGGGGGCACGAAACGGTCGTTCGTGCTCGACATGCCGGACTCAGCACTGCAGGCCCCGCGCCACCTACATTCTGCGCTCCACAACCTATTGTGTTGTAGAGGGCGGGGTGGGAAACGAGGCTGTCCACGCTACGCTGCGCCGCAGTTGCTGGTGACGCGGCCGAACCAGCCGCGGAGCTGGGGTATCACGAAGTCGCCGGGACCGACCAGGAGCATCGTCACGGACAGCGCGCTCAGAACGCAAAGACCCGTCCGGGGCGATCTCGCGCGGAAGACCCCGTGGCTTGTCATCCCGTCTCGCGCTGAGTCGATTCCGCGCGGTCTGACGTGGATCGTGGTTGCCGACACTGGAGGAGATAGCCATGAAGATCCTGATTGCTGATGCCTTTGACAAGGGTCTGCCCAAGCGCCTCGAGAAGTTCGGCGAGGTGTTCGACGACGCCGGGCGTGTCGCCGAAGCGGACGTGATCCTCGTCCGCTCCAAGACCAAGGCCGACCGCGCCTACATCGACCGGGCCACGAACGTGAAGCTCTTCATCCGTGGCGGCGTGGGCATGGACAACATCGACCAGCCCTACTGCAAGGAGAAGGGCATCACGGCGATGAACACCCCCGAGGCCTCCTCGGTGGCCGTGGCCGAGCTGGCGATGGCGCTGATGATCGCCATCCCGAACCGCCTCGTCGAGGGCCACAACGGCATCGTCGCCGGCAAGTTCCTCAAGAGCGAGCTGAAGCGGACGGAGCTCTACCAGAAGACGCTCGGCCTGATCGGCATCGGCCGCATCGGCGCCGAGGTGGCGAAGCGCGCGCAGGCCTTCGGCATGAAGGTCGTGGCCGCCGACAAGGTCGTCGAGCGGCACCCGATCGCGGCAATCAAGCCCCTCGACGCCGTGCTCGCCGAGTCCGACTACGTCTCGCTGCACACGCCGCTGACCGACGAGACGAAGGGCATGATCAACCGGCAGACGATCGCGAAGATGAAGAAGGGCGCGATCCTGATCAACACGGGCCGCGGCAAGTGCGTCGTCGAGGAGGACATCGTCGAGGCCTTGAACTCGGGGCAGCTCGGCGGCTACGGCACGGACGTCTGGTACAAGGACGAGATCTACGGCAGCCCGATCGTGGGCGCCCCGAACACGGTGTTGATGCCGCACCTCGGCGCCTCGAGCAAGGAGAACCTCCTGCGCATCGGCGACATCGTGGTGGACATCCTGGAGAAGTGGGCGAGCAAGTGAGGAGAGGACGATGACGAAGAGGATCTTCAATTTCGCTGCAGGTCCCTGCACGCTGCCCCTCTCCGCGCTGGAGAAGGCCGCGGCCGAGTTCGTCGACTACGGCGGCGCGGGCATGTCGATCATCGAGATGAGCCACCGCGGCAAGCAGTACGACGCGGTGCACAACCAGGCGCTCGAATCGCTGCGGGAGGTCCTGGGCGTGCCCGAGACATTCGAGATCCTGTTCCTGCAAGGCGGCGCCACGCTGCAGTTCGGGATGGTGCCGATGAACCTGCGCGCCGAGGGGAAGACCTTCGAGTTCGTCAACACCGGTGCCTGGGCGAAGAAGGCCATCTCGGACGCGAAGAAGGTCGGCCCGACGCGCGTGGTCTGGACCGACGAGGCGAACAAGTTCACGCGCATGCCGAAGGCCGCAGAGCTCAAGGTCGGCGCGGACGCGGCCTACCTGCACGTCACCAGCAACGAGACCATCGGCGGCATCGAGTTCGGCGAGTACCCGGACACCGGGGACGTGCCGCTGGTCGCCGACATGAGCTCGGACATCCTCTCGCGGCCGGTCCCCTTCGCGCGCTTCGCCCTGATCTACGCCGGCGCGCAGAAGAACCTCGGACCCGCGGGCAACACGATCGTCATCATCCGCAAGGACGTGCTCGAGAAGTGCCGCGAGGACCTGCCGGCCTACCTCGGCTACAAGAGCCACGTGCCGGACAAGTCGATGTACAACACGCCCGCCGTGTTCGCGATCTACATGATGAAGCTCAGCCTGGACTGGGTGAAGTCCGTGGGCGGACTGGCCGAGATGGACAAGCGGGCGGGCCGGCGCGCGGGCATCATCTACGAGGCCATCGACGGTTCCGGCGGCTGGTTCCGCTCCCCGGTGGACAAGGCGTCGCGCTCGCGGATGAACGTCGTCTTCCGCCTGCCAAGCGAGGAGCTCGAGGAGAAGTTCCTCGGCGAGGCGGGCAAGGCCGAGATGTCGGGCCTCAAGGGACACCGCTCGGTCGGCGGCTGCCGGGCGTCCATGTACAACGCCATGCCGGTCGAGGGGGCGGAGCGTCTCGCGCAGTTCATGGCCGACTTCAAGAAGCGGAACGCATAGGCGCAGACGCCTGCGCAGGCATCGAGCCGCGTCTGGCCTGCCCGCCGGGAAGGATCCCGGCGGGCAGGCCGTTTGACCGCGGAGGGGCACCCGTCACGGGACCGGCCGGAGGCCCTGTGATTTTGCGCGGTCTTGACCACGAGTGATCCGGTTTCGATAGAATTGGGCACCCGCCAGCGAGCGGGTGCCCCTGCCGGTGCACGCTCCCGGCGCGCGCGCAGCGCCACCCGGGATTCCCCGGGCGCAGCCGATCGTGGACGGCCGGATGGCAGGAACGAGCCGGATGTCTTAGCGGAGGAGTGATGGAGATCCAGACAGACGAGATCAGGGCCGTGCACGAGCGGATCGAGAAGGAGAGCATCGTTGTCCAGACCATCACCGCCGAGGTGTCCAAGGCCATCGTCGGCCAGCAGTACCTGGTGAACCGGCTGCTGATCGGCCTGCTGGCCGACGGACATATCCTGATCGAAGGGGTGCCGGGCCTCGCCAAGACCTACGCGGTGCGGACCCTGGCGGCGGCCATCCGGACCGGGTTCCAGCGGATCCAGTTCACGCCCGACCTGCTGCCGTCCGACATCGTCGGCACCCTGATCTACAACCAGAAGACGGGCGATTTCGTCACCAGCAAGGGGCCGATCTTCTCGAACCTCATCCTGGCCGACGAGATCAACCGGACGCCGCCCAAGGTGCAGAGCGCGCTGCTGGAAGCCATGCAGGAGCGCCAGGTCACGATCGGGGACAAGACCTTCAAGCTGGCCGACCCGTTCCTGGTGCTGGCCACCCAGAACCCCATCGAGCAGGAGGGGACCTATCCGCTGCCCGAGGCGCAGCTCGACCGCTTCCTCCTGAAGATCAAGATCAGCTATCCGACCCGGCAGGAGGAGCGGGAGATCGTGGACCGCATCGCGGTCGCCGGCGAGCCGAAGATCTCGGCCGTGGTGGAGCCCGCCGACATCATCCGGGCACGGGAACTCTGCAAGTCCATCTACATAGACAGCAAGATCCAGGACTACATCATCGACCTGGTGTTCGCCACCCGCGAGCCCGAGAAGTACGGCCTTCCGGAACTCAAGCCGCTGATCCGGTTCGGGGCGTCCCCGCGGGCCTCGATCTACCTGACGACCACGGTGCGGGCCATGGCCTTCCTCCGGCGCCGGGGCTTCGTCATCCCCGAGGACATCAAGGAACTGGCGGCCGACGTCCTGCGCCATCGCATCATCCTCTCGTACGAAGCCGAGGCGGAGGAGATGACCACGGACGACATCGTCCACAGGATCCTGGCCTCGGTCGAAGTGCCGTGAGCGGCGGGGGAGCGCCGATGGATGTCGCCCGCCCGCGGGCCCGGGGCCGCCGGTAGATCCGTGCATCCATGCCGACCATGAGATCCCTCGAGCTGCTGAAGAAGCTGCGCCGGATCGAGCTCCACACCCGGAAGATCCTCAACACCAGCTTCGTCGGCGAGTACAAGTCCACCTTCAAGGGCACGGGCATGGAGTTCGTCGACGTTCGCGAGTACCTGCCGGGCGACGACATCCGGGCCATCGACTGGAAGGTGACCGCCCGCATGGCGCGGCCCTACGTCAAGAAGTTCGTCGAGGAGCGCGAGCTGACCGTGATCCTGTGCGTGGATGCTTCGGGCTCGGGCTACTTCGGCACCCGGTCGCAGTTCAAGCTGGAACAGTCGGCGCAGGTCGCGGCCACGCTGGCCTTCTCGGCGGTCGTCAACAACGACAAGGTGGGGCTGCTGTTCTTCACCGACCGGGTCGAGAAGTTCATCCCGCCGCGCAAGGGGCGGCAGCACGTGATGCGGCTGGTCCGCGACATCCTGCTGTTCCAGCCCGAACACGGCACGACCAGCCCGGCGGCGGCGCTGGAGTTCGTGATGCACATCCTCAAGCACCGGGCCATAGTCTTCCTGATCAGCGACTTCATGGGACCGGGCTTCGCACCGGAGACCGTCCGCATCCCGCTGGGGATCGCGGCCCGCCGGCACGATCTCGTGGCCATCCCCATCGTTGATGCGGCGGAGCAGGAACTGCCGCCGGCCGGCCTGGTGGATCTGGAGGACGCGGAGACGGGGGAGATCGTCACCGTGAACACGTCGGACCAGCGGCTGCGCCAGGCCTACCGGGAGCACGCGCGCGGGCTGGAGTCGCGGCGCGACCGGTTGTTCAAGCAGCTCAGCATCGACAGCATCCGCCTGCACACGCACGAGGACTTCACGCCGAGACTGCACAAGTTCTTCCGACTTCGAGCTCGCCGGTTCCATTGACCCATGTTTCCCGCCCGGTTCTTCCTGACGCTCCTGCTCGTGGCGCAGCTCCCCGGGCATCCGTCGCTGACCACGCGGCGGGTGTCCGGCGAGCGCCTCACGGTCGGTGATCCCTTCGACGTGGCGCTGGTTCTCGCAGGCGCTGACTCCAGCCAGGTGATGGGGCCGCTGGCCGACTCGCTGGGCGTGTTCCTGCCGGTGCCGCAGGAGGACAGGGCCGCAGGCCGCCGGGAACGCGACCGGAACGTCCATCGCCTGAGGCTGGCGGCCTTCAAGGCCGGCCGCCACGGTCTGCCGGTCTTCACCTTCCTGGTGCGCACCGGCACGAGGGTGGACACGCTGCGCAGCGAGCCGGAGTCGCTGACCGTCGCCAGCGTGCTACGCCCGGACATGAAGGACATCAACGACCTCAAGCCCGCGGAGACCTTCCCCAACCGCTGGCTGTGGATCGTCCCGCTTGCACTGCTGCTGGCGGCCGCTCTGGTTCTGGGTGGGGTCAGGCTCTATCGCAGGATCCGGAGGATCCGGGCGCAGGCCGCGAACCCGCCGCCGGCCTGGGAGCAGGCGCTGGCCGCGCTCGATGCGCTGCCGTGGCGGGAGTGGCTCGCGGCCGGCCAGGTCAAGCGCTACTACTACGCCCTGTCCCAGGTGCTGAAGCGCTACATCGAGCGGCGGTTCGAGTTCAACGCGCTGGAGCAGACCACGACCGAGATCCTCTCCAGCATTCGGGTCCGGAAGATGCCGATGCGCGACGAGGTCCGGCAGTTTCTCGTCCGCTCCGACTTCGTGAAGTACGCCAGGACGATCCCGCCGGACGAGGAGATGCGGTCCGCCATCGACCAGGTCCGTGACTTCGTGGTGCGGACGAAGCCGGCGGAGCCGGCTCCCGCAGCCCCGGCGCCAGCCGGGGGGAGCACGCCCGAAGCGGGGGAGGGACGCGTGTAGCCATGCGGTTCGCCTCACCCTGGTACCTGCTCCTGCTCGCCCCGGTGGCGGTGTTTGTCTGGCTGGAGTTGCGCAAGCGCTCGAGCGCCGTGCGCTTCTCGGACGCGTCGTTCTTCCGCGCGTACCGGGGGCCGGGCCGCCATCTCAGGAAGGCGCTGCTCGTGGTGAACGCCGTGGCGCTGACCCTGATGGTCGTGGCTCTGGCCCGGCCGCAGGCTGGCCGCGTCTATGAGGAGGTCGAGTCCCGGGGCGTCGACATCATGCTGTGCATGGATGTCTCGGAGACCATGTCGTACGCGGACTTCCGGCCCGACCGGATCACCGTGGCCCGGCAGCGGGCCGAGGAGTTCGTCGCCCGGCGGTCGGGGGATCGCATCGGTCTGGTGGTCTTCGCCAACGGCGCCATGGCCCGCTGCCCGCTCACGGCCGACAAGACGGTGCTGAGGTCCATCATCGGCCGGCTGCAGGTCGGCACGCTCGACCCGTCGCGCACCGGCATCGGCATGGGACTGGCCAGCGCGATCGCCCGGATCAAGGACTCCCGGGCCCGGGACAGGATCGTGATCCTGCTGACCGACGGGCTGAACAACACGGGCGAGATCGACCCGCTGACGGCCGCCCGGCTGGCCCGGAGCTTCGGCATCAAGGTCTACTGCATTGGCATTGGCTCCCAGGGCCCGGTGACGGTGATGGTCAACGACCCGCTCTGGGGCCCCCGCCCGCAGACGATGCAGGTCGAATTCGACATGGGGACTCTGGATGAGATCTCCGCGATCACGGGCGGCAAGTCGTTCCTCGCCTCGGACAACGAGGCGCTCGGGCGGATCTACGATGAGATCGACCGGATGGAGCCGACGACCTACAAGGTCGCCCGTCACACGGTCTACTCCGAGAAGGCCCACGGGCTGCTGCTGCCTGCCTGCCTGCTGCTCGTGCTGGGCCTGGGCGCCTCCGCCCTGCTGCTGCGGAGGCTGCCATGATCCGCTGGGCGGCAGCGCAGTACCTGTACCTGCTCCTCGCGCTTCCGTTCGTGGTCGCCTTGATCGCTGCGGGCGGGTGGCTCGGGCGCAGGAGCCTGCGGCGGCTGGCCGACCCCGGGCTCGTGCCGCGCCTGACCGACAGCCGCGACCCGCGGCTGGCCGCGGCCAAGGCCGTGTGCCTCACGCTGGGCCTGCTGTTCACGGTCCTCGCGCTGGCCCGGCCGCAGTGGGGCGAGAAGCTGCAGGTGTACGCGGGCCGCGGCATCGACATCGTCATCGCGCTCGACGCCTCCCGGAGCATGCTCGCCACCGACGTCAAGCCCAGCCGCCTGTCGCGCGCCAAGACCGAGCTCGCCTCGCTGCTCGACGGTCTCAGCGCGAACCGGGTGGGCATCGTGGCCTTCGCCGGCGATGCCCACGTCATGTGCCCGCTGACGACGGACGTGGAGGCAGCCAAGCTGTTCCTGGACATCATCGACCCCGGCAACATGCCGCGACCCGGCACCAACATCGAGCGCGCCGTCGAGGCGGCCGCATCCCTGTTCAACGCCAGGGAGCAGGACTCCAAGGCGCTGCTGCTCGTCACCGACGGTGACAACCTCGAGGGGGACCCCGGCGCGGCCACGGCCCGGGCGGCCCGGTCCGGCATCCGCATCTTCGCGGTGGGCGTCGGCACGCTGGAGGGCACGACCGTTCCCGAGACCGGCGCCTCCGGCACCACCTACACGAAGGACCAGGACGACAAGATCGTGATCTCGCGCCTGGCCGAGCGGCTGCTGCTCGTGATGGCCCGGGCCACCGATGGCCGGTACTTCCGCTCCGAGAGCATCAACCTGGACGCCCTGGCCGCGGCGCTGGACCAGCTCCAGAAGAAGCAGATCTCCGGCGGCGAGTTCGTGGAGTACGAGGAGCGCTTCCAGTACTTCCTGCTGGCCGCCTTCGTCCTGACCCTGGCCGGCCTGCTCCTCAGCGACCGGAAGGGGGCGTGGTTCCCGCGCCCGCTCGCGCGGTGGCCCCGGTTGCCGGGCCTGCGTCCGTTCCGCGGTCCGGCCGGGCGTGGCGCCCGGAGCGTCATGATCGTCCTGCTGGCGCTCCTCGGCCTGGCCGGGCCCGCCCGCGCGAGCGTCGGGTCCCGCATGCGGGAAGGCGCCGCTCTCGAGCGGAAGGGCAAGTACGAGGACGCGCTCCGGAAGTATCAGGACGCGCTGGTGCTGGAGCCGGACAACGTCCGGATCCACTACGATCTCGGCCGCGTGCTCCACCGGCTGAACAAGCACCCCGAAGCCGAGGCGGAGTTCCAGCTGGGTCTCCTGTCGAAGTCCGGCAAACTCAGGGCCCGGAGCCTGTACAACATCGGCAACTGCCAGTTCCGGCAGGGCCGGCTCGATGCCGCCATCGCCTCTTACACGCAGGCCCTGTTGCTGGACCCGAAGGACCTGCAGGCGAAGCAGAATCTCGAGTACTGCTGGAAGGTGAAGGAGCAGGCGAAGCAGCAGCAGGGCGATTCCACGCAGACACAACCGCAGCAGCAGCCGCAGCAGCAACCGCATCAGCAACGCCAGGCCGAGCCCCAGAAGGGCGAGATCAGCAGGGATCAGGCCGAACGCATGCTCCAGGCTCTTCAGAGCAAGGAGCGCGAGGACATGAAGAAGCAACGCCAGCAGGCGAAGCAGCCGGCGAGAGGCGGGAAGGACTGGTGACGCCTCCGAGGTCACGACCGGCGGCGCGACTCTGGCGGGGCCATCGTGCGTTCGAACCGGGGTCGTGTATGGTGGGCCGCGTGCGGCCCGTTCTTCTCCTGCTGACCTTCCTCGCGTTCCCGGCGGTGGTCCGGCCGGCCGAGTTGCAGTTCTCGGCGTCGGTCGACCGGACGACCGTGGGGCTGGGCGAACAGTTCCAGCTCGAACTGACCGTGCAGGGCGAGGACATGGCGTCGGTGCCCCGGCCGGTCCTGCCGCCCCTGACGGACTTCAATCTGCTGGGCAGCACGTCGTCCCAGTCCACCAACATCTCCTTCATCAACGGCCAGATGAAGAAGCAGGCGTCGGTCAGCTTCGTCTACGGTCTGTCGGCGAAGAGGCTGGGGCGGCTCACCATCCCGCCGTGCAGGCTGACCCACGAGGGCAGGGAATACGGGAGTCAGCCGATCGAGATCACCGTGGTCAAGGCGGCGCAGGGCCAGGCCCAGGCGATCCCGCAGCAGCCCGGGACGCGGCCGCGCGGCGTGAATGTGCCGATCGAAGGCAACCTGTTCCTGTCGGCCTCACCCAGCCGCCGGACCGTGTTCGTGGGTGAGCCGATCGTGCTGGAGGTCTCCCTGTGCTCGCGCCTGCGGGTCACCGACGGCGGCTGGGCCGGGGTGCCGGCGTTCGACGGCTTCTGGGCCGAGAAGATCTACGACGCCGGCCGGTTCGATTTCCAGCGCCGGACCATCGACGGCAAGGCCTACGACGTCTCGCTGCTCAAGACCGTCGCCCTTTCCCCGCTGTCATCCGGTGACGTCACGATCAAGCCCATGGCCTTCAACGTGGCCGTGCTGCAGCCCTCCCGCGACATCTTCGACATGTTCGGGACCACTCAGACCATCCGGCTCGAGTCCAGGCCCATCACGATCAAGGTCATGCCGCTGCCGGAACGTGATAGGCCCCGGGAGTTCACCGGAGGAGTCGGCCGGTTCACCCTCTCGGGGGCGATGGACCGGACGACGACCACCGGCAGCGAGCCGATCAACCTGACCCTGAGGATCAACGGCAGCGGCAACGTCCGGCTGATCGAGAAGCCGGAGATCGCGCCGGTCCCCGGGCTCCGCATCCTCGACCCCGAGATCAAGGACGACGTGCGCGCGAGTGCGGACGGCGTGCGGGGAACCCGCACCTTCCGCTACCCCATCATCCCGCAGACCGACGGCAGGTTCGTGATCCCTTCCGTCCGGATCGCGTACTTCGATCCGCAGACGAAGTCGTACAAGATCATCGGCGCCGGTCCGTTCGAGTGTTCGGCCACCGGCTCCGTGCAGAGCGCGCCGCTCGTGGAGGCCACGGGACTGAAGGTGCTCGGCGCCGACATTGACTACATCAAGGCCGATGCGGCCGGCCTGGCGGTGACGCCGTTCGATCCGCCGTGGTGGCCCGATCTGCTCTACGCCGTGTCGCTCGGCCTGGTGGGAGGGGCCTTCTGGTACCGCGGGCACAGCCGGCGGCTGCTGTCGGATCGCGGCTACGCCCGCAAGGTGCGCTCGTCGAGGCTGGTGAGGGAACGGCTCCGGGAGGCCGGGACGTTCCTGAAGAAGCAGGACGAGAGGAGCTTCCACGCCGCGCTGGCCCGGGCCGTGGTGGGCTATCTGGGCGACCGCTTCAACATCGAGACCCAGGCCATGACCAAGGAGCAACTGCGGGCCGAGCTGGAGCGGCTGCAGGTCGGGCCGGAGGCCGTGGCCGCCGTCATCGAGATCATCGAGCAATGCGAGACCGGCCGGTTCTCACCGGGGATGCCGGCCCTGATGGCCCCGCAGTCGCTGTTCCAGAAGGCCCGGGACACGCTGGGGCGGGTTTGACCACGGAGCACGCGAGCGCATGACATGCTGTCCCGACTGATCTTCCTTTCCGTCCTCGCCCTGGTTCCCGCCACCTCGTACAACCAGGGCAACCAGCTCTACGCCCGGCAGGACTACGACGGGGCGATCCGCGCGTACCGGCAGGCGCTCGAGGCCGGACCCAACGCCGGCGTCTGCTACAACCTCGGCAACGCACTGTTCAAGTCCGGCAGGATCGGCGCGGCCATCGTGCAGTACCGGCGGGCCTGGCACCTCCGGCCGCGCGACGCGGACATCGGCAGGAACCTGGCGTTCGCCCGCAGCTACCGCGCTGACAAGGTGCTGACCGTCCCCGGCCCGCTCGCCCGGGCCCTCGACCGGACCTTCCACCTGTTGTCCCGCGGAGAGGCCGCCCTGCTGGCGGCCGCGTTCTTCCTGCTGGCCGCGCTCTCCCTGTCGGTGTGGCTCGTGCGCCGCTGGGCGGTGTTCGCCTCCGGCGCGGTCCTGCTCGCGGTTCTCTCGCTCTTCTGTCTCATCACCCGGTGGGTGTGGGCGGGCGAGGTGAGCGCGCGGCCGGCGGTGGTGGTCACCCCCGAGGTCAACGTCCTGAGCGGGCCGGGCGAGGAGTACAAGCAGATCCTCCTGCTGCACGACGGCACGGAGGTCCTGATCCGCGAGCAGCGCGCGGGCCATCTGCTCGTGCAACTGCCCGGCGGCAGCGGCGGCTGGCTCAAGGTGGACGCGGTGGAGCGCGTGTACTAAGGCGGCGTGGCCCCGCCCGCCTCCTGCAGGGTCCGGTTCAGCCGCCGCGGGTCGTATCCCTGCCGCCGCAGGCGCTCGAGGATGCCCTCGTACACCGCGGGCGCCATGGCCGGCGTGCGGCTCAGGATCCAGAGGTACTTGCGGTTCGGGTGCCCGACCACCGCGTACTCGTAGTCGCGGCCGAGGTCGATGATCCAGTAGTCGCCCCAGAACGGCCAGAAGAAGCTCACCTTGAGCCTGGCGTTGCTCTCCCGGTCCACGACCCGGGCCCGTCCCCGGGCGACGGTGACGCGGCCATCCAGCGAATCGCGCGCACAGCGGTTGAGCACCTCGACCGTGCCGTCCGGGAGCAGGGAGTAGGTCGCGATCGTGCCGGTGCACCCCTTCTGGAAGCGCTGCGGGTAACTGGCGATCTCGTACCAGGTCCCGGCGTACCGGGCAAGATCGACGTGGGGCACCGTCTCGAGCGGCGGATCCTTGGACATCCCGGAGCCTGGGAGGGCGACGGCGACGACGGTGGAAAGAAGAAGCGGGAGCATCGAGCGACTTGTCGTGTCTCGGATCATAGCCATCGGTTCCCGATTCTATCACTTGTCGTGGTAGAGTGGCGCGCGCGATGACCTTTGGCGTGGGCGGGAGGTGCCCTGGATGAGTGCATTCCCCCACGCGGAGCTCTTCAATGTTCCATGTTCATCACGGGTCTGCGAAGGGGTGCGCAGAGGCCGTCTCTCGTGCGGCAGGGCCGAAGCGGCGTGGTTCATGATGCCGGGCAGGATGGGAGACAAGCGGATGACCCGGGGCAAGGACCGGAGGCCACCGGCGGGGGAGGGGAGATCCCCGCCCAGGGTGGCCCGGGTCTCTGCCCTCGCCTACTGGAGCGTGGCCGGCCTGTCGGCCACTGCCGCGGTCCTGTCAGCGTTCCTGGTCTTGAAGCACTTCGGCGGAGGAGTGCCGGGATGCGGTCCGGCCAGCGGTTGCGAGGCCCTGGAGAAGTCGCCGTGGGGGACGCTCCCCGGAGCGCGGTGGCCGGTCTCGTTCGCCGGCCTGGCCTACTTCGCGGCCGTGCTGGCCGGGTGGTTGGCGGCCGGCCGGCAGGTTCCGGTTGCGGGACGCTGGGTCCTCCGCGCCGGGGCCGCGGCTTCCCTGCTCTTCAGCGCCGTGATGATCGCCTACGGCACGTTCTGTCCCTACTGCATCGGGGTGCACGCCGCCAATCTCCTGGCGGTGGCGGTGATCGAGCAGGGGACGCGCCGGGCAGCCCGGCTATCGTCTCCGGGAGAGGCGGTGGTCTCCGGAGCGACCCTGCGCTGGGCCGCGTGGCCGGCGCTGGGCGCGTTCCTGGCGGTGTCACTGGTGCTGGGGATGGCCGAGGCGCGTTTCGAGCGGAAGCAAGCCGCGGTTGCGGAAAGCGACCGTCGTGAATCCACGGACGAGATCCTCGCCCAGGTCCAGGCCCAGTCCCAGTCCCAGCCCCAGGCCCAGTCCCAGGTCCAGGCCCAGGCCCAGGTCCAGGTCCAGCCCCAGGTCCAGGCCGAGGACCAGGCCCAGGTCCGGTCTCCAGATTCGGGGGCCGTGGCGGACGGAGCGCGCGCGACCGCGTTCACGGGTCGCTACCGGCTGGGTCCCGAGGAATGCCCCATCCGTGTCGTGGCGCTGACCGACTACCAGTGCGCCGACTGCCAGCGGGTCGAGCGCGAGATCGAGGAGATGCTGTCCACCCGCAAGGACATCTCGTTCTCGGTCAAGCAGTTTCCGATGTGCGCCGAAGCGGCTCCCGGGGTTCCCTGCAACCGGCATGTCAAGCAGACCCTGCACGCCAATGCCTGCTGGGCCGCGCGGGTGGCTGAAGCCGCGGGCATCCTCAGAGGAAACGAAGGTTTCTGGCAGATGCACCGGTGGCTCTTCGCCAGAAGGGGAGGCTTCACGGATGCCGAGCTGAAGGCCGGCCTCGCCCAGATGGGATACGACCATGAGGCGTTCCTGTCGGTCCTGGGCGGGGCCGACGCGCTTCAGCGGGTCCGGGCCGATTGCGAGGAAGGGAATGCCCTCGGCCTCTTCTTCACCCCCATGGTCTTCATCAACGGGGTCGAGTTCAAGGGCTGGCAGGTCCCGGGGGCGCTGCGGCGGACCATCGAGGAGATCGCCGCCCGGAATCCTCCGGCGCTCAGGGCCACGGCAGACCGGCCGGTCCCGGCCGACACCAAGTCCATCCAGGATTGGCGCGATCAGCCCGTTCGCAAGATGCTTCCCGACACCAGGACCTGGTCGATGGGCGCCCCTTCGGCCGATGCGGTCCCCGCGGGGACGCGCTTCGTGGACGTGGTCCTGTTCGGGGACTATCAGGAGCCCTACACCGCGGCCATAGACGCGGCCATCCGTGACCGGATGAAGACGAAGACGAACGTCCGATACACCTTCCGGCACTATCCCATCGATCCGGTCTCCAATCCCACGATCCCCCCCAACGTCAGGCCCGAGGCCGTTCACCCGCTCGCCGGGCGGGCAGCCAGGGCGGCGGAGGCCGCCGGGTCCCTGGGTGGCGACCAGGCCTACTGGCGGATGCACGACTGGCTCATGAGGAACGTGGATTCCTTCGGTGACGAGTCGCTTCGGGCGGCCGCGCGCAGGATGGGGCTCGATCCCGACTCGCTCTTTGTCGAGATGGGCAGGCCGGAGGCCGCCGCCGCCATCGTCGAGGACGCGCGAGCCGCGCAGCAGCTCGGTCTGACCGGCGTTCCCATGGTCTTCGTCAACGGCAGGTGGGTCTGGCGGACGATGCGCGAAGAGAAGAACGTCGTCCTGCAGATCATCGACGCGGCCGGCAGCCCACGGCCCTGACCATCCAGGGGTGAGCCGCCGCGGGGAAGAAGCCGTGCGCATCCATCCGCCGCGCATCCATCCGCCGCGCCGCGTTGCGCCGGCGCGGTCTCCCCGCCATACTGCGCGAGCACGCCCGCGTCGTCCGGGCTTCGCGCGCCCCTCAGCGGCGGGCCTCCTCGCTGACTCGTGACGCGTTCCACGGAACGTCCGGGCCAGGCGCCTCGCGCGATCCCCTCGATGCGCCGCCCGATGATGTCGAAGGTCAGGCCGGTCATACGTCAACTCGAGGAGGACACCATGGGTTTCCGGGAGAAGCTCTCCTCCGCGGTCCAGAAGAACCGTTCCGTCGTCTGCATCGGACTCGACAGCGAACTCGGCAGGCTGCCCGGGCATCTCAAGTCCAGGGACGATCCCCAGTTCGAGTTCAACCGGGCCATCATCAACGCGACCGCGGACCTGGTCTGCGCGTACAAGCCGAACATGGCGTTCTACGAGGCGGCCGGGCTCGCCGGGATCGCCTCCCTCAAGCGCACGATGGAGTACATCCCCGGGCACATCCCGATCGTGCTCGACGCCAAACGCGGCGACATCGACAACACCTCGCGCCTGTACGCCCAGGCCTGCTACGACTACTTCGGAGCGGATGCCGTCACGCTGCATGGCTACATGGGCACTGACACGGTCAAGCCGTTCCTCGAATACGCGGACAAGGCCGTCTTCGTCCTGGTCAAGACCTCCAACCCGAGCGCCGGGGAATTCGAGGACATCGAGGACGCGCAGGGCAGGAGGCTCTACCTGCGCATGGCGGACAAGATCGCCGAGTGGAGCCGCGCCTTTCCGGGGGAGTGCGGCGCCGTGGTCGGCGCCACCTATCCGGAGGACCTGGCACGGATCAGGGACATCCTGCCCACGGCCCCGTTCCTGATCCCCGGGCTGGGCAGGCAGGGCGGCGACGCCGAACGGACGGTCAGGAACAGCATGGACGCGGAGCGCGCCGGCATCTTGGTCAACAACTCCCGCGGCATCATCTTCGCGTCGGCGGGCACGGACTTCGCCGAGGTCGCCCGCCAGCGGGCGATCGAGTTCCGCGACCAGCTCAACTCGTATCGCGACGCCGGGCCCGCCGACGCGACGAAGGAGCCTGCATGAGCCCGATTGCCGACGTTTCCTGGCTGTTCGAGACCAGCGCCCTCAAGATCGCGCCGGCCGGTTCGCCCTTCTGGTACACCTCCGGACTGATCGGCCCCTACTACATAAACACCCAGTTCCTCTGTGGCGGCGCGGACCAGGCAGCCGGCGTGCTCCGGCTCATCGACGCGGAGCAGGACAGGCACGAGACCTTCCACCTGCGCATGACGGCCATGCTGGAACAGGTCCACGCCTCGCACCCCGTCTTCCACGACTTCATCGATCTCATGGTCGCCTCGGTCGCGTCCGGGTTCCCCGCCGGCGACATCGACTACGTCTCCGGCGGCCAGCGTCGGGACTGGTTCTTCGCGCCGATCGTCTCGCAGAAGCTCGGCAAGCCCATGCTGTACATCTACAACGACCAGACCGTCCGCCTCGCGGACGGGAGCACGCCGGCCTCGCTGCAGGGGGCCCGGGTCATGAACGTGGCCGACCTCCTTACCGTGGGATCGAGCTACACGAAGAAGTGGATCCCCGCGCTCTCCGCCCTCGGCGCCGAACTCAGGTGGAGCCTGAACGGCGTGGACCGCCTCCAGGGCGGGGTCGTCAACCTGACCCGCGCCGGCGTCTCCCGGGTGCATTCCCTCTTCTCGATCGACCTCTCCCTCTTCGATCAGGCGCTGGCCCGGGGTTGCATCGACCGGGCTCAATACGACATGGTTCGCGGATACATCGCCGATCCGTTCGGTTCCATGCGGACGTTCATCCTCGAGCATCCCGGATTCCTGAACGAGGCAAGGAACTCACCGGACGAGCGGACCCGGATGCGCGCCGCGACCCTGCTGAAGGAGGACCTCTACAAGCTGTAGGGGCACGTGGACGGTGCCCCTCCCGGCCGACCGGTCATGACGGACGGCCCACGAAATGCCGGACCGCGGCATGCAGGAAGAAGGCAGCGCACCGGCTCTCCGGGCAGCGGACGTGTCCGAAGGGGCGCGGGCGGATGCCGGGACACGGAGTGGGTGCTCGGGGGACGGTGGGGGCTCCGAGCGGACAAGGGAGGCTGTATGAACTGGCAGGTAGTCGTCCTTCTTGTGGCCGGAGTCGCGTCCTTCTGTCCCGTCGCGGCGGCCCAGGGGGAGAGAGAGAAGCGGGCGCTGCTCGAGGAGTTCCTGACCGCGGAGCCGAGCTACGTCCAGCTCAAGGGCGAGATCGAGTTCAGCTCGGCCTTCGACTACCGGAGGCCGGCCGGAGACTGGAGGGTTCCGGTCCTGGTCGAGTTCGGGATCACCGACCGGATCGAAGCCGAGGTCGAGGCCAGCTACCTCGCCGTCCGAGGCGACGGACGGCGCAACCGCGGGCCGGGCGACGTGGAGCTGGGGCTGCACTATGCTCTCAGGCCCGACGTGGAAGAGGTGGCCGTCACCCTCGGGGTCGACGTCGGGCTTCCCACCGGCGACCAGGCCCAGGGCCTGGGGAGTGGCGAATCCGGCGTCGAGTTCTTCGGCATCGCGGGCCTGAAGCTGGGACGGGCCGAGCTGCACGTGACCGGCATGCTCGAGGCCGAGGAGGAGATCAAGCCGGCGCTGAATGCCGCGGCCGTGTATCCCCATGGCGACCTCAGGTTCACTCTTGAGGCCAACGTGCTCCCGGACGCGGAGGCGCCGGGCGAGAAGGAAGGGAGCGAGGACCTCCGGGTGGTGGTGACCCCCGGTCTGTTCCACCGGCCGGGCCCGGAGGTCGAGTACGGGATCGGGGCGCCCATCGGCCTTACCGGGTCCGCCCCCGACTGGGGGATCATCGGCCGCCTGACGATCGAGTTCGAGTTCTAGACGCGAATGTCCCTGTCTCGCGCGGCAGCCCTCGGGGCTCCGGGCGGATCGAGGAGGCTGCAAATGAGAACCAGGTACGTCGTTCTGGCGCTTCTTCTGTCGTGCCTTGCATCCCTGCCGAGTGAGGCCGCGCAGCGGCTCACGATCCTGCACTCCAACGACGTTCACGGCCATCTGCGGCCGTTCAGCTATCCCGCGATCGCGTCGCCGGAGCGGGGGAGCCTGATCGCGGAGCTGCCCGCGCGGCGCGACATCGGCGGGATCGCGCGGCGCGCCACGCTCGCCGCCGGCATCCGCGCGGACCTGTCGAAGCAGGGGACGCCCGTGTGGCTGGTGGATGCGGGGGACTTCTTCCACTACAGCGTCTTCTCGAACAAGTACCACGGGGTCGCGGACGTGATCGCGATGAACCGCGCCGGCTACGATTTCGCGACGTTCGGCAATCACGAGTTCGACGTCACGCCGACTGAGCTCAAGAGCCTGATCGCGGCGGCACGTTTCGAGTTCCTCTGCGCGAACGTCGCCGACAGCGCGACCGGCCGGCCGCTCACGAAGCGCTACGAGGTCCGGCAGGTCGGAGAAGTGCGCGTCGGGATCTTCGGGCTCGTCACGGGCTCGGCCGCCCGGAGGCCGGCGACGAGGGAAGGCCTGGCGGTGAAGGACGCCTTGACCGTCGCGCCGGAGGTCGTCGCGCAGCTTCGCGGTCCCGAGAAGGCGGACATCGTCATCCTGGTCTCCCACCTTGGCGAGTCCGTGGACAAGCGGCTCGCGCGCGAGGTGCCGGGGATCGACGTGATCGTCGGCGGCCATTCACACACGCGGCTCCCGCAGGGCGAGGTGGTCTGGTGGTCCGGCGAGCCCAAGCTGGACGAGGTCAACGGAACGGTCATGGTGCAGGCGGGCCAGTCGGGTGGGGAGCTGGGGCGGCTCGACCTCCTGTTCGAGAAGAACGCGGCGGGGCAGTGGCGGGTCGGCCGCTTTCAGGCGCAACTGATCCCGGTGACCAGCCAGACGGCGGATGATCCGGTGGTGGCTGCCGCGCTCGACAACCTGTGGGCGCCGCACGCCGCCGAGTACGACGAGGTGCTCACCACGGCAACCGCCGATTTCGCGGATCGAGCGGACGATTCCGCCCAGAACAACTTCATCGCGGACGCGGTGCGGGCCGAGTTCGGCGTCGAGGTCGCGTTCGAGAGCCGGGGAGGCGTCTTCTGGCCGATCGTCGCCGGGCCGGTCACGCGGGCGGCGCTCGTCGATCTCGATCAGCGCCCGTACACGATCGTGACCTTCCGCATGAAAGGGAGCGAGATCCGCCGATTCGTCGAGCGGGCCACGCCGGTCGGCTCGGGGCTCCGCTACCGGATGTTCTGCGGCCGGCTCGAAGCCATCACGGTCGGCGGTGCGCCCCTGGACGACGCGCGCGTGTACTCGTGCGCGGCGAACTCCGCTCTGGCCGGCCGGCTGGACGGCTTCGAGTTGTCCGAGAAGAGTGACACGAAGAGGCTCTGGTCCGGCGTGGTGATCGACGCCGTCCGGAGGGCGGGGACGATCACCCCCGCATACGATGGCCGCCGCGTCGTGATCGACACCCTTCGAGCCTCCCGTCCGGAGTAGTCCCGGGCGCTGAGTACGGAACGACCGGGAAGTCAAGGCAATTGTTGGTATTCCTGGCGGCCACCCATTGGGATGGCCGTCGGGCTTTGGGTGCGAAGCAGCCGATGGTGTCCCTGGGACGAGCGGAGCACGGCAGCCGGTGGACGCGGCGAGTAATTGGTATAGAGAAAGATATCCGAGATAGTGCGTTTGGCATGAAAATATTGCTCGCACATTGCCGCGAACTCACGTAGTGTTGACACGACGGATCAAGGCCCGCCAGGGAGCGGAGCCATCCGGAGGCCGCCCCTCCTCGGATGTGGGCAGAGTGCCACCATGGGTCGCTGTCGTAAGTTTGCGCCTTGCCCGGGCGCGGACTTGGGACGAGAGCTAGGGTGACATCACGGACCAGCACCACAGGGAGATCTCCAACATGCGTAGAAGAGTAGTGCTCGCTCTCCTCGCTCTCGGACTCGTCGCAGCCACGACAGCGAACGCCGCGAACCCCGTGCGCATCAGTCAGGCGTACGGCGGTGGCGGCAGTTACTACAAGTGCGACTACATCGAGTTGTTCAACAACTCGACCTCGCCGGTCAACATCGGCGGCTGGTCGGTCCAGTACGCCTCGTCCACCGGCACCGCCTTCGGCAGCGCCACTTACAGCCGGGCCCTGATCCCGAGTGGCGCGACGATCCCGGCGTGCGGCTACTACCTCGTCACGGGCTACTGCAGCACCGCGGGCGCCAACCTGCCGGTGACCGCGGATCTCGCCCAGGGCTCGATGAACGTCCACGCCGACGCTGCCAAGGTGGCGCTCTTCAGCGACCAGGTCTTCAACCGGACCTGCACCACGGCGAAGAGCTCGGGCATGCTTGTCGACCTGGTCGGCTATGGCGGGTCGAACTGCTACGAGACCGCGGCGGCTGCGACACTCGGTGCCTCGTACACGCTGGTGCGCGGGCTTGGCGGCGTGACGGACACCGACAACAACTCGGCCGACTTCACCGAGCTGGCGCAGCCGCAGACGATCCACAACTCGTCCAGCGCGACGAACCCGGACTGCGGGCAGGCACCCCCCGCGACCCTGTTGGAGCAGAACTTCAGCTTCACGGGCAATCTGACCGCGAATGGCTGGACCCAGTCCGGGACCGGAACCCCGACGATCGCCGCATCCTCGCCGGGTCTGGTCTACTCGGG
>Ga0315286_10001847_pt1 | contig 19480 bp, 27 predicted proteins | sample YL17G10_0_MG_FD_205038 | JGI IMG/M metagenome (GOLD analysis project Ga0315286, IMG submission 205038) | Sediment microbial communities from Yellowstone Lake, YNP, Wyoming, USA - YL17G10_0 | ecosystem: Environmental > Aquatic > Freshwater > Lake > Sediment | place: USA: Wyoming | collected... | reverse complement strand
TCGCCGGCAACGTGCTCCAGTTCTTCACGGGCAGGGTCGAAATTCGGCATGCACGGACATTACTTCCGGCGCATCGCGAACACCAGCACGCCAACGATGGCGGCGCCGCCGATGAGCAGGTAGGTCGTCGGGATGCCGCCACCGCCACCGCCACGCGACGCCTGGGCCGCTGCCGCCCGAGCTTCCTCGGCCCTCGCATTGGAGGACGCGATCGAGGCTGCGGTCTTCTGCCCGAAGTAGTTGACCACTGCCCCAACGCCAGCCGCCCCGATGTTGGTCGCGGCTTGGTAGTCGAAGCCGAGGGCTTCCATGACGCCGCCGAACGAACTCTCGACGGGGCGAGAAACCAGTGAGCTTTTCATGTACGCCATGGTCTTGTTGTCCTATTTCCGGGTGAGCATGATGAGCGCAAGGAGCCCTGCGGCGCCGAGGCCGATCGCGATCATCGTGGTGTTCGACATTCCGCCGCCGCTCGATGAATCCGCCGATGGAGGTGGCCCCCCAGGATATTGCGCCGCTGGCTTCGGCGCGAGCGCGGACGAAATAGAGGCCGAGATCTTCCCCCAGTCCACTCCCGTCGCCGCTCCGCTCGCCATGCCGACGAGGGGGGATCCCTTCGGCGTGCATTGGCCCTTGATCCCGTTGAACACATAGTTGGGATCCCACTGCTGATTCGACCCGCAGTTCCCCGATCCGCCAAGGCCACCACGCACGGTGTACGCCGGCACGGTGTGAGCCGAGACGTAGCCGAGACCAGATGGGAAGATGCGTCGTGCGATGATTGCCATAGGGTCACTTCCTCGTTAGGAGCCACCATCCGGCGACGCCGACGGCGGCGTACAGGAGGAGGTTCGCTGGCTTTTGAACGGGCACGACGGTCGGCGCCGGCTGGGTTTCTTCTTCCTCTGGCTGGAGAGGAAGCGGCTCGAGTGGGCCGACGTTGGCGCCGCCGGAGCTTCCGCCCCCGCCCCCGCCGTAGCTCCTGGTCGGCTCCTTGGTCGCCGCACCCTTGGTCTCCGAGCCCTTCGTCAGGTTCATCCCGGTGTCCAGCACTGACCCAGGGGACTTTACGAGGATGCCGGCGTCGATCAGCCCCCCTTTCCCGAACCGAGCGGGCTTGCCGTGGGGCTTGCCGTGGTGGCCAGGCGGCTTGCCGTGGGTCGGACGACCGCTGCCGCGAGGGCCGCGAGCGGTGTCCTCGCTGCTTGGCCCGCCCGGCCTTGGCTGTGGGCCTCTGCCGTGCGGGGCCGGATGCCCGCCGCCGCCGCCGCCGCGATCCTCTCCATCCTGCCTGATTCGCCCGAGCGTAGACGCCGCCATCAGGCGGTCGCGCCGCGCGAGCTCGCGCGCTGCTCGAGCTGCAGCCAGGCGACGACCAGGCGACGCAGCGTCCATTGCCGCGACGGCGCCGACGCCGCGCGTGTAGCCGTGATCATCCTTGACGAAGCTCACCGAAATCCCCCACCGAGGCTTCCGAGTCCAGCAACCATCGGGATGCCGCTGCCGGTGCGTTTGGTGATGGCCCGAGTGAACCTCGCGGCGGGCCCCTGTGCGGTGAGCTGGGCAACTGCGGTGGCCGTTGATGCCTCTGTCGACCGAGAAGCTGGGGCGGATTCCGGCTTCTTGATCACCTTCGTGTACACGAGGTACCCCGCGACTGCGGCGCCGCCGATCATCAGGATCTTCTTCATCTTGGGGGACATCATCTGGTCTTCCTTCCGATCATATACCCAACGAGCATTGGGATGCCGAGAAGCGCCGTCAGCCCGAGCCACGCCGTCGTCGGATGCCGGTTGACGTAGACCAGGGCGCGAAGCGGTCTGATGGCTCGCCCTATGCCGACGGTGTTCGCGCCAAGAGGTGGAGAGGCGCATGATGGCACCGCAACCGTTGGCTTCTTGCCAAACATCGCCTGGAGCGGCGTCCGATTCGTGGTGAGGGCATTGAGCTGCGAGACGCGGCACAGGATCTCTGGGATGTACGGATCCGCCACGCCGCCGATCACGGCGCCGACGACCCCCTTACCGCACTTGAGCAGATCCGAAAGCGAATCGCCCATTGCCCCTGCGTGCCCGACGCTGCGCTTCGTGTAGCTCATGGCGATGCTGCCTGGGCTGGATCGACCCTCTCAGATCGCCCATCGCGTCTCCTGTCAGGCGCTTCTCCGGCGTCACCGACGCTCAACCCGATGAGCGGTCTGAAGGGGTCCACCTCAACCCTTGAGCGCCCTCTTGACTCGCTCGCCGAGTCCCATCTGCCAGGCGATGTACACCAGCATGCTGATGCCTCCGACCTTGAGCCAGAAGTTGCTGTCCGTGCAGCCTCCAGCCTGGATGCACGCCTTCTCCTCGCGGTCCTTCGCGACCTCGGCGACGGTCCTGATGGTCGTCGTGATTGCGAGCAGGAGCCCGCCGACGATCAACAGCGGCCACGACGTGTACCAGGCGCCCTGCGCCTGCGGCGAGCTCGAGGGCGGGCCGTTGAGGGCGATCTGCGCGAGCTGCACAGCAGCCTGCGGGTTCGTGGCGATGCTGGGCTCGGGGAGCTGCACGCCGGGCAGCGTCTCCGAGAGCAGCACATAGAGCTGCTTCGCGAGCTTCTGCTCGGCGTCCCAGTCGCGTGACTGGATGATGACCTCGCGCGCGAAGGAGCGAGGCTTGGTCGTCGGCGCAGCTCCGGCGGCGACTGCGTCGTTGAGGGTGCGGTACTTGAGCCACGAACGCAGCGAGCCCTTCATGCGGTCGAGCTCGAGCTTTGCGCGCTGCACGTCGGTCTTGCTGACGAGGGCGGATTCCTTTGACATGATCACCTTCTCCTTGTCAGGAGCAAGTACGCAGTGAGCGCCGCAGCCCCGATCACGAGCGGGGCTGGCAACCCGAACATCTTGCCGCCGCCGGTCGTTGGCCTCTGCAGTCCGTGAATGTCCGCATAGATGGCAATCGTCTTAGTGACCGTGTCCAGGTTCTTCTCCACGAACCCGACGGCGTCCGCGTACCCGGCGTTCGCCATCCTGATCAGCTCCCCGCCATCCTGCGAGAAGATGTCGGCGGCGCGCTTATGGAAGATGGTGAGCGCGTGAATCGCTAGCCCAATGTCCAGCGGACCGGTCGCCGGCAGCTTCGTATCGCGAAAGCGGTACTCCTTCGGTGCGCCCGGCCCCATGAAGCGATTCACCTGGGCGCGGAGTACGGTCACTGGGTCGACCACGGCGTCGTCGTCGCCCATGCACTTCGACGCGCCTGCGGCGCACCCGCTACAGCAGGCCGACAGCGACGAGGGCGCGCGGGAGTAGCTCACGGGGTTACAGGTTGACGATGCGATAGCCGATGAGGTCGACGTGCAGCGTTCCCTGCGTCGGCGGCGTCTGCGAGTCCCAGGTGAGCTTGTTGTACGTCGGGAAGAACGCGATGGCGCTGTTGGGCGACCAGAGCGTCGGCACCGCGCACGGGATCACGTTGTCGGGGCGCGAGAGCAGCGGGCCTCGAGGCGCGTTCTGGAAGTTGCGCTGCGAGCCGCCGTCCTGCATCTCGTAGAGCAGATCGATGATGTCGGTGTCGACGACCTGATCCGGCAGCGGGTAGGTCGACACCGGACGCCACCGCTCGTAGTTGGTCGTGTTGGTCGGCAGCGTCGGGCGCCACAGAGCCATCGGGTAGTGCGTCATAATGAACGGGCCGTCCTGACTCACCTGGATCAGGATCGGATTGCCACGCTTGCCCTCGTCCGTGATGTCGAAGACGACCTCGCCGGAGAGGACCGTCTCGATGCGCCGGCCGGGGATCTGGTCGATCTCCTCGGTGATGGTACGCGGACGGCTCTGCAGCTCGGCGATGAGCGCCGACTGCTGCTGGACGATGGACTGGAGCTGGCCGCTGCGCTTGTCGAGGATGCGGAGGGCGGCTGAGATCTTGGCGAGGTTCTGCTCGATCGCTGACATGGAGGTCTCCCTCAGAGGGGTGCGCCCTGGTTGGGGCGGAAGATCTCGCGCGGGTGCGCGGGACAGGTTGACGAGAGCTGGGAAAATGGTTCCGGGGATGTGCCCTGCCGGATCAGGGTCGCGGTGCTCGATCAGCGATCGAGCTGTGCGACTACTGCACGTCGCGCGTCTGGAGACCGTCGAGGACGAACTTGATCTCCTTCTCGTCGTCGGTCGCGCCGCTGTTGAGGCCGTCGAGCGCCGAGACGTTGCCCATCGGGAAGAACGACGCCTGGACGGCGAAGTTCTGGCGAACGGGAACGATGATCGGCCGCGCCAGCTTCAAGATCGCTTCCTGAGAAGGCGATCCGTTGGAGAACACCGAGCCAGCCGCCGTCGAGTCGAAGCCCCACGTTCCGCCGCCCGCCGGGAAGTACCAGCAGGGCGCCTGGAACATCGGCTTCTCGCCAACGATCAGCGTCCAGTAGAGCTGCGAGTTGACCCGCAGGTAGTTCGCACGGCGGTTCGTGCCGTTGAAGTACAGCCACGCGCGGAGCGCGAGGATCACATAAGTTTGATCCGACGCGAGCTGGCCAGCCACCTGAAGATTGGTGAGGGCCAAATTTCCGACGTTGCTGTTGCCGAACAGGTTGCTGCTGTTCTGCAGGGCGACGGTCGGGTTGCCGGTGGTCCGAATCAACGAGTCCCAAAAGGGCTGGTGTCGACGTTCACGAACATTTGCGATGCGAGGCATGGTGATCACTTTCCTGTACGTTTGGTTTGGCGTTCGACGGCATGTCGAGATCGCCTGGCGGGTGTCTCCCGCCGCTACTACTTCAACGTCCAGGGTGCTGCGACTTCAGGGCGGCATCACGCCGCCCAGCTTAGAAGCCGCCGCGAAAGATGCCGGCGTAGAGCGCGCCGGGGTTGTCGAAGCCTTGGCCAGCGTGGCTGATCTGCTTGGAGAAGGAGCGAGCCGGGATCTCCTCCATGAACGTCTGGCCGGGAACCTGACGCATCATCGCGTTCGACGACACGCCACCGTGGACGGTGCCGGCGTCAATCATCCCGAGCTCCTCGGAGACGCCGAGCTCCTCGGAGACGCCGAGCTCCTCCTCGAGCGCGCCGGTCGTGACGTAGTCCGACAGGGCGATGTCGTCATCGATCGGCTCGCCGGTCGTGAGGTAGTCGCTGGTCGTGACGTAGTCCGACAGGGCGCGGTCGTAGATGCCCTCGCCCATGCCGATCATCGCCTTGACATTCGCCGGGGCGAACGCCGAGATGATCTCGGTCACGAGGTTGATGCCGAGGCCGAGCATGATCGGACCCTGGTACTTCCGCAGCGCGGGGACCTTGTTGGTCGCCATCTGTCCCAGGAACAACATGCCGGCCGACAGGACCGGGCCCTGGAACTGACTGAGCTTGCTGATGCCGGGGATGTGCTTCTCGGCCTGCTTGATGATCAGCTTGCCGCCGATCATCGCGGCGAGGACCGGGAGCGCCTGCTTCACCAGCGTCACGAGACCGGCGATGCTGGGGTTCTTGCGGTAGCGACGGTAGTACCGACGCGACGTGCGACCACGCTTGCGGTTGTGCGCCCGGCGGCGACGATGCCCGAGGCGAGCCGCCGTGCGACGACCGCGCCGACGCTTGCGAGGGTTCATCCTGAGCGTCTTGGCCATGTGCGGAGCGACCGGGCCGTACATCGTCTTGCCACGGTACGTCGTCAGCCGGGCGCCGCGCTTGGCGCGAGCTTTGCGGCGACGGATGCCGAGCTTGGCGGCGGTACGCCGACCACGCGCCTTGCGACGCTTCGGAGCCCCACCCTTGCGGCGCCGACGGGCCCAGCCGAGCTTCGCGGCGGTACGCCGACCACGCCGCTTCTTGCGACCAGGATTCGCGACAGCGGCCGGGTTCCGACGCGCCTTACGGCGCTTTGCGAAGCGACCGCCCTTGGTCCGCTTCCGACCGCGAACGGCCTTCCGGCGGCGCTTGTGGGCGCGGTACTTGATGCTGATGGTGGCGGGCTTGCGACGACGACGACGGGCCATTTTTTTTCCTTTGGCGTTGAGCGTGAGCTTGCCGACACGAGCGCGTCCGCTGACACGTTTTCCGTGCCCCGCTGGGTTCATGTAGATGATCGGCACGCAGTTCTCCTGGTCTCGAAACGAGCGCGCCGGAGAACGCGACGAACGATCAGGCTTCACTCTGCCGGTGAGGTAACTCCTGTCAAGCCCCTACACCAAAACTTTCAGCGCGGAACGGGAGACCGAGCTCGGCCGTGACCCTCTGGGTGTTCCTCGTTGGTGTCCCACTCCTCGAGACCGGACGCGGCGCCGAGGATCTCGACCTTACCCTCGAGCCTGGACAGCCGCTCGGTGAGCTTCGACAGGGCGTCGACCGTCGCCTTGCCGGTGTCGCGCGCCTCCTTGGAGAGGGCGTCGATGGCGGCAATCATCCTCTCGGCAACGCGCAGGGCGATCTTGGCGAGGACCGCAAGGGCCGCGATGCCGACGCCGCCCTGGGTGACGAGCTGCAGGAGCTGGTCTGTGGTCATCCGACGATCCCTCTCGGTTCGACGTTGAGCTTTCCGCCCCACACGATCGCGAGCACGTCGCGCTTGCTCTGGATGACGATCAGCGCCTTGCCGTTCGTGGTCGCGTAGAGCTCCGGCAGCGGATCGCGGCCCTCTGCGGTGACGGCCTTGCCTGTTGGGCCCTCGAATTCAAAGCCGAGGCACAATCCGAGCAGCACGAGGGCTTCGGCGTTGCAGATCCAATCCGGCGTCGAGGCTCCTGGGCCATCGCCATCGGGCAGGTACGTCGTCACCCCTTTCGAGTCGTGCTCGTGGATGTAGTCGATGGGCTTGCGCGGCTTCTTCAAGGTCTCCGGGTCGACCTTGTTCGACCGATAAAGGACGTTGATGGACTTCCCCTGCCGGTGGACGCGCTCGGGGATCTTGAAGCTCGGGGCGAACTCACCGACCTTCTTAGGCGGGTAGCGATGGAACGACTCGTACAAGTCGCTCGCCGATTTCCTTGGATCGGCCATCTACTTCTGGCGCTTTTTGATCTCTAGGAAAATCCAGACGCCGACTCCGGCGAGCACGCCCCACTTCGCGTATTTCACCACGTTGCCGGCGAGATCTAATGCACCGGCAGCAAGATGGAGGACCGCCTTCGCGGCGTCGTAAGCGACCCCGGCCACCGTCTTGATGAACGCGATGGCCCTGTCCAGAAGGTCACGGAAGAAACTCAGCGCAATGGCAGCGCGCTGGAACCCGCTCACCACGCAGTCGTAGGTGTACGCCATGGCGATCGAGACGGACGCCGAGTTCATGGTCCTGACGACCCACGACTTGAGTCCAGGGGAGTCGATGATGCCGATGCCGCGATTCTTCGCGGTGTTCGCTGCGGCGATGAAGTCCAGCGACGTAGCGGAGTGACGAAAGAGATCCTTTAGCTGCTGGCGGATCTGGGACTCTGCGTCGTCCGTGCTACGCGGCGCCGCGCCGAGTCGCGTGCTCGCGTCGCTCACCAGCTTCATGGTCTCGGCCACGACGGCGAGGAGCTGGTCAGGGCTGTAGTACCCGGTCGGGGTCCAGGTGGCCTGGAGATTCTTGATCTTCGCGTCGAGCTCTGCCGTCTTGTCATTCCCCTGCTTCACGCAGACGGTTTGTTCACCCACTCCCTGGGGGCCGACGACGAACTCGGCAATCTGGCTGAACGGCCAGATTCCGAGCGGAGCCTGAGATGATCGGTATCGCTGCAGCGCCGGGCGCGTGTGATAGCTCATTGTCTGCTCCATGCTCTGTAGATGATCCCGGCGATGCCGATGCCGATGAGCAATCTCGGCCAGTCACCAGGAGAGTCGCCGCCAAGTGACGCGATGCGACCCTGTGGCATGGCTCCGTTTCCGACCTTCTGTGCGCCACCAGGAAGCGGCCACGCAGCCTGGTCAGGCGTGGCCCCGAGCGCGCTGCCGCGAACGCGAGGCGGCGCACCAGCGTGAATGCCTGGCGCCCCCGGAGCCTCGTAGTAGTCGTAGCTCCGCGTGTCGTTGTTCCAGACGCTGTACTTCACTAGAAGCCCTTGGCCTTGTACGGCTTCGCCTTCCGCTTCCGACGCCGAGCGTCCAGGCGGCGAGCTGCTGCCTGGAAGCGTCTCCTCCACGCCTTGTTCCCGACGCGAGCTCGCTTACCGCGCTTCCGGCGCCTGGCCGGGTTGTTCGTGAACTTCGGCTGCCCGAAGCCCTGCGCCGCCGCGAGCGCGACCGCGCTCAGGCCGTTGATCGGAGCGAGATACGCGCCGACGGCCCACAGTAGGCCCCACAGCACGGATCCGTTGTTCCGCCTGACCCCGTGGTACGCCGCCGCCAGCACGGACGCCTTCTTGACCAGCGGATTGGAGACCGCCGACATCACGGACGTCGTCGGGGCCGCGTCATCGGCGAGGAACGTGTTTCCGTAGTTCCTGGCTGCCCCCTCGGGCATGTAGCCGCCCAGGTGGATCGTCGCCGCGCCGGGCTCCGGCGACTCGTAGCCCGAGACGATCTCCGGTGCCCCAGGTCGCGGCACGTCGAGATCGCCGAGCGCGCGGTTGTGCTCGTAGCCCTTCGCGCCACCCGGCCAGTCCCTCGTCCCGCCGTAGCGGCGCAGCGCAACCGAGTTGCGCGTGGTCGCGTTGAAGTCTCCGAGGCTTCGCGTCTCGCCAGCTCGCGACTGGTACGGCGGTGTCGGGCCGCTCCAGTTGAGCAACGGACCACCACGGCGTGTGTATGCGAACTTCATCGGCGACTCCTGATCCGGTAATTGCTCCGTCTGTGCCGAACGCTGCGGTATCGACGGGCGCCCGGCTTCTTCATCTTGCCTCTCGTCAGGAAGTACCCGACGGCGACGGCGACGGCGCCGAGCACGGCCATCGTGGTTGTGCTCATCCCCTTGAAGGCGTCAGTGAGCGACGCGCCACCGCCACCGCCGGCATTGGGCACCGCGATGTCCGCGCCTGTCGCTGCATTGAGAAAGGATGGAGGCCGAGACGGCTTCGGCGCCGAGACGGTCGCTGGAACGCCCGCCATGTTGGCGAACGCCCTGGCGGCGTCTGCGATCAGATCTGCGTTCTGGGCGACATCGATGCAATTCGACATCGGCGCCAGGACCGGGGCGATCTTCCTGACCTTGCCGAACAAGCCAACGGTCGCCGGGCCAACGTCGCCGTCAGGGGCGATCTTGGTGACGTACAGCTTCTGTGCGACGCGGTTGAGCTGGTTCTGCATCTCAACGATCGAGTCCAACGTCGGCCTGTTGGTCGGCTTGCAGATGCCTGGGTACTTCGTGCTGTTGAAGTTGGAGGCGTCGATCGATCCCATGGTTGGCAGGTAGGTCATGTCAGCTCTTTTTCTTGTGGATGAGGAAGTACCAGGCAGCGACCGCAGCCGCCGCCCAGGTGAACATGCCGCCTGGCACCGCCGGGAGATCGGGAATGAAGCCGAGCTCGAGGTCGCCGGCCTGCTGCTCCAGCGATCGGCGCTTCTTCGCCTCGGTCGTGGTGCGGAACAACTCGTACCACGCGACCTGATTCCACTCGGGCCCTACGAGTTGGATCAGCGCGCGAGCTGTCGCGTCGTCGATCTGCCCCGTGACCGCGACGCTGCCGGCGCCGGCCGCGCGCAGGCCGAGCTGCAAATGCTTGGTCATCAGGATGATCGACGGCATCGCCGGGTCGGTCGAGGCCGGCGTGAGGAACATGAACTGGATCGCGAGCGTCGCGTTGTAGTTGCCCATGCCCAGGCCGAGCAGGAGCTCGCGCGCGTTGTTGTCCGCGCGATGCTTGGTTGGGCTTCCTTTGGTCGTGGTCATGGCTACTTCTTTCCGAGGATGAGGAAGGCGGCGAGCCCGGCGCCGCCGAGTAGGAGAATCGGCATCATCTTCTTGCGCGTAGCCTCTGCCCGTAGCCTCTGTTCTTCATCCGCCGCCGCTTGCGCCGCCGCTTGCGCCGCCGCTTCCGCCTGGGCCTGTGCCGCCGCTTCCGCCGCCGCCTTCTCCTCGGCGCTCCCGTAGACCTTGTCGCAGATCATCTTGGTGACGGTGATACCGGCGGCGATCCCGACCGTGTACGGATTCGGCGCAGCCATCGCGACGGCCTGCGCGCCCTGGACAACACCAGGCGTCGTCGTGAGCTTGCACGTCATCTTGGCGACCCACTTCGCGGCGTCGACGACGAAGTGGACGATCTTCATCGTGACCCACTTGATCCCCTTCCACACCTTCTTGAGCACGGTCAACACCGCGCCGCCGACCGCCTTGGCGGCATCCTTGAGCGCGCCGCCGACGGACGAAACCACGCCGCCGATGCTTAACCCGAGCGACTCTTGGAACTCGCCGAGGGCCGCGATCTCACTTGAGACCTTGTGGTAGGCGATGATCATTCCCGAGCCGCTCTGCTCGTAGTAGAGCCCCCATGACTCGTTCCCCGTCGGCCCAGCCTTGAACTTCACGAACGGGTACTTTCCCGTCCGCATCTCTGCCGTCGAAATTCCGCCGGCTTTCGCGGCGGCGGCGATGTGCTCGTCGACGTACTGCTTCTTCTCTGCGGACAAGGTGCGATGGTCGCGCCAGGCGCCGGCCGTGACCGGGATCAGGAATGGGCCAATGTTCGCAAACACCTGATCGGCTGGAGCTGGAGTTGACACGCTGGCGTGCATGCTGGCGTTCTGCATCTTGGCCAACTGAGAGGAAATATCTCCGAGCAGGGCAGCGGCACACGGCAGGCACGCTCCGAGCTGCGACCGCTCCGGGGGGCGCTTTCCCTTGGCGAGGGCGACGAGCTCGGTTGACAATCCGTAGGACATGGCGTGACCGAGTCCGCGCTCGAGGGCGATGTCGGCTGGCACGCCGAGCTTGGCTTCCGCCTCGGCGCCGGCCTCTGCCTGCGACCACAACTTCGGGTCGATGTTGTTGAGCGCGAGCTTGAGCTGCCGCTTGCGGTCTGCCGGCGGCATCATCTTGACGGTGTCGATCAGCGCCTTCGCCGACTCCAGCCCGTAGACCGTGATCGGCGCCGAGCTGTCACGGTTGACGCCCATTTCGACGCCAGCCATCGTCTCGATCTTGAGCTGCGTCGCGCCACCGGGCAGACGCTTGCGGCCGACGACGCGCGCCGTCCGTCGATCGATCCAGTGTGGCACCTTGGGTCCAAAGTACGTCCCACGAGTCGCCCATCGCGTCGTCATCGCGCCGCGCCCGTAGCCCTCCTCCTTCACATACTCCGGCACCGCATAGCCCGCGTACCCGACCTTCGGGTCGTCGAATGAGCCTCGCGGCGCCCAGGCCGTCGTGTAGGCGCGGCGCTCGATGCCCTCGTCGGTGACATTCTGTGGAACCTCATATCCGGGGTTCCACGGCGGCGGCAGATCGAAGGGGTTGCTCTTGCTCATGGATTCCTCTATGCGACCGGCCATACGGCTGCGGCTTTGATACGAGACATCATCTCTCCGGTCTTCTCTGCTGCTACTGGATCGAGCACGATCCATAGCCCAGTTCGCGGCTCGAGCGCCTGGGCAAACACATGGCTGTACTGGCGCTGGCCCTGGTAGAAGGCGTTCTTGAACGCGACGGTCACGAACCGCACGTTGCCGCCGACCGAGAGCACGAGCGCGGCGAGCATCGCGGATAGGTCGTCGCAGTCGAGATTCGGCCTGCCGCCCTGGAGGATCTCCTGGGCGACGAGGTACGGAGCGCGGACGAGCTCGACCGTGCGCGGGTCGCGCATGTAGCGGCACGTCTGCAACAGCAGGTTGTAGAGCGCCAGGTACTCGCTCGTGTAGTCCTTGCTGTCCAGCCGCTCGCACGCGGCCTCCGCGAGCTTGCGGACGGCCAGGTTCGACTGCGATTCAAGCGCGGCACGCCGCATGACCTGAACGGTCTGCGGAGCGCCGCGATAGTCGAATTGCAGAACCTTGTCGCCTGTGATCACTCCATCGCGCTTCCCCGGAGAAGGAGTTGCGCCACAAGCCTACATCAGTTCCGAGCCGGTCGTCACCCCTCCAGCAGCGACTTGCCGACCTTGCGCGCCCAGTTTCTCCCGGCCTGTCCCGCGAGCGGCGAGGATCCCTCGATCTTGGCGATGTCCACCAGGAAACCATCGACGCCGCGACTGCGGATCACCGCCAGGATTTCGGCGGGTATCATCGAGCGCACCGAGGTTGCAACCTGATCTGGCTCTTGTCCGCCGCGAAATGCGGTCTCCAAGAAGTCCACGGCAATCTTGATCGTCGTAGCCGGAATGTCCGGCAACGGCGCCTCGGCGCCCTGCTGTGCGACCTGGGCGCGTCGACGAACGAGCTGCACCTGGCCATCTGGGAGCTGGCGGTACAGGTTCCCGTCGGGCCCGGTGAGCAGTCGCGGCTTCTGCTGCTGCGCTGGAGGGGGAGGGGCCGGCGGCGGCTCGCTGTTCCCGAGCTTGGAGAGCTGCTGCTGAACGATCGGCAGGTTGCCGGCGACCTCCATCACCTTCTCCCAGCCCGACTTCTCCTTGCCGTCGTCCCCGCTGATCTCGCCGATCGCCTCCTTGATGGCGGCGAACTCCGACGCCTGCTCGAGGATGGTCTTGTCCTTCTTCAGCCGCAGCGCGGCGAGCTCGGACTTGGCCTCGGTCAAGTCGGCCTGCAGGCGGCGGATCTCGCCATCCATCAGCGTGCGCCCGGTGTTGTGCGAGCTTTCCTGCGCGGAGACCCGCATGTCGTAGGCGCTACGCAGCGCGTTCAGCTCGCGATCGTGGCTCATCGAGATCCCCTGCTTGTCGCGCTCGAATGAGTCGCGCAGCCTGGACTCGTTGTCCATCCCGCTCTGCTTCACCTGGCGCAGCTCCGACTCGTACTGCGTCCGCAGCGCGGTGATCCGAGCCGAATCGCCGTCGAGCAGCTTGTCGAGCATCTTGTCCCTGAACTCGTCACGGGGCTCCGGCTTGACCCGCTGTGCGTCCATGAGCTGCGCGTCCTTCTCGCGGAGCATCGCGCTCATCTGGTCGACCTGACGCTGCATCGGGCCCATCATCATCCGCATCGTCTCGGTGTCGGGGCCGTGGGGAACCTGCTGCTGCCGCTGCTGCTCGCGCTCTAGCTGCCGCTCCAGGGAGCCGACGACGCGGTCGACGATCCCCCCGGCTGGGTTTGCGGTCGCTGCGGCCGGCTGCTGGTCGCTCTTGTCGCGGAACACATCATCGGTGCGCGGGTCGCCAGCGATGCGGATCACCCGCCCGCCAGCGTACTGCCATCCGGCGCCGTTGACCTTCGGCTTCTGCACGATCAGGTAGAAGTCGCCGCCGCCGTGGTGCTCGCGAATCCAGTCCTCGTCGATCTGCTGGTCGTAGGTCGCCAGGCTGCCGCCGACGTTGAGCCCCTTCCACATCTTGGGGCTCGTGCGGGTCACCTTGACGCGCAGCGCGCCGCCGGGCGCGATCTCCTCTAACCACTCCTTGAGGTTGCGGTCCTCGTTGTTCCGCATCTCCTGCAAGACCTTGCTCTCGCGCGGGACCGGCGCCTTCTTCTCCTTCTCGGCGGTGGCGGCGATGTCGGCCACGACGGCGTCGTCCTGGGCCTCGTCCTCGGCGATGTCGCTCTCCTTGACTGAGACCTCACGCATCTGGACCCTCGTCTTCATCTTCGTCTTCATCGCCTTCCCCTTCGTCTTCATCGTCTTCATCGGTGGCGATCATGGTGATCTCGCCAAGGGTCGCCATCGCCTGCTGGCAGAGCTGATCGTGTGCGTCGATCCGCTTCGTCATCACCTCGTCCCCGCCGATCCGCTTTCGCAGTTCGTCCGAGAGCATGAGGCTCGACTGCACGAGGGCGGCGAACACGCTCGCCGTTTCGGCCTGGAGGTAGTCCTCCTGCTGGTCGACCATCTCGGCGACGGCGTCGTCGATCTCGTCGACCACGTCGACCAGGGCTTCCAGAAACGGCCACAGCGTCTCCTTCAGGTGATCGCGCGTCTCGCTCGGCGTGATCTTCATTAGGCCAGCCATGTTGGCCTTGAGGTCGCTACGCAGTTCGTCGAGGCTCACAGCGCACCGCCGATCGCGCCGTCGATGATTTCGCTCACGTCGTCGAGCACTCCGGCAACCTCGGCGCGGAGGCGATCTCGCTCGTCGTCTGGTCGCGCCTCGGACTCCTCGAATGCGGTCATCTTCGCGCCAAACGTCTTGCCATCCGGCGTCTTCAGGAACTGCTGGCGCAGCGAGTCGAGTCGCGCCTGCTCGTTGTCGGGTTCCCAGCGCGAGCACCGAAGGACAGGCGTCTCGCCCAGCTCCAGCTCGATGCCGACAGCCGGGTAGCAGGCGCGGGTCACCTGGCGGTGCGTCTGACCCGGCTCGCCGCCATCCTCGGCGTCCATGACGGACGCGACCCGGTGGTAGTGATGGCAGGGACCGGCCTCGCAGAGGCTCGGCGGCTGCACAACGGGCAGAGATCGCGGCGGGCCAGCGGGGATCATCCCGTCTGGGCCGCTCGGCGGGAGCACGAGCGGCTCGAATCCTGCCAAAAATCGAGAAGTTAGAGTAGACCGATGCAAGAGATCCTCCCCGGAGAAGCATGAGTGGCAAGTTTGCCACGCGGAAAGCGGCAAACTTGCCACTACCCGAGCACTCTATGAGCATCGCGCGAGCATCGCGCCAGCATTTCGCGAGCTTTTTTCAGGCTTTTTGAGTATCGGGGTACCAGGATCGACCAGGCGAATGCTCGGATCGGCCCTCGCGACAGCAGGAAACCGGGCCCAGGATGGCGTCCGTGGCCACTCCGGGGCCGATCTCGCGACTAGGCAAAGAGCAGATCTGACCAGCGGGAAGCAGGGCGGACCAGGAAAAGAGCAGATCCGACCAGCAGGGAGCAGATCGGACCAGACAAGTAGCAGATCTGACCAGACAAAGAGCAGATCGAGCCGAAAGTGGTCGGACCAGGGATCGAAAGGGGCACATGTAGGTGGATTCCGTCCATACTGGCGTCGAAAGTGGTCCGACCAGAGTCAGAGTCAAACTGTCGCGACCGTGCCAATTTGTCGCGGATGGAAAATTACATGTGGTACGAATACCATGAAACGACGTTTGGGGGTCGGGTGTCAGTTGGGAGGGGGTGCGGCGATCGTTCGTCCTGGGGCTTCCTAGGGCCTCCTGGCGCATGTGTCAAATTTGACACGGTTTTCGAGTGGTTTCGAGGGGTTATTGGTCCGACCTGTCAGTGGTTGTTAGTTGGATGTATACCACCCGCCGTCGTTTCGTCCTATGGTGGGGGCTGGGGACGTGTCAGAGGCGCCCGCCAGGCCCCTCCGGGGGTGAAAACTGAATAGATCCCACGATCTTCGATTGATCGGTCCACCGATGCCTGCCCCGCGAGAGGGGCAGGGGCTAGGACAGGCCCCAGGCACTCCGGCGACCGCTCGATCGAGGTGGGGATGATGATCCGACCGCGTCAGGTACTGACGCCGAGGTCGAGGAACGCGCCGATCCGCAGAGGACACGAGGGAGCAAGACCCTCACGGCGCGCCAAGCTCGCATCGCGAGCCCAGCCAGGCATTGGCCTGGCGTCACATCAACCGCCGACAGTGATCGGCACAGGAGGAAGACATGACGAAGGAGACGGTCGAGATCGGATGGAAGGCTATGCAGCACCTACAGGACACCTACCTGATCGCCAAGCTCTTCGGAGAAGAGCCGGTGACGGACATCAACACGATCGTGAGAGACAAGCGCAAGGCAGGGCCGTATCAACGAGCCCTCGTCGTCGCCGGACTCGTCGCCGGACCCGACGCCAAGCTCGTCGGTCGACTCCGCGTCACGATGAAGGTGCTAGAGGGCGTCAAGGCGAGTCAGCCGAGGCTGACACTCGCGGACGGGTTCACTGAGTACGATCGGGCGGCTCTCATCGAAGGCCGAATCACCTCCGGGATCAACTACTTCAAGCTGCCCATCGAGGAGCGGCTCTGGTGCCTGCAGCACGCCGCTGACTACCGCTGGTTCTGGTGCGACCGGGTCGGGTCGGGGGAGACGACCTGGACGCCAGGAACGAAGCCCGCGTATCGCTGGAACTCGACGCTGTACATCAGCAACGAGTCGCTCGACATCGAGGTCGCCGCCGCGCAACGGAAGCGCAGGGTCGACCTCGCACTGTCGTCGACCCTCACCTGGGGGCTGACCAGCCTGGCCGAGGTTCCCGCCGACCAGGCCAAGGACTTCAAGTCGATCGTCTCCTGCCCGTTCCGGGGCGACCCCAGCACGTTCCTGGCGAGCACCGACTGGGAGGCCGACGCCGCGAAGTACCTGGCCGAGGCCAGAGCGGAGGTCGACCGCGCCAACGCGCAGCTAGAGGCGGCGCGGGTGGTCGTCGCGAGGGTCGCGAGCGTCGGCGGGTGGGTCGAGTTCCGAGCGAAGTTGACCGCCGCGATCGAGAAGTCGATCGACGACGAGTCGGAGTAGCGTCGAGCCCGTCAAGCCGGGCCGTCCGAGAGCAGTCTCGGCGACGCACCATGCGGCACTGACGCCGCAGCAGGAGGTAGCAATGGCTGATCTAGATCTGAACAACAAAGAACTGGCCGTCCTGCGCGCGTTGGCGCAGGGACCGGCAACCCTCGTCGAGATCTCTCGACGGTTCCGCCGCGCCGACGACGCCGACCAGGCCAACTCGTGGGCGCGCAACAGCGTGCGTAAGCCCCTGCGTCTCGGGCTGATCAAGAAGGTCGAGCGCGGCACCTACGGGCTCACGGCGAAGGGCCGCGCCCTCGGTGTCGGCGTCAAGGCGCCGGTCGTCACCGAGCCGACCGAAGCGCCGCTTCAACTGGCGGCGGCATGACGGTGATGTGCCCGCAGTGCGGGAGCGCGACGACGCTGAACATCCTGCACGCGGACGTGCGCTGGGATTCCCGCTCGCGCGCCTGGCTCACCGTGTTCCCGCGCGACGGGCACGTCGTCGAGTGCGGCGAGTGCGATCACATATTCGATCTACCAGAGAACTGGCCGCAGCCAACTGGAGTCACAGCGAAGAAAACAACTCAGTCGTGGTGGACATCGTCGCACGACAGCGACGAGCACATGAGTGGCCCGACCGGGTGCCATCCCGACTGCCCGGCGTGCGAGAGGGAGTAGAGCGTCGATCCCGTTGAGCCGGGACGAGCGGGCGCGGCCCGCACGACGCACCATGCGGCACTGACGCCGCAGCAGTCACAGGAGGACGACAATGGAACGCAGCAAGTTGGTGATCGAGAAGGCGATTGATCGGGTGCGCAAGCTCCTGGCCCTCGCGAAAGGGACGAGCGAGCACGAGGCGGCGAGCGCGGCGGCTTCGGCGGCGAAGTTGATCGAGCAGTTTGAGTTGACCGAGGCGATGATCCGAATCGACGACGTGGAGGCCAAGGCCGAGCCGATCGAGAAGCGGGCTCGCTTGGAGCCCGACCTCCCCACCAATAGTCGGAAGCGCGTCGCCTGGCGGGAGACGATCGCGCAGGCCACGGCTAGCGACGTGGGGGTCAAGATCTACTGGGTCCATAGATTCGACATGCACGGTTTCGGTCGCGAGTCGGCGATCCAGACCTGGCGCTATACGTTTCAGTACCTCTGCCGCGCCGTCGACGAGCTGGCCGACAAGGAGTGGGCGAAGGAGCCATTCGACATGTGCGGCAGCGTCCGCGCCTGGAAGAACGCCTTCCGAGTCGGGTGTGCCCAGCGGCTCTCGATGCGCCTCTACGAGGAGCGGGTCGCGCGCTTCAAGGCGCGCACCGCGCACGGGGAGGACGCCCGTGTCCGCGCCAACGCTCACGTCGGCGACAAGGCGTCGGTCGACGACGCGATCGGCGCGGCCCGAGAGTGCCAGGCGTTGGCGGTAGTCGCCAAGGACCAGGCCGAGGTCGACCAGGAGTACAAGGCGTACAGCAAGGGCTGGCGCGGCTCGATTGGATCCATCGGGCAGACCTCGTCGCGCGACGGCTACAGCGCAGGGCGCGCCGCTGGCGACCGCGTGAGCCTCGGCGCGAAGCGCGCGGGCCTCGGGGCAGGGCAGGGGAGGCTTCGGTGATCACCCGCGAGTCGGGGCTCGCGCACTGGGCCTCGCAGTGGCGTCTGCTGCGAGCCTGGAAGCGCGACCTGTCGGGCGTCAAGATCAAGATCTCGAATCGCTGGCATCGCAACCGACTGGGAACGTGCTGGTCGATGGAGCAACGCCTGGTGATCTACCGTGGCGACAACTTCGTCGACGAGCTGGGAACGCTCGTCCATGAGCTGGCTCACGCGGCGACCATCGGCGCGGGACACGACGAGCAGTGGCAGGAGATTTACGCCGCTGCCGTCACTGAGATCACCGGGATCTCGGTCGTGCCGTGCGCTGACAGCTACCGAGCGGTCAACATGGCTGCGCACGACGCCATGGAGGCGTGGTGGATCGCGAGCGGCAACGACGCGCTCTGGCGAATGGCACGACGATCAGCAGCATCGACCCCGTAGAGCCGGGGCGCGAGGGCGCGGCCCTCACGATGCACCATGCGGCAATGACGCCGCAGCAGAAGGAGAACAAGCAATGGACACGTTCACGATTGGTACGCTCACGGTCGAGATTCCAGATCTCGATCACGACGCGATGATGCTCCGGGAATTTGGAAACAAGGTCGGGCCGATCGGTCGCATCGAGCGGCGCGTGGTAGCCGCACTCTGCGCTCACCTCGCGATCGGCGGATGGAAGCCGTGCGAGGTGAACGACGGCGACGAGCGCACCCCGGTGGAGGACACCAAGGGTGCGATGGAGCTGATCTTCAACCTCGACGACGCCTGGCTGACCTTCGCCAAGGGCAAGAGCCGGCACTGGGTCCGCTTCGTCATGGGCAACTCGGGCTGGGACGTGATCAACGACTGGTCCTTCTCTCACGGCGACGCCGACGGCTTCAGCAAAGCGATGGACGCCTTCGACTCCGAGCAATTCGCCTGATACGCGCCGAGCCCGTCAAGCCGGGCCATCCGAGAGCAGTCTCGGCGGCGCACCATGCGGCAATGACGCCGCAGCAGAACAAAGGAGGCCAGCAATGGCGGCTGAGAGAGTGTGGAGTGATCAACAGAAAAAGATCTTCGATTGGTTCAAGAGCGGGAGCGGCAACCTCGTTGTCCGCGCTCGCGCCGGAACCGGCAAGACCACCACGATCGTCGAGGCGATCGGACACGCGCCCGAGGGTCGCATCCTGCTGTGCGCCTTCAACAAGCGCATCGCGACCGAGCTACAGGGGCGGCTGTCGAACCCGTCCGCCGAAGCTGCGACGTTGCACAGCGTCGGCTTCGCGTCGGTGAGGCGATTCTGGGAGCGCATCAGGATCGACGACAAGGGGGCGCGCAAGGAGTGGTTGGCGCGCCAGGCATGCGGCGACAGAACGCCTGACGCGATCGTCAAGCTCGTGGGCAAGCTCCACACGCTGGGGCGCGAGATGGCCCCGCTCGCGACGACCTGGCAGGAGCTGCGCTCGCTCGCGATGGTTCACGACTGCGTCCCCGACCTGGACTGGGCCGAGGACGGATTCGACGTGGACAAGGTCGCGAGCCTGGC
>Ga0315286_10001846_pt1 | contig 19483 bp, 15 predicted proteins | sample YL17G10_0_MG_FD_205038 | JGI IMG/M metagenome (GOLD analysis project Ga0315286, IMG submission 205038) | Sediment microbial communities from Yellowstone Lake, YNP, Wyoming, USA - YL17G10_0 | ecosystem: Environmental > Aquatic > Freshwater > Lake > Sediment | place: USA: Wyoming | collected... | reverse complement strand
TTTCGAGGGTCACCTGCCCTGGCGCTAGCGCCAAGGCCGTTTTGTGGAAAACATCGGGCCAAAAAGGGGGTATTGGGGGGGTCGAAAGACGTAAGTCGTGTTTTTGCATGATCACTTACGTGCAATCAAGAAGGAAAAAACGGCGGCTCACGCAAAGCCGCAAAGGAAGGCAAGGACTCTTTTTTTTCAAGAGAAGGTCGTGCTTGGCGGCTTGGCGTGAGCCGCCGTTGCCGTTCAGCCTGGAACTTGGAACTTGGAACTCACTTTCCGTCCAGCGGGATTTCGAGGGCGGCAAAGCCTTTGGAGCGGTGGGCGATGATCTCGGCGTCCGGCGGCGGGGCGCCGCTGGGCTGGAACTCCTGCCCTTCCTTCAACTTCACCTCCAGGAGGAGGCACTCGACCCCTTCCGTCTTCTGGACGAGCGCCAGGCCGTCCTTGACGCCCAGCACCGCGATGGCGGTGGCCAGGCCGTCGCCGATGCCGGGGTCGTCGGCCACCACGGTGATGCTGGCCAGGTGCGTGTCGACGGGCCGGCCGGAGCGCGGGTCAATGATGTGGCTGTAACGCTTGCCCTCGATGGTGGCGCCGCGATAGTAGTGGCCGCTGGTGTCGACGCCCTGGTCGCACACGTGAAGGGCGGTGAAGAGGCGCGAGCGGTCCTCGGGGAACCGGGGGTCTTGGACGCCCACGCGCCAGAGCTTGTCGCCGGCCTGGCGGGCGAGGGGCTCGGGCCGCCGGCCGAAGGCGTAGATGTCGCCGGCGGCCGCGATGAGGCCGGCCGTGGCGCCGGCATTCTTCATGCGCTGGGCCATGCGGCCGGCGATGTAGCCTTTGGCGACGCCGCCAAGGTCCAGCCGCATGCCGGCCCGCAGGCCGACCGAGTGGACGGTCTGCTGAAGGTCCTCGGGCTGGTAGCCCTCGCCGGGCGGCCGCGGGGGCATATCCTGCGGCCGCCTCATCACCCTAGCGGCCATGATCTCGACCTTGTCTATGCCGACAAGGGCCCGGGCTTTCTGGATTTCGGCGTCGGTCGGCAGGCGGCCGGTCTTGCCCGCCTCGCGCCAGAGGTCCACCAGGGGGCCGACGGTGGGGTCGAAGGCCCCGCCGCTCGTCTGCCAGACCTCCTTGGCAACGGCCATGGCACTGGTGACGATGGGGTCAACCCGGGTGGCCCACTTGCCGGCGTCCTCGTTGATGCGCCAGACGTCCGACGGCCGCTGCTTGGGGTCCTGGCGGGCGGCCGGCTCGCCCTTGAGCCACGCCTCGGACGGCTTGCGATAGCGGTCCAGGAGCATGGCGCAGAGGTCCATCTCCTGCCAGGCGGCACGCAGGGCGCGGCGGGCGACGGGCTCGCTGGGGGCGATGGCGTGGACGGCGACTTCGGTGTCCATCGCCTGGCGGGTCTCGGTGACCTCGACGGGCTTGCCCGAGCAGCCGGCGAGCCCGAGGGCAAGCAGCACGGCCATGCAAAGTCGCGTGGCCGTGCCACCCGGCCCAAGGCGAGTGACAAAGTGACGGAGTGACGAAGTGACACAGGGCGCGGGCGGGCTCTTCTTCTTATCAATCCGCCATCCGCAACACCAACGCGGTCGCCTTCGGCTCCCCGCTAAACGCCAACGCGGTCGCCTTCGGCTCCCCGCTAAACGCCAACGCGGTCGCCTCCGGCTCCCCGCTAAACGCCAACGCGGTCGCCTACGGCTCCCCGCTAAACGCCAACGCGGTCGCCTACGGCTCCCCGCTAAACACCAACGCGGTCGCCTCCGGCTCCCCGCTAAACGCGGCAGGGTTGGGCTCTTCTTCTTTTCAATCCGCCATCCGCAATCCGCCATCCGCAATTGAAGCGCGGTCGCTCGCCACGGCGAGTCTTCGACCTGCGGCTGCCGGCCAAACGCCGACGAGGTGTCCGTCATGGGGGGCTCACGCTCTTCCATACTTGTATTCGGCCTGGCAGGAGCCCTCGCGGCTGACCATGCACGGCCCAATCGGGTGGATCGGGGTGCAGGCGGTGCCGAAGAGGGGGCACTCGTGCGGCTCGATGGCGCCGCGGATGACGTCGCCGCACCGGCAGCCGTGCTCGCTGATGTCGGCCTCGGAGGGCGGCCAGGGAAGGCCGAGCCGCCGCGCGGCGTCGAACTCGGCGAACTCGGCGCGCAGGCCCATGCCGCTGGCAGGGATGGTGCCCAAGCCGCGCCAGTTGGCGGCGGCCGGCTCGAAAACGTGATGGATGCGGGCGAGCGCCTCGGGGTTGCCCTCGGGCCGCACGGCGTCGGCGTAGACGTTGCCGACGCGTGCCTCGCCGGCGGCAAGCTGCTTGAGGATGTCGGCCACGCCCGCGAGGACCTGCTCGGCCGAGAAGCCCGCCACGACGCACGGGCGGCGGTACTGGGCGACGATCGGCTCGTAGGCGCGGCTGCCGATGATGACGCTGACGTGGCCGGGGCAGATGAAGCCGTCGATGCGGACCTCGCCGCCGGCCAGCAGGGCGTCCATGGCCGGGATGACCCACTTGTGGGCCGAGAGGATGGCGAAATTGCGCAGGCCCTGGGCCCGGGCCATCTCGACCGCCACGGCCGAGCCGGGGGCGGTGGTCTCGAAGCCCACGGCCGCAAAGACCACGAGCTGGTCGGGGCGCTTCCGGGCCAGGTCGAGGGCGTCGAGGACGGAGTAACAGATCGCGACGCGGCCGCCGGCGGCCTTCTGGCGCTCGAGGCTCGAGTGCGTACCCGGCACGCGGATCATGTCGCCGAAGGTGGCGACCGTCACGCCGTCGCGGCCGGCCATGTCGACCAGGGCGTCGATGACGCCTTGCGAGGTCACGCATACCGGGCAGCCGGGGCCGCTGACCAGCCGGACGCGCTTCGGCAGGAGGGCCCGGAGGCCCGACCGGCGGATGGCGACCGTGTGCGTGCCGCAGATCTCCATCAGGACGATCTGCCCCGTGCCGGGGATGGCCCCGGCGGCCGCGGTGATCTCGTGCTTCCACTGCTCGACGTTGCTGCTTTCCATGATATTGCCCTTATGCGGAGTCTCCCGCCGACTCCACCCCTTCGGCGTTGTCATTCCGAGCGAGGTCGCCGCGGCGACCTCGCTCGGGGTGACCGCCTTACGGGGCCGCGCCAAACACATAGGCCGCTTCCACGGCGGGCTCGAACGGCCGGGAATCTCAGCCGATGCCTTCCATCTGGTCGAGAAGCGCGTTGGTCTCGGCGGCATCCTGGGGCGTGATCGTCGTGATCGCGAAACCCGCGTGCACGAGGACCCAGTCGCCGACCTCGGCCTCGGGCACCAGCGCAAGGCCGGCCCGCAGGCGGTTGCCGCGGACGTCGACGACGCCGACCGCTTCTTCCTTGGTTACGATCTTACCTGGCACTGCGAGGCACATGGTTTGGCCTTTCGTAGCTTGCGTGAAAGTCCGAGTCTCCCGCCGCTTCCGCAGCGGGCTCGAACAACGGCACACGTTCGACCCCTGCGCGGTGGGCCTCCTGACCCGCCGCGCACCAAGCCCCGCCTCCGCGACGGTTTCGCACATACGCGGCGGGTCAGGAGACCCGCCGCGCACGCAGGGGAGTCTGGCGCGGGGTGGGCCTCCTGACCCGCCGCGCACCCCTCATGGCGGCTAACCCGTCTCGGCCCGCAAGCGGGCGGCGGCCACATAGGCCTGGCCGAGCGCCACGCCGCCGTCGCCGGGAGGCACCTCCCTGTGAACATACACCTCGAGGCCCTCGCGTTCAAGCGCCGGCACGAGCAGGCGGACCAGGCGGTCGTTCGCGAAGCACCCGCCGGAGAGGGCGATGCGGTTCAAGCGCGTCTGGCCGCACGCCCGCCGGGCGGCCGCCCGGAGCATCGCCGCCACGGTCGCGTGGAACCGGGCGCTGGTCCTTGGCGCCCCCCTGCCCGCCTCGATGTCGGCCACCACGCCGCGGATCACCGGCGCGGTGTCGATGACCCAGCCTTCTTCGCGCGGCACTTCCTTGCCGGGTGGCGTGGCCCCGCCGTCGCCGGCGCGGGGCGTGCCCACGCCGTCGCTGCCGGGTGGCATGCCCACGCCGCCGTTGGCGCGGGCATGTTGCTGATCGGCGCGCGAATCCGGAGACATGGCCACGCAACGGCGCGTGGCCATACCACCCCCGAGAGGCGTGGCCATGGCCCCCAGCTGTGAGGTGGCCATGGCCCCCGGGTCTTTGGGGTCGGCGGGCGCGTGACGCGGCGCCTCGAGAATGGCAAAGTCGTACGGCGCCGCGTCGTCGGGCATGGCGCCGGCGGCGGCCTCGAGTTCCACGGCCGCCTGCCCTTCGTAGGTGGTGTCGGCGCAGGCGCTCACGAGGACGCTGGCGGCGTCGAAGAGCCGCCCCAGGCCGCACGCCCGCGGCGCGTTAATGCGACGAGCCATCATGTCGGCCCAGAGATGCAGATCCGACGATGCCGCCGCGGCCAGGTGCCCGACGCGGTGGCGCTCGGCCTCCTCGGGCCCGAACGCCTGCACCAGGTACGCCCAGGCCGTGCGGATAGGATGCTCGATGGCCGCATCGCCGCCGGGCAGCGTCACGTAGGCGAGGTGGCCGAGTCGCACAAACTCCGCCGGCGACGCCCGCAACACCTCGCCGCCCCAGACCGTGCCGTCCGGTCCGTAGCCCGTGCCGTCCATCGCCAGGCCCAGCACCTCGCCGTCCAAGCCGCGCTCGGCCATGACGCCGGCAATGTGGGCGTGATGATGCTGGACGCCGATGAGCCGCACGCCGGCGCTTTCCGCCAGGCGCCGCGCGTAGCGCGTGGAGAGGTACGCGGGGTGCAGATCGTGGGCGACGACGCGCGGGCGGATCTCCAGGAGGCGCTGGAGCTTCTCGATCGTGGCCTCGAAGTACCCGGCGGCCAGGGCGTTCTTGAGGTCGCCGATGTGCTGGCTGACAAACGCCTCCCGGCCGCGCACCAGGCACACGTTGTTCTTGAGCTCCGGCCCGACGGCCAGCACCGGCTCGGGCGATTCGGCGGGCAACCGGATGGGCCGCGGGGCGTAGCCGCGCCCGCGCCTCAGCATGAGCGGCCGCCCGCGCTGGACCATCGTGACCGAGTCGTCGCAGACCGTCTGGATGGGTCGGTCGTGCAGGAGGTACAGGTCGGCGATGCCGGCGAGGCGCTGGACGGCCTCGGCGTCCTCGCGGCAGATGGGCTCCTCCGAGAGGTTTCCGCTCGTCATGACCATCGGCGGAAACTCGTCCTCAAACAGGAGGTAGTGGACCGGGGCGTACGGCAGCATGAAACCGAAGTACGGGCTCTTGGGGGCGACGAGGGCCGTCAGGTCGTGGCCGGGCCGCTTGCGCACCAGGACGATGGGCCGCTGGATGGACTCCAGCAGCGCCCGGTCGGCCTCGTCGACGCGGGCCCGGCGTTCGATGGCGGCCACGGAGCCCGCCATCACCGCGAAGGCCTTCTGGTCGCGGCCCTTGCGGCGCCTGAGCTCCCGCACGGCGTCGTCGTGGCGGGCGTCGCAGGCCAGGTGGAAGCCGGTCAGGCCCTTGATGGCCACGAGGCGGCCGGCCAGGAGCGCCTCGCGCACCGCGCGGACCGGATCGTCGGAGGCGACGGGCCGGCCCGAGCCGTCGCGGAGCGTCAGCCGCGGCCCGCAGACCGGGCACGCGTTGGGCTGGGCGTGGAACCGGCGGTTCGCCGGGTCGTCGTACTCGGCCTGGCACGCCGGGCACATCGTGAAGCCGCGCATCGTGGTGCCGGGCCGATCGTAAGGTATGTCGATAATGATGGAGTAGCGCGGCCCGCAGTTCGTGCAGTTGATGAACGGGTAGCGGTAGCGGCGGTCGGCGGGGTCGAGGACCTCGCGGAGGCAGTCGGCGCAGATGGCCATGTCGGGCGAGACCAGGGCCGCGCGTTCGCCGCCGCCCGACGGGGCGATGCGGAAGCCCGTTTCGCCCGTCGCGGGCGCCGCCGCGGTCTCGACGGCGGTGATCTCGGCCAGCGGCGGCGGATGGCGGCGAAGCTCGGCGAGGAAATCGTCGATGGCCGCCGCCGCGCCTTCCAGCTCGATGAGCACGCCCTCGGCGTCGTTCAGCACCCACCCCGCCAAGCCGCGCTCGACGGCCAGGCGGTACACGGTCGGGCGGAACCCAACGCCCTGGACGATGCCCCGCACGCGCACCCGCCGGCGCTCGGTCGCCGCGCCGGTGGAATAAATGACTTTGCCCACAGACATGACCTTACCGAAGACTCCTGACAAAACCATTGTACGGCGGCGAGGGGCGAAAAGCCACGGTATGCCGCTCGGCGCGAAGGCTGGCAGTTGTCGCTGCTACGACAGCGCCACTTAGCGCGGCGGGTCTCCTGACCTGCCGCGCACGTGCGCTACCTCGCCGCTGCGATGCACTTCCTACGCAACGCCTTTCGCATTGAAACGCGCCCAGCAAGCTCGCGCGGCCAAGAAGCTGTTTCAGAACCGGCGATAGCGCGGTGGGCAGTCTTGCCCACCGCGCGTACGCGCCGCCTTCTCGCGGCGGGCAAGACTGCCCGCCGCGCTATGCAGCGCTGATGGGCGCTTCTGAAACAGCGGCTAAATGTCGGCGGGCTAAACGGCGCGCGTGCGCACTTGTCGCAACGATAAGCGGGGCTTATAGTGTGGGGCCGCGAAATGGCCGCGACGGGTGTAGAAACCGTCGGCCGTATTTTCGGGAACCCGCGCGCGGGCGCGGCGTCTAAGAGATCGGATGTGAAGCAGTGACCTCTCGTTCCGGAACAAGCGACGGCCCGACGGACCAGGACGTGGTCGCGAAGGTCGTCGGGGGCGACGGCGGGGCGTTCGGAACCCTCGTCGAGCGCTACCAGGATCGCCTCTACAACGCGATCTGCCGGTTCGTGGGGTCGGCCGACGACGCACGCGACCTGCTTCAGGACACGTTCGTCAAGGCCTACGAGAACCTGGGCACCTTTCGCGGCGGAAGCAGCCTCTACACGTGGCTCTTCCGAATTGCGGTGAACACGAGCCTGAGTCACCGCCGAAAACGGAAATGGATCCAGGTGGGGTCGCCGGCGGGGGGCGAAGACGACCCGCCCGCCCTGGCGGGGGTGGCGGACACGGCCGCGGCGGACCCGGCCGACCGCCTGATGGGGACCGAGACAGAGGCGCTGGTTCAGCAGGCGCTCGGCAGCCTCGACGACGAGCATCGCACGGTGATCGTGCTCCGCGACATTCAGCACTGCGATTATCACGAGATAGCGGAGATCCTCGACGTGCCGGCGGGAACGGTGAAGTCGCGCCTGCACCGGGCCAGGCTGATGATGCGGGAGAAACTCAAGCCGCTGCTGAAAAGCTAGCAAGCAATGCCGCCTGGTGGCAGGCGCGGCGGGTCAGGTCGAAGACTCGCCGTGACGAGAGACCCGCCGCGCGAGGCGGGACTTGGAATGTCGGGAATGTTAAGGACGGGGTAACCGGCCATGTTGTGCGAACAAGCTCATGAACATCTTTCGGCGTATCTGGACAAGGAACTGACGGCGGAGCTGTCGGCCGCCGTGCGGAGCCACCTGGACTCGTGCGCCGAGTGCCGGGCGCTCCTGGCGGAGCTGCGGGCCACCGCCGACCTCCTGGGTCGCCTGCCCGTCCATGCGGCGCCGGAGCATCTGGCCCAGGACGTTCAGCGCCAGATCGAGCGGCGGGCCCTCGTGGGCGGCGCCCCTCCGGCCGAGGAACAGCCGCGCGAGCGGACGCTGCCCGTCCACCGCGCCCGCCTCTGGCCGCGGGCCGTGTCGGTGGCCGCGACGGTCGCGCTGGCCGCCGGCATCGGCATCCTGGCGTACCTGACGCAGAACCAGCAGGGGCCCATCGCCCCGGAGGTCACCAGCCCGGTCCTGCTTCATGAATCACAGCCGCTGGCGGAGGCCCGCGATCGCGAAGGGCGCGACCGCGGAGGGCGCACCCGTTTCTGGTTTGACCCCGAGAAGAAGCCTGCCAAACCCGAGGACCAACTGGCTCTTCAGCGGAAGCACGGTGCGACGGAAGCCGAGAAGCCGATTGTCGACCCCGCGGATCAAGTGGCGCTGGTGCCAACGCCCGCCGCGCCGACCGCCGACAACCTCATGGGGGTGGACCTTCCCGAAAACCTCAACGGTGTGGCCCGGCGCAAGCTAGCCGAGCCGCTGGAACTCAAGATCGAAACGCAGCAGGATGAGAAGCTCCGGCGCAAGGATGATAGCTTCGCGATGGGTCCGGCGCCCGCGCCGACGGCGACTCGAGGCGGCGACGGGCTTTCGCCGGGCTACAGGCTCGGATTCCCCGCCGCGCCGCCCCCCCCTGCCCCGGAGAAGGAGGAGGCCTGGAAGCGCGGTATCGCGGAGTACGGTGCGATGGACCAGGCGAAGCCGAAGGGGACCGGCTATGGCAACGGTCGCGTCTCCGGCACCGCAACGAAATCAGGCGAGGGCGGCGGCAAGGATATCACGCAGAAGGGCGGCGCCTTAGGTCTGGGCACCGAGTTTGCCGCCGACGAGGCGGCGCGGGGCCAGATGAAGGCTCCGGCTGCCAAGGCGCCGTCGGCACTTGGCAAGGTGGCCGGTCGCCCGGCGCCAGGGGCGGCGCCTGCCGCGGCGCCGGCTATCCAGACGCAGCCGGCGACCGAGGAACTCGCGCCGGCGAAACGCTACGCCAAGACTGAGGAGGCCATCGAGGGGAAGTTCGCCGGCGACAAGCCCACGGCCGAACGCCGCCCGGCCGACTTCTTCGGCAAGCCGAGGCCCGAGACGCGGGCGGAGCCGGAGCGCTCCGCCGCCCCGCCCGCCCCGTCGCCCATGTCCGTCGCAACGGCGCCGGCCGCGAAACTGTCGCCAGGCCTGCGGTCGGCACTCACGGAGAAGGCGGCCGGCACCAGCCTCGCCCTCGTCGGGCCAGCGGCCGTTCAGCAGGCGATGGTGTCGGTGGTGGGCGGTCGGGCCACCCTCGAGGACCTCAAGGCCGTGGCCACGCGAGACAACCTGAGCCGGGCGGAGTACCAGTTGGTGCTTGTGGCCGATTCGCGCCGCGAGGGCAACCAGGCGCTTCAGCAGATGTTCCGGTCGAACGGTTGGCAGGCGGTTTCCTCGGACAAGACCGATGCCGCCCTCGGAGCCATGAAGAGATTGGGGGAGGACAGCGGCGCCGCTGTGGGCGGGCAGGCCGGAGGAGGCGCCGGGGCCGCGAAGCCCGGAGCCGGATGGGGATGGGCCGCCGGGGCCGCGAAGCCCCCCCCGGCGGGCGTCTACTATGCTGCCCCCAACGGCGCCGAGGACACGTGGGTCGTGCTGACCGACCGCGACAACCTCTCGCGTTTCGTCAGCCAGTTGGTCCCGGCCCGCGACCTTTCGGTCGCTCCGGACTCCAGCGCGATGTTCCACCCCCTGGCCAGAGAACAGACCAGACAGCGGCTGATGATCGAGCGCAAGGACAACCGCGCGATCGCCGCCGGCCTGAACGCCGAGAAGGCGAAAGAAGGCGAAGCCCGAGAGAACCGCGCGCCCGCCGCTGCCCAGCCCGACGAGAAGATGCAAGAAGCGGAGCGCCCCGACATGGGAGGCTGGAAGCTCGCGCAGGTTGGGCCTCGCCCGCCGCAAGAAGCAGGCGCCCAGGCCGAAGCGGCCGGCGAGAGCAGCCGCACTCGCCGCGCAGGAACCGCACCATCGGGCCCCGCCGCACCGTCGGCCGATACCGGCCAGCTTCCTCCCGTCCGGCTCACCACGCCGGGCAAGCCGCCCGCCACGGCCGCGCCGTCCTCGGCCAAGGCGCCCCCGGCGCCGGCGCGGTCCTTCGGCATCGCCGCCGACAAAGCAGGCGCCGCGGCGGGCACCGACAGCCTCTACGGCGTCCCGGGCGACGGCACCCACCGCCTGGGACAGACCGACGAAAAGGTCCTGGTGGTCATCCACGTGCGGCAGGCCGACGCGGCGGACAAGGCGTCCAAGGAAACCAAGCCGGCAGGGGCAAAGTAGCTACGGCGTCTTCGGCGGCGTCTTCGGGGGCTTCTCGCCTTTCTTCGGACCGTCCATGCCGAAGAACTTCAGGGCCTCGATCTTGGCCTTGACCTGCTTGATCCGGTCTTCCAGCCCCGGGGGCCAGTACTTGTCCTCGAACTTCGCCTTGATCTCTTCGAGCTTGGCGACCTCCGGCTCGAACTGCTCGGCCTTGTCGAGGGCCAGGGCCTCATCCATCAGGGCCTTGGCGGCGGCCGTAAGCTCCTCCGGCGTGCCGGTGGCCGGCTGGGTCGGCCTGGGCGCCGGAGGTGTGGGCGTCGGCGGCGTCGGCGGAGTGGGTGTCGGCGGCGTCGGCGTGGGCGGCGTCGGGGTCGGCGCGGCGGCGATATGCGACTGGATCGCCTTGAGCGTCTTGTCGACGTCGATCTCCCTCTTCAGGAGCATCGCCGGCGGGAACGCGCCGATCTGCTTGTACGTCTCGAGGGCCTGCGGCCACTGCTTGGCGGTCACCAGGTCATTGGCCTTGAGCACGAGGGCGGTCAACTGCTCTTCCTGCTTCTTCTGGAGAGTGTACCGGGCCTGGTCGTCGCGGATCTTGGCCTCCATCTTCGCGACGTTGACGGCGATCGAGTCGCCCGACGGACTCGTGAGCGCGGCGAGGAAGGCCCGGTCATCCGCCGGAATGTTCCTCAGGATGTCGAGGGCACTCTCGTACTCGCCTTCCTCGGCCATCTTCCGGGCCACGTTGAGTTTGTCGGTGAGTTTCGTCAGCCGCATCTTTCGTTCGTCGGCGGCCTTCTTGCGGATGCCGACGATGCGCGATTCCAGGGTGGGCCGCCACTTGGGATCGCCGGTCTTGTCGATGATGGTCCGCAGGATGGTGACGGCGGCGTCGTAGTCGTGGGACTGCTCGGCCTTGTCGACCTCGGCAAGCTGGGCGTTAAGCCAGCCCTCGTCGGTCATGGGGCCCCCGGTGCCCCCCTCGGGCGTGCCGCCGTCGCCCGAGCGCACCAGCCGCATCAAGCCGGCGCGCATCCCGGCGAAATCGACCAGGAAGCCGACGCCCAGCAGCGGAAGCAGCGTGACCCATGTCAGGATGAGAACGATCCAGACCTTCGGCTTGCGGCGCCGGGCCGCGGCTATGCGCGACTGGCGATCGACGGCGGCGCCGGCGTCGGCCATGGCCGTGACGGCTGCCGCGGCAACGGCCGACGGCACCGACGAAACGGGCGCGGAAGGCACTTCCGGCCGCGGCGCGGCCAGGGGCGCGGGCGCCGGCTTGGGCCCCTCGAACGTCTCGCTCGAGAACGCCTCCTCCGAGGCGGCCGTCGCCCGGACCAGCTCCTTCTCCATCTCGTAAGACGCCTTGTGGACCGGCTCTTTGACCAGGTCGGCCGGAATCCCCGGCCGCGGCTCGGCCGGACGCTGGTTCATGTTCAACTGGCAACGCGTGCAGTAGACGTCTTCCGGCTTGGCCTCGGCGAAGCAGTGCGGGCACATCCCGAGGTACTTGGCAAGGCGCGGCGTCTCGGCGGCGTACATCCAGTCCTGGTGCGTCGTGGGGCCGCGAACGACGGAGTCGGCCCGGATGCGGCCCTTCTCGATCATCTTGATGAGGGTCTCGAACGTCACGCCCCGGCCGCTCGGGTTGCGAGGGTCCAGGTAGTACCACGGGCCGATGATCTCGCGAGAGGCCTTCCGAACGGCCAGCGAGAACGACGTGCGGCAGTGCGGACACCGGTCGATCTGGCGGGAGATGTTCTGGCCGCAATAGACGCAGGGCGCCTGGTCGCCCTTCCACGGCGTGTTGCCGCCGGAAGCCCCGTTCGTCTGGGTCATCGTAAGCCTCTGCCGTCCTGGCGCATACGGATTCCCGGGGAAACTGTCAGCCTTCCCCGAGCTTGGCGGCCCTCATTATAGACCTGCCCGCATCCCGTGTCAATGAACCCGGCCCCAACGTGTTTCTATCGGCCAAACGGGGCGGAAAGGCTGATTCTTTCGTCCGCCCGTTTGGCTTTCACTAAGACATGTGTTGTAGTACTAAGCCCAACCAAGGATGCGTGTTGTCGTGCCGCCGTGGCAGGCGGTGGGGTTGTTCCGATAGCCGCCCTTGCAGCCCGGCTCCCCGCCCGCTATGATTTCCCCCGGACCCATCGCCGAGGAGGAACCATGAGCAGCGAGCGACGCGGCATCGCCTGCGCCGGCAACTGGATCATCGACCACGTCTACATCTGCGACTGCTGGCCGCGCGAGGAGACGCTCGCGAACGTCCTCGAAGAGAGCCGCGGCACCGGCGGCGCGCCGTACAACTGCCTCGTGGACCTCGCCAAGTTCGACGAGCCGGCCCCCGGCCAGAGGCCCAACCACGCGATCCCCCTGGAGGCCATCGGCCTGACGGGCAGCGACGCCGACGGCGAGTTCATCCGCCGGAACATGGCCGACCTCGGCGTCGACGCCGGGGCGCTCGCCACCACCCGCGCCGCCCCGACCTCCTACACCCTCGTCATCGTCGCCAAGAAAACCGGCCGCCGCACGTTCTTCCACAACCGCGGCGCCAACGCCCACTTCGGCCCCGAGAACGTGCCGGTCGACAGGATCAAGGCCCGCCTTGTGCACCTGGGCTACCTCTTGCTCCTCGACCGCCTGGACGAGCCCGACGACACGTTCGGCACGGCGGCCGCGCGGCTGCTCAAGCGCCTCCAGGACGCGGGCATCGAGACCAGCATCGACGTGGTGAGCGAAGACAGCCAGCGCTTCCCCCGCATCGTCAAGCCCGCCCTCAAGTACGCCGACTACGCCATCCTGAACGAGCTGGAGGCCGGCCGCACCACCGGCCGCGACCTGAAGCCGAACGACCAGCCCGACCCGAAGGCCATCCGCGCCGCCGCCGCAGAGCTGCTGCACCTGGGCGTCAAGCGCCTGGTGTGCATCCACATGCCGGAGGGCGGGTACGTGCGGACCGCCGACGGGCAGGAACTGTGGCAACCGTCGCTCCAGCTTCCGGCGGGGTACATCCGCGGCGGAGCGGGCGCGGGCGACGCCTTCTGCGCGGGGATGCTCCACGGTCTCCACGAGCGGTGGGACCTGGCGCGGAGCCTCAAGCTCGGCGTGGCCGCGGCCACCGTCTGCCTGGCCGACCCGACGTGCACCGCCTCGATGTGCTCGATCGAAAAGACGCTCGAGGTTGGCGCGAAGTTTCCGTACCAGGCGTCGGTGTTCTGATGACCTAGCCGGTTCGGTTGGCTCGCCCGGAGGGGCCGGGAATATGGCGATGGACGCCCCCTCGGCGCAGATGAGATGAAGCCACCCGGGAGGCACGGTCGATACATCTTAGCGGCTCGGGTCTTGAACGGCCGGCGGCGAAACGTACAATTTGTGGAGCGGCAGCGCAAACGAAACGGGAGGACGGGGCCATGGGCGGTCGGTGGGTGAAAGTAGTGCGCCTGCGATTCGAGGGGACTCGCTTCGAAGAGAAAGCGCTGGATGTGGATGCTCTTGCCGAGTTGGCTCAGTTCCAGCGAATCATCGCGGAAACGGCGAAGGCCTTATGGCGCGCCGATAACCCCGACCGGCAGAGGCTGCCGGTGCGCTTCGATGAGCGAACGAGGCTGTGCCTGCGCACCATTGAGTCAGGAAGTACAGTAGCTCCTCTAGAGGTTTACATTCATGAAGCGGAGGAACCTGAGTTCTGGGCCAAGGAGCCCGTCGAGGTCAATAATGCCATAGGTCTTGCCTATGAGACCTTGTCGGCAGTCCGCTGCGAAGCCAACCTGCCCGAGCGATTTCCAAGGAACCTCGTCGCGGAGTACGCCAAGCTGGGCTCGGCGTTGCATGAGGACGAGGCCATCCAGATCTGTCCACCTCGGAAGCGCCCCCTGCCGTACACAAGAGCGGTTCGCGATCACCTCGTGAGGCTTGCCGAGACTCCACACCGCGACGTCGTGACTCTGAGAGGGGAGGTCCAGGCGGCCGACGTGAGAGCCAAGCAGTTTCGCATCTGGGTGAACGGGGGGCAGTCGGTATCGGCGTGCTTCAGCGAAGACCAGGAAGAAATTGTCACCACCGCGCTGAGGGATCACAGGTCCATCCGCATAAGAGTCACAGGCGTGGCAGAGTACTCGCCGGATGGCGTCTTGATGAAAGTCGTGTCGGTCGATTCTATCCAACCCGTTCCTCTCGAACAGCCCGGGTTCGCTTTCGCGGCGCCGTCGATCGAGGATGTGCTGCGGGGGATTGCTTCCCAGGTACCCGAGTCTGAGTGGGAAGAACTCCCGAAAGATCTGACAAGTAGCCTAGATCACTACATTTACGGGATCCCCAAAGCATGAAGAAGGTCTTCGCCGATACCTTGTACTGGGCGGCCATAGTGCGGCCCAGGGACCAGTGGCAATCGCCGGCCCTGATGGCGAGGAAGGCGCTGGGCGATGTATGCCTTGCGACAACAGACGAAGTGCTGGGGGAGTTCCTTGCCCTATTGAGCCAAGGACCACACTTGCGCGAGAAGGCTGTACAAATGGTGCGTGCGATTCTGAAGAACCCGAATGTAAACGTTATACCACAAACGCGTATGTCATTCCTTGTTGGCCTCGAGAAATACGCATCTCGCAAGGACAAGACATACACACTGACGGACTGCATTTCCATGAACGTGATGGAGCAGGAATCGATCCAAGAGATTCTGACGAACGACCACCACTTCGAGCAAGAAGGATTCGTTGCGCTTATCAAGTCGGGACAATCACGACCTTGAGATGTTCGCCGCCGGGGGTGGACATGAGGCGGAAACCTTTCGGCGTCTCCTCCAGCGGCAGCCGGTGGGAGATCATGTCGGCCACGGGCACGCGGCGGGCGGCGATGAGCTCCAGGGCCACCTTCGCGTCGTGCGGCGAGTTGCCGTAAGAGGGTTTGAGCGTCACGTCGTTCCGCCAGAACTCGTTGAGCGGCACGGCCAGCTCCACGCCGGGGTCGGTCGTCGCGAAGCAGAGGATCGTGCCGCCGCGGTCGACCGATGCGAGGGCCTGCTTGAAGGCCGACAGGGCCCCGGCGCAGACGACTACGAGGTCGGCCGGGCGGCCGCCGTTGGACTCGCGGACGCGCCGCGGCACGTCGTCCTTGGCGTCGAAGACCGCGTCGGCGCCGAACCGCCGCGCCTGGTTGAGGCGAAACTCCGAGATGTCGGTCGCGACGATCCGCCCTGCCCCGAGCGCCTTGGCCAGCGCGATGTGCAGCACGCCCGAGATGCCCGCCCCGAAGACCGCCACCGTCTGGCCCGGACGCAGGTTCGCCGAGCGCTGCCCGCGGACCACGCACGCCAGCGGCTCGAAGAACGAGCCCTCCTCGAACGAAACGTTGTCGGCCAGCGGAAACACGCCGCGGTCGGCCTGGAGCGGCGGAATGCGGACGTACTCGGCGAACCCGCCGGGGTCGAAGTTCGTGGTGTGCAGCGTCTCGCAGGCCGTGTGGTACCCCGCCAAGCAGTAGTGGCATGTGTTGCACGGCACGTGGTGCGAGACGGCGATGCGCTGGCCCACGCGCCAGCGCGTGACGCCCTCGCCGACGGCGGCGATCTCGCCGGCCACCTCGTGCCCGAGCACGATCGGGGCCTTCTTGATGCGGTACCACTCCAGGACGTCGCTGCCGCAGATGCCGGAGGCGCGGATCTTGACGAGCAGTTCCCCCGGCCCGATCTTCGGCACCGGCCGCTCCTCGATGCGAACGTCGCTGTTGCGATAATACACAGCTACACGTTGATTTGTGGGGATGTCTTGCATTGGATACCTTTCGCAAAATCCCTCTCACCGCAGAGGACGCGGAGAACGCCGAGAGAAAAAACGGCAACGGCGTTCACCACAGAGAGCTCGGAGGACACAGAGAGAGGACTGAGAAACGGCGAGCAGACAAGACAAACCGTTCCGGCCGCGGCGTCTTACGGTGCGTTGGTCTTGCGTCTGCTCGCGGCTCTGCTCTCTCCGGTGCACGGCGCCAATTCCTGACGTGTCCGTGTCTTTGCTGTTTCTCTCAATCTCTCTTGTCTCTGTGTTCTCTGTGGTGGATTCTTCTTTGCCTTTTCTCTCTGCGTTCTCTGCGCCCTCAGCGGTGAGAGGAACGTCAGGAGTGAAGAAGCAACCGCCCCCGCGGTTGCAGGGGCGGCGCTCCATCGTCGCCGCCGCCCGGTGGGGGCAAGGCGGCTCGTGATTGGCTGCGGCCTGTGAGCCCTCGCCAACGTGTCAGGTTGTCAGACACCGTCAATCCTATCGACTGCCGGCCGCCGATGGAAACAGTTTTCCGTGCCCCGTCCGCGAGGCCACTACTTCGCCGATGCCGGCGCCTCTTGCGGCCGCGACGCCGGCGCCTGCTGCGGCGACGACGACGGCTCCACCCGCTTCCAGAACTCCACCAGCAGGATGGCTTCCGTGGGAATGTGGTATTCCTTAACCACCGCATTGTCCGTGGACGTCACCAAGATCCAGTCGTGCGTCGCGCGGGTCAGTGTCCCGCTCACGCAGACCGCGGCGCCATTATGCATGTTGCTGGTCGGGGGCACCGGGTTACCCGCGCCCGCACCCAGGGCGTCTCCACGGCGGAACTGAACGGTGCACGGGCTTCCTATCTTGGAGGCCAGGGTCGTCTCGCCCTCGCCGCAACCGCCCAGGAGCACCGCTGCGAAACCCATCGCTGCGCACCAGACCACAACGTTCCTGGCTGACATGTTCGCGCCCTCCGAGAGGACCGGCCGTCCGCCCGTCGCAACAGCATCCCCTGCTGCCGGACTCTCCAGGCGACCTCGCGACCCGCCGGTCCTTAGTTCCCAGTCCCTGCCCTTCGCACCACCTCGTACCCGTGCTGGATGAGCCAATGATGGAACTCGTAGGTGGTGTGAATGCAATCGCTCTTGCAGATGCCGCGAACCTCTTCGGAGTCGGGCGTGCCCTCCGACGTCTGGTCCAGGAGCTTCTGGATCGGGCACTTGATGTCCTTGCAGTACTCGCGCCGCTTGTAGTCGGTGTAGCCGGGAATCGCCATAGCATGCCCTCGGGTTTCCGGAAACACGTGTAGAACCTGTTTATCGCTGGTGGCACGGTCACGCGCCGTTGCGTGGCCGTGCTTGCTCCCCCACGTGACTATGCACGGCCACGCAAAAGCGCGTGGCCGTGCCACCCGGCAATCAGGCATGACGCCAAACACACACCACGTGTATGATAGGGGTTGGCGCTCGGGCGGTCCAATGAAAACGGACCGCCAGCACCGCTGGGCTGATGGGTGCGCGGCGGGTGTGGAGCGGTTTCGCGGCCGCGCGCCAAAGTCCAACCACGTCGAGAAGGCCTGGATGCGGCGGATGTGAGCCGGGCGGCGCGGGCCTACGGTCAGGGACGAATCCGGACGTTGCCCCATTCCACGATGGCGAGCCGACCCGGAAGCCGTTCCACAATATCCGCTTGTTGCAGCAGGGAGTCCAACAGCCGAAGAATCAGGTCGGCCGTAGCATTCTTAGGCAGTTCCAGGACTACGAGCCCGGCGAACCGGTCGGGCGGGTAATTGCGGATATCGGCGAATCCGAAATCTCCTGTCAGGAGGCACATTCTCTGGGCCCGGGCGTACTCGGCGACTTGACCGTCGCCCGCGCCGCCAAGGCCCACGTCCCGAACGTCCTCGGACTCGTGGCCATAGCTCTTAATGAGTCCCGCCGTCCGACGGGGCAGGTCGGCATCAACCAGGAACCTCATCCCGGGGCCCTCGAAGTCCGCACCGACCGCCGCCATCCGTCAGGCAGGCAGCGCACGGTGCTCTTCCTGTTCGATGATCTGGGTGGCGAACTCCAAGGCCGCCCGGATGTCCTCCGGGGCGACGCCGTACTCCTTCTGGACCTCCTCGAAGGTCATACCGCCGGCCAGCCCGCCGACAATCCGTGCCACCGGCACACGCGTGCCCCGGATGACCGGCTTGCCGTGCTGAATCCGAGGATCGATCACAATTCGTTCATTCATGGCTTGGACCTCACCCGTCCCACGCGATCGCTTGAACCTAGCGCATGATATCCCCCCGCCGCTGGAATGGCAACCTCAATAGGCCGCGCGCCGTCTTCATGGCAGTCCGCGCCGCCACGTGCGCCCGCGGCCGCCTGCACCTTCCGCCGCTATTCGCCCCAGGCGTAGCCCTCCGGGGCGTCCGATCGCGCGGTCTGCCACGAGTCCGGCGCCGCCTTGGGGTTCTTGTACGGCGGCTTCGACGGGTCGTAGTTGGGGTTGCGTTCGGGCATCTGAGCGCCCACGGCCTTGAGCCACTCGTGCAGGCGGTCGCGCAGGGCGGCCGCCTTGTCGGGCATCGGCGCGGCCAGGTTCCTCTGCTCGCCGATGTCGTCGCGCAGGTTGTAGAGCTCGATGTGGCTGTCTTCGTAGAACTCGATGAGTTTGAAGTCGCCCTGCCGCACGGCCCCGGCGGGCAGGCCGCCCTGGTTCGAGTAGTGCGGGAAGTGCCAGAAGATCGCCTCGCGCTTCAGGCCCCCCGCCTGCTTCAGGAGCGGCACGTTGCTCTCGCCGTCGACCACGTGGGCGGGGTCGCCGCCGACGCCGGCGATCTCGAGGAACGTCGGATAGAAGTCCACGCTCGACACGGGCACGCTGCACGTGCTGCCCGGCCTGACCACGCCGGGCCAGCGGATGATCCACGGCTCGCGGACGCCGCCCTCGTACACGTGTCCCTTGCCGGCCCGCAGCGGCAGGTTCGACGTGGCCGGCGTCTTGGCCCCCTCCTTCATCGAGAGGCCGCCGTTGTCGGACAAGAAGACGAAGATCGTCCGCTCCGCCAGGCCCAGGTCGTCGAGCGCCGCCATCACGCGGCCAACGCTGTTATCGACGCACTCGACCATACCGCCATAGGTAGGGTTGTTCTGCGGATCGTCGGGCCGGACGCGCTTCTGGTACTTCTCGACGAGGTCGGGCGTGGCCTCCAGGCCAATGTGCACGCTGTGGTGCGCCAGGTACAGGAAGAACGGCTTGTCCTTGTTCGTGCGGATGAACTCGACGGCCTTGTCGGTGAAGCCGGAGGCCTGCTTGTCGGTCTTGTTGGGAACCTGGGCCACGACCACGTCGAAGCCCTGCGCGCCCGGCAGAGTGCCGGGCAGCTTCGAGTCCAGGTGCCACTTGCCGATGCAGGCCGAGACGTAGCCGGCGGGCTTCAGCGCCTCGGCCAGCGTCACCTCTTCGGGCGGCATCTCGTGGCGCCACTCGATGGGCCGCAGCGGCGAGTTGTCGGGCCACCGCTGGCCCACCAGGTAGTTCGTCAGGTGGACGCGGGCCGGGTACTTGCCCGTCAGGATGCTCAGCCGCGTGGGCGAGCAGACGGGGCAGGCGGCATAGCCGTCGGTGAACCGCATTCCCTGCGAGGCCAAGCGGTCGATGTTGGGCGTGTCGAAGAAGCGGCTGCCGTAGCACCCCACGTCGCGCCAGCCCATGTCGTCGATGAGGATGAAGACAAAGTTGGGCTTTGACGGGGCGGTCTCGGCCCGCAGCGCACGCACGCACGACGGCAAGGCCGCCGCGCCTGC
>Ga0315286_10001845_pt1 | contig 19489 bp, 12 predicted proteins | sample YL17G10_0_MG_FD_205038 | JGI IMG/M metagenome (GOLD analysis project Ga0315286, IMG submission 205038) | Sediment microbial communities from Yellowstone Lake, YNP, Wyoming, USA - YL17G10_0 | ecosystem: Environmental > Aquatic > Freshwater > Lake > Sediment | place: USA: Wyoming | collected... | reverse complement strand
CCGGTCGCTCGACCGTGACTTCGAGAAAATCTACCAGCGGCTCGAGCGGACGCGGCCCACGGCCCGGAACCTCTTCTGGGCTCTGGAGCGGATGAAGGCGGTCTACGAGAGCGCTCGGCAGCACGGCCTGCGGGCCATCCGGACGGCTCTCCTCGAGGAGGCCAAGGCGATCGAGCGCGAGGATTCGGTGACGAACCGGGCCATCGGCCGTCACGGCCAGGCCCTCCTCCGCGATGGCTGGACCATCCTGACCCACTGCAACGCCGGCGGTCTGGCCACGGCCGAATACGGCACGGCGCTCGGTGTCATCCGAGCCGCCGTCGCCGAGGGCAAGAGGGTCCGCGTCTTCGCCGACGAAACCCGCCCCTTCCTCCAGGGCGCCCGCCTGACCGTCTGGGAGCTCGACAAGGACGGCGTCCCGGTCGTCCTCATCACCGACAGCATGGCCGGCTGGTTCCTGCGGCGCGGGGATGTCGACGCGGTTGTCGTCGGCGCCGACCGCATCGCCCGCAACGGAGACACGGCCAATAAGATCGGGACGTATTCGCTGGCCGTGCTGGCCAAGGAGAACGGCGTGCCGTTCTATGTCGCGGCGCCCATGAGCACGGTCGACCCGACGCTCGCCGACGGCGGCGGCATCCCCATCGAGGAGCGGAGCCCCGACGAGGTCCGCGAGGTCGGCGGCCGTCTGGTCACGCTCCCCTTTATCGAGGTCCGCAACCCGGCCTTCGACGTCACCCCGGCCGCTTACATCACGGCGATCGTCACCGAGCGGGGGGTCTGCCGCCCGCCCTTCGAAAAAAGCTTGAGAAGCTAGTTTGGGATGACGAGAAGCGCAATCGCCGGGGGGACGCTCTGTGTCCTCCTGGGGACCGCGGCCATGGCTTGGCGCAGCGGCCAAGAGGAGGCGCTCGTCGGCTACCTCTCGAAAGACAAGATTGTCGCGCTCGCGACCGCCGCGGACGGCTCCTTCGCTTCCTTTGCGCCTTCCTCCAACGCCCTGGGCACTCTCGTCACTCTGGTCGACCCGGTCCACGTCCGGATGTTCCTGGTTGCTTCACGACCGGATGATCTCAAGTTCGCGGGCGCCCTTTGCCGGGCCTTCGAGGCGACGGGGAACGCCGCGCTCTCCGCGGAATTCATCGGTGTCGCTAAAGAACTGTCCGAGCCGGCGGCGATCATCGCCGACAATGGTGTCACCGAGGTTCCCGAAGTCATCGTCTATTGGCTGGGCGTCGAGGTCGGGCGTCTCCATCCCAAGGCCGGGGTCGTGATCGAAGAGGACCTGGCGACTTTCATCCAGCAGTCCCGGGCCCAGATCGCCCAGGAGATGCTCCTCGATAACGAGTTTTTCCGGAACACCTTCCACTCCGACCTGCCCCTCGAGTGCGTGCGCTGTCATCTCCGGTAGAAATTCCTGAAACGAGTTTGGGAGAAGAAACCTCTATTTCGGGGGGTCCCCGGGATGCGTGTCTTCCCACGCCGGGTCCGCGTCGGAGGGCTTCTTCGCTCGAAACAGCTCCCGCGCCTCGCGCGTTTTTTCCGCGCCCCAGGCGTTCAGCTTGTCGCCGTGGTAGTAAAGCACCGGGATGACGAAGAGCATGAGGAGCGTCGAGGTCGTCAGGCCGCCTACCGTGCAGAGGGCCAGCGACGACCAGATCTGCCGCTTATACGCCCCGGAACCGATGAGGAGGAGCGGCAGCATGCCGAAGACCGTCGTCGCCGTGGTCATGAAGATCGGCCGGACCCGGTCTCTCGTGCCCCGGACGACGGCCTCCAGAAGCGCCAATCCCTGTCTCCGCCTCAAGTTGATGTGGTCGACGAGCAGGATGGCGTTGTTGACGACGATGCCTGAAAGCAGGATGACCCCGATGTAGGCCGTCGGATCGAAGGGCGCCTTGGCCACGACGAAGGCGACGAAGACGCCGATGAGCGACAGCGGCACGGCCAGCATGATGAAAAAGGGCAGGATGAAGGACTCGTAGAGGGCGGCCAGGATCATGAAGATGATGACCAGGGCGACGGCGATGGCGAAGTTGATCTGCTTCTGCTCCTCCTCGGTCACGAACCACTGTTCGTCGAGGGTCGCCGAAAAGCCCGGCGGCAGGTGGAGCGAGGCGAAGACCGCCTTGCGGTAGCGCTCCTCGGCCTTCGACGGGCCGCGGAACTCCCACATGATCGTCTGCTGGAACTGCTGGTTCTCGCGGTCGATGGACCCGGGGATGGGGACCTCGTCGAACGAGGCGATCTCGCCGAGCCGGAGATACTCGCCCGCACGCGTCTGGATGAGGGCTTCGCGCAGGCCGCGCATGTCGAGCGTCGATGCTTCGGGGAACTTGACCGAGACGGTGATGTCCTTCCCGCCCGTCCGGATCCTGGCCGGCGAGCCGAACTCGCCCTGGATCATCGTCTGGAGGTGGAAGTAGAGGTAGGCCGGGTCGACGTCGTAGCGGCGGAGCGCGGCCTTATCGATCTTGAGAATGTCCTCGAACGTATCGCCCCGCCACCAGCCGAAGCGGCTGGAAACGGTCCGGACCTCCTTGATGCGCGGGTTGCGCCTCAAGGTCTTTTCCAGGTCGGTGGTTATCTCCTTGAGCTTCTTGAGGTTGTAGCCGAAGAACTTGATCCGCGAGCTGTAATAGGTCCCGGCGCCCATGCTCGAGGAATACCATTGGGGATCGAAGCCCGAGACGCTGATGTCGATGCCGGCGAACTGCGTGGCCAGCTGGATGAGCTCCTCTTTGAGCGTGTAGGGCCGGTAGGACTTTTCGATATCCGGCGGGAATTCGATGATGGCCTGGGCGTTCTCGGACTGGATGAGGACGTTCATCTCCTTCTCGTAGTCCTGGGCCATGACCTTGTCCTCGAAAGCGCGGATCGTCTCGTCGGTCCGGGCGATGTCGGTCCCCGGCGGCATGCCGACGCGGACGTAGAGGCGCTCTTTCGAATACCAGGGGTACCAGCGGCCGATCGTGACCTCGGCCCGGAACCACTTGTAGGCCCCGAAGAGCAGGGCCGCGACGACGAGCAGGACCTCGACGGGATGGCGCATGAGGACGCCGAGGGCCTTCTCGAACCGCGGGCTCCTCTTCTCGTCGGTGCCCGACGTCTTCCGCTTCTCGATGAGCCGCGGGCTGAGGGCGGGGATGAGGGAGAAGGAGACGAGGAGCGACGCGGCCATGGCCGAGGCGATGACGATGGCCAGGGGCAGGTAGTAGATCTTGAGCTTGCCCTGGAAGAAGGGAAAGCTGAAGAAGACGGCCATGGTCGTCAGCGTCGAGGCCAGGACGGCGATGAAGACCTCCTTGGGTCCCTGGATGGCCGCCTCTCGCGGTTCCATCCCCCGCTCCCGCAGGCGGAGGATGTTCTCGAAGACGACGATGGAGTTGTCGACGAACATGCCGAAGCCCAGGGCCAGCGCCCCGAGGGTCAGCATGTTGAGCGAGATCTTGAAGGCGTAGATGAGGTTGAAGGTGATGACAATGGAGAAGGCGATCGAGGACAGGATGAGGAGGGACGGCTTGACCCGGCGGAGGACGACGAAGATCATGGCGAAGACGATGATGGTGATCAGCCCGGCGAGGAGAGCGAGGTCGTTGAGGTTCTTGCGGATCTCCTCGCTCTCGTCATCGACGCCCTTGAAAACGAGGTTCGGCGGCAGATCCTTCTTGACCTCCTCGAGCTTGCGCTTGACGTCGGCGGCGACGCGGAGGGTGTTCGCGCCGCGCTCCTTGGACACGGTCAGGCTGACCGTGGGCTGGCCGTTGATGCGGTGGATCGTGCGGATGTCGGCGTAGGTCACTTCGACCGAGGCGATGTCCTTGACCAGGATCGGATTCTGGCCCGAATAGGCGACGACCGTCTCCTCGAGCTCGGCCAGACTGTCGATCCGGTCGGCGAACTTGAACAGGAACTCCTGGTTCCCCTTCCGGACGCGGCCGGTGGGATAGGTCCCGAGCCGGGCGCCGATGGCCGCGTTGACCGTGTAGGGGTGAAGGCCGTAGGCCTTGACCTTGCCCTTGTCGAGGACGACCCGGATCTCGGGCTCCGAGCCCCCCGCGACCTCGACGCCGGAAACGCCCCGGACCGAGCCGAGGCCGATCTCGAGCTTCTCCTTGACCAGCTCCTGGAGCTCCTGGAGCCCGTAGTCGCCCGAGATCGTGTATTCGAGAAAGGGGCGGACACGGAAATCCTCCGGGATGTAGGGCTGGACGACCGGCCGGATCAGGGGCGGCAGGAGTGTCCGGGCTTTCGTCAGCTCCTCGCGCAAGGCGAGAGTCGCGAACTCCATGTCCGTCTTGGGGTCGAACTCCAGCGTGATCCGGGACTGCCCGATCTGCGAGGTCGAGGTCATCTTAATGATGCCCTTTATGGTTGAACAGGCCTCCTCGAGAGGCGCCGTGACCTGGGTCTGGACGACCTCGGGAGGCACGCCGTACCAGCTCGTGACGACGTCGACCATCGGGTAGTTTTCCTTCGGCGCGAGCTCGATCGGCGTGTTGAGGAAGGAGTAGACGCCCGTCGCGAGCAGGGCCAGGAAGGCCATGGCCGTGGCCACGGGGCGGTCGATGAAGACCTTCATCGCCTTCTTTGCTCCGCCCACTCGTAGATGACCGGGATGAGGATGAGGGTCATGAAGGTCGAAAAGGTCAACCCGCCGATGACGACGATGGCCAGGGGCTGCATGAGCTCGGCGCCTCTCTCGAGGGCCAGGGCCATGGGAATGAGGCCGACGAGCGTGCTCCCCGTCGACATGAGGATGGGCCTCAGCCGGACGTGGCTGCCCTCCTCGACGGCCTCCCGGAGCCCCATGCCGCCCCGCCGGAGCTGGTTCGTGTAGTCGATCTTGACCGTGGCGTTGTCGACGACGATGCCGATGAGGACGACCATGCCGATGACGGAGATGACGTTAAGCGTCTGGCCGGTGAGGAGCAGGGCGACGATCGCCCCGGCCGCGCCCATTGGCAGGGTGAACATGACGATGAACGGATGGAGGAGGGACTCGAACTGGGCGGCCATGATCATGTACGTGAGCAGGGTGGCCAGGAGGAGGGCCAGGACGAGGCTCCGGAACGACTGGCTCATCTCCTCGCGTTCGCCGCTCCAGACGACGCGGTAGTCGGTCGGCAGGCGCAGCCCGGCGATGGCCTTGTCGACGGCCGGCGTGACCTGGCTGATCTTTCGCCCCTTGAGGTTCGCCGTCACCAGGACCTCTCTCTGCTGGTTCTCGCGGCGGATCTCGCGCGGGCCGCGGACGATTTCGTACGAGACGAGGTCGCGGAGGGGGACGACCTTGCCCTCGAAGGGCAGGGTCTCGCCGAGAAGAGCCTCGATATTCTGCCGCGAGGCGTCCTCCAGTCGGACGAGGATATCGTACTTCTTCTCCATTTCCCGGAACTGGGTGGCCACCCGGCCGCGCACGGCGCTGACCAGGAAATCGCCGATCGTCGAGGGCGTCAGGCCCGGGTATCTTTTAATGGCGTCCTTGTCGACGGTGACCTTGAACTCCGGCTTGCCCTGGCCGATGTTGGTGGCCAGGTCGGCGATGCCCGGGATCCCCGAGAGCCGGTCGACGAGGTCCTCGGCGATCTCCTTGAGGCGGTCGAGGTCCTTGCCCTTGACCTTGAGTCCCACTTCGGCCGCGGCCAAGGCCAGGAACTGGCTGACCGTCGACTGCTCGCGGACGATCGTGTAAGTGATATCGGGGAACTGGGCCAGGCGGGCGCGCATGACGTCGAGAACGCCCTCGAGCTCGTTGGGCTTTTCGACTTCGACGAAGACGCGGGCCGAGTTGACGGATATGTTCGGGTCGGCGCTCTCCATGCCGCTGACGATGCCGACCTGGGCGAGGACGGTCCGGACGGGCGCGAGGCCGCGGAGGCGGCCTTCGAGCATGACCGCCATCTCGGTCGTCTGTTCGAAGGAGAAATCGACGGGCATCTTGAGGTCGAGCTCGAACGTGTTCGTTTCCATGCTCGGCATGAGCTCCCGGCGGATGAGGCCGCCCAGGGCGAACGTGACGGCGAAGAAGACGAGCGTCCAGGCCATGACCCGGCCCTTGTGGTCGAGGCTCCACCTGAGGAACCGCTGATACCAGACGATGAACCGGCCGTAGACAGCGTTGAAGGCCGAGAAGACCGCTTTGAGGACCGGGCGGAAGGGAAGTCCGAGATAATGGAAGATGAAAGCGAAGAGCTGGACGAAGAAACTGACTAGGAAATTCAGGACGAAGCCGACGCCCTTGAACACGGCATAGAGAGGACGCTCCGCGACGGGCAATTTCTTGAGTCCCCACGTCCACTTCCAGCGTCCCTCGGTGCCGACGCCGAAGTCGAAGGTTCTCGACTCGAGCGTGGCGATGAGGGTCAGCGAGACGAGGAGAGACGCGAGAAGGGCGAAGGTGACCGTCAGGGCCGTGTCCTTGAAGAGCTGGCCGGCGATGCCGCGGACGTAGATGACCGGCAGGAAGACGACGATGGTCGTCAGGGCGGTGGACACGACGGCCGGACCGACCTCCTTCGTCCCGATGTAGGCCGACTCCTTCAGGCCTTTCCCCAGGCTTCGATGACGGAAGATGTTCTCCGAGACGACGACGGCGCAGTCGTCGAGCATGCCCACCCCCAAGGCCAGGCCGCCGAGCGACATGATGTTGAGGGAGATGTCGCCGAAGAAGAGCAGGCTGAACGTGCCGATGATGGAGATAGGAATGACCGTCCCGATGATGAGCGGCGTCTTCCACTCCTGGAGGAAGATGAGCAGGGTCAGGAAAGCGAGGATCGCGCCTTGGATGAGCTCGTCCTTGACCGCGCCGATGGCGTCCTCGATCGTCTTGGACTGCTCGCTGACGACGCTCAGCGCGACGCCCGGGTTCTCCTTGCGGATCTGGTCGATGACCGCGCGGGCGAGCTTCGTGACCTTGACCGTGTTGGCCCCGGATTCCTTGCGGACGAGGAGGCCGATGCTCTCGGCCCCGTCGAGCCGGGTCATGCCCTGCCGCTCTTTGATCCCGTCGCGGACCGCGGCCACGTCGCGGAGACGGACGACGCCGCCTTCCTTCGTGACCATGAGGCTGATCTCGCCGATCTCGTCGAGCGACTCGAACTCGCCGACGACGCGGAGGGCGTACTTGAATGTCCCTTTGCGGATCGTCCCGCCCTGGAGGTTGCGGTTGAAGGAGCTGACGCGGGCGGCGACGTCCTCGACCTTGAGCCCGTAGAGGGCGAGCTTGCGCGGGTCGGCCTCGACCTGGATCTCGCGCTCGACGCCGCCGGTCGTCTCGGCTGAGCCGATGCCCTCGATCTGCTCGAGGCGCGGTTTGACCAGCTCCTCGGCGAACTCCTTGAGCTCGAGGAGGCTCCGGTCGCCCGTCAGGGCTAGGGTCATGATCGGTCGGCTCTGCGGGTCGAGGGGGATGATGATCGGGCTCTCGGCGTCCTCCGGGAAGCGGTCCTTGGCGTTGTCGAGCTGTTCCCGGGCGTGGAGCATGGTGAAGTCCATGTTCGTCCCCCAGTCGAACTCGAGGGTCAGGAGCGATACGCCTTCCTTGGACACCGACTCGACGCGGCGGAGGCCCGGGATACGGCTGACGGCGGACTCGAGGGGGGCGGTGATCAGGGTTTCGACCTCCTCGGGGGCGACGCCTGGGTAGTTGGTGATGACCGAGAGGCGCGGGTAGCTGATGTCGGGCAGGAGGTCGACGGACAGCTCCCGGAGTGAAACGGCGCCGAGAAGGATGACGGCGATGTAGAACATGTACATCGTCACCGGCCGGTCGACGGCCATGCGGGCGAGCTTCATGATCCCTTGCTTCGGGCGCCGGGGCTAATCGACAATGCTGACCCTGGTATCATGGGCCAAGGTGAGCTGGCCTTCGATGATAACGGTATCGCCTTCGGAGACACCCCAGCCCGGCTCCTTGCCCGGCAGGACCTCGGCGAAGCGTTCGTTCTCGAGGCCGACCTCGAGGTAGCGCCACTTGGCCACGCCTCCCTCGACGGCGAAGACGAGCTTGCGGCCACCGCGGACGAGGATAGCCTGCTGGGGGACGAGCAGCCTGTCCTTGAAGATCTCGATCGGGATCTCGATCTCGGCATGCATGCCGGGCTTGACCTCTTCGGACTGGTTGTCCATGGTGACGTGGACGGCGCAGGTCTTGTCCTCGGCGTTGATGACCGGGCTCACGGCCTCGATCCGCCCCTTGAAGGCCCGGCCGGGGAAGGCGCTGAAGAGAAGGTCGACATCGCGGCCGGCGACAACCTTGCCGACCTCGCTCTCGAGGACCTTGGCCTTGACCTTGATGCGGCTGATGTCGACGAGGGTGAAGAGCTCGCGGCCGGGGTCGAGACGTTCTTTCGGCGAGAGCTTGATGTCCGTGACGATCCCGGCGAAGGGGGCGCGGATACGGGTTTTCTCGACGTCTATGCGGGCGATCTTGACGTCGACATCGGCCTGGGTCAGGCCCTTGCACGAGGCCATGACCTCGTCCTTCTTGCGGCCGGCGTCGATCAGGGCGAGCTCGTAGTCGGCCTGGGCTTTTTCCAGGTCGGCCTGGGAGACGAGGCCCTTCTTGAAGGCTTCGGAGGCGCGCTCGTAGTCAGCCTGGGCCTTGTCGAGTTTGTCGATGAGGCCCGGGGCGGGCTGCTGGCCGGTCACGGAGAACTGCTTTTCGAGGAAAAGCTCCGACAGGAAACGGAGCCGCTGGGCTTCGAGCTTTTCAAGACGGAGACGGAATTCGCGGTCATCAAGCTCGACGAGCAGGTCGCCTTCGCGGACATGGCGGCCCTCGGCAGCGTAAAGGTTCCTGACGACCCCGCCGACCTCGGCCTTCATGGCGATGCGTTTTTCGGAATAGGCCTCGCCCGGCGACTTGAGGGTCATGACTAGGTCGCTCTTGACCGCCTTGGCGACCTTGACGGGAAGCGGGGCGGCTTCAACCTTCTGGTCGGGGGCGGTGGCGGTGCTTTCGCCGGAGGCCCCGGCCTTGCCAGGACCGGGACTGGGAAGCCCGGCCTTGGCAGCCGGGTTTTCCGCCTGATTCTCCGGCTCGGCCGGGCCCTCGGAGAATACGAGGAAATGGATTCCGGCGGCAACGAGGACGAGGGCCAGGAAAACACCCAGGGCGGCTTTGGGAATGCGCATGATCCACCTCTTTAGAAAAGGACAGCGGCAAGGCCGGGATTTTCCCATGGGCCCAAAAAAAGATTCTTCTTCCGAGGCCGCAGGACGCGGCCCGTTTTTGTCAGTGATGGGAGCCATGCATCTCCCCCGGGCCCCCGGGAACCAGTCCCGGCGGTTCCCCCGCCGCGGAAGCGGCGGGTCCCCCTCCGCTACGGGGGCTATGCATGGCCCCCACCACTGCCTCGGGCTGCGTCCGCCGCGGGGGCGTCTGGGTTTCGAGGGATAAGGCTTTTTCTGTTAGAATAGGAAGGAAAGGTCGATCCCGTGCTTGTCCTGGCCATCGAAACTTCGTGCGACGAGACGTCCGCGGCCGTGCTCCGCGCTCCGAATGGGGACCGTCCCCATGGGGGCCGTCCATCTTTGGCCCCCATGGGGGCTGTCCCTCTTGACGGGCGTTCCGTGGCTCCCGAAGTTCTCAGCAACATCGTCCTCTCCCAGGACGAGGTCCACGCTCCATATGGGGGGGTTGTGCCGGAGCTCGCCTCACGCCAGCATATCAAGACGATCGCCCTCATCGTCGGCGAGGCGTTGACCCGGGCCGGCGTTGGGCTCGCGGAGATCGACCTCTACACCGTGACCCAGGGGCCGGGCCTCATCGGCTCGCTCCTCATCGGCCTGTCCTTCGCTAAGGGTTTGGCCTACTATCACAAGAAACCGCTCGTCGGCGTCGACCACCTGGAAGCCCATCTCGAAGCGTGTTTTCTTGAAAACCCCGGCATCGAGTATCCCGTCCTGGGCCTGCTCGTTTCGGGCGGGCACACGGCGCTGTACCTGATGGAGGAGTCGCTTTCTTACAAGCTCCTCGGCAAGACGCGCGACGACGCGGCGGGCGAGGCGCTGGACAAGATCGCCAAGTTCCTCGGCCTCGGCTATCCCGGCGGGCCGGTCATCGAGAAGCTCGGCCGCGGCGGCGACCCCAAGGCATTTCCCTTCGCCGTGCCGCGGACGAAGGACCGGAGCCTCGATTTCAGCTTTAGCGGGCTCAAGACTGCGGCCCTGAAACACATCCGTGAACATGGGATCGCCAAGGACGATGCGCGCCTTCCCGATTTCCTGGCCAGCTTCGAGGAGATTGTCGCCCGGGCGCTCGTTGACCAGGCACGGTTGGCGGCGGACCAGGTCCAGCCGAAATCGCTTGTCCTCTGCGGCGGTGTCGCCCGGAACACGAGGCTGCGTACCCGGTTCCAGGATTTTGCCCGTGAGGCCGGGCTTCCCGCCTACATTCCTTCTCCGAAACTCTGCACGGACAACGCGGCTATGGTCGGCGCCTTGGCCCTCAAGAAATTCGCCCGCCGCCCCGACACCGCCACTGACCTCGATCTCGACGCCTACGCCCGGGCCTAGATCATCAACGTACGTCGTACTTGAGAAACGAAACATAGGCCAGGACGAAGAAAACGAGGCCGTAGCCCAGGAGCAATAAGAAGCCCGGCAGGGCCGCCTGAATCCGGCCGCCGAACGCTTCCTCGCGGTATTCGAAGCGGGGCCGGTCGCTCATGTCCACGGCGGTGTTCCACCAGTCCGTGGCCGGGTCCTTCGCCTGCAGGTCGGCGATCTTTTTCTGCGCGTAGTCCCAGAACTCCCGGTCCCAAACCCCGCTTATCCGGCCAAAGTAGGCTTCGTTCCGCAAGCCCGTCGAGCTGAGATCCGTGGCTAAATAGGTGAAAACCGAGAGCGGCGAAACCATGGAGATCGTCCGGGCCAATTCCGTTTGGGCCTCTTCCTTTTGGGCCGCGGCCCTCCGGACGGCGTCGATCTTATCACCTTGGACCCGGTTGGCTTCGTCCCAGGCGCCCTGCTTGGCTTTGGTCGCTGCCTCGAAGGCCGCCCTTGCGGCCGGGTCCCGCACCATAAGACGTTTTTGGTCGGCCTCGGATAGGCGCTCGTTTAGGACCGGATACCTGGCCACGAGCTCGCGCATCCGTTCCGCCTCGAGTTTTCGGCCGAGGTCGTCTCTCTCCGTGTCCCCCAGCCGCTCGGCCTCCCGCTCGACCTGGATCCGGGACGGCGTCGGCGAGAGGAACGAGGCGATGTAAGGGCTCAGGCTGGGGACGACGAGGACGAGGAGGACCCAGACGAGGAGCGAGGTCATGATCGAGGCCGAGCTCGCGTGGTGGCGTGCCGAAATGAATACGCCGAGAGCGTAAAAAAGCATGACGTAGAGGACGGTCCCCAGCGTGATCAGGCCCAGAGCGCCCCAGTCTGCCGCTTTCCAGTCGACGCCCGGGTGGACGAGGATGACCAGCAGGCCGACGATGAGCGACATGAGGAAGGGGACGAGGAGCGTCACCGCGCCGCCGGCGACCTTGGCCAGGACCACCTTGGGCCGGGCCAGGCCGTTGGCCAGCATCAGCTTCAAGGTGCCGTCCTCCTTTTCGCCGCTGACCGCGTCGTAGGCGAAGATCAGGGCGACGAGGCTCATGAGGATGGCGACGACGAAGACGAGGTCGACGAGCGGGAACATGACCGGCAGGGGGTCGTCGTCGAACTCCGCCATGTTGACGTCGGCCGACAATCCCCGGACGAGAGTGTTGAAGGAGATGGGTGGCTGCGCGGCTTTGAGGATATTGCCGATGCGGTTGAAGTGACCGTAGCTCCGCAGGTAGGTTTCGATCTCTGACTGGCGCAGGGAGGCGTCCGCGACCTTCTTCAAGTAGTCGTTGGTCAGGACGAAGGTTGTCACCGGCACGACGATGAGAAGCAGGGCGAGCGTGACGACGAAGCGGAAGGAGAGGATATTCCCCAGGATCTCTTTCCTGACGATGGTCCTGATCATGGCTTCCCCGGTCCTGCCTCAGCGGACGTCGTATCTCACGAAGACGAAATAGCTCAGGGCGAAGAACAGGATGCCGCAGACGGCCAGCCAGGCCGTGTCGAAAAGCGCTCCCCTGGTCAAGACGCGGCCGAGCGGCCGGTAACGGTAGAGGAACGCCGGATAATCCGAGCTCTTCAGGTCCGGGGAGGCGAGCCTCTTCCCGAGCACGGCGTTTTTATACCGGACGACCTCGCTCTTGAAAGCGCCCTCCTCGCCGATTCCGGTGCCGGCGATCTCGGTCGCCGCGTAGACGAAGCCGGCCACCGGCGAGATACGGTTGATGTTCTTCGAGAGCTTGACCAGGCGGTCGAACTTGACCCTGTAATCCGCCTCGAGGGCGTCGTTTTCGGCGCTGATCGTCTTGATGTGTGAGGGCCAATCTCCTACGCCGCGGATGCGGAGGAGGACCTCCCGCGTCCAGACCTGCTGGCGTTTCTCGCTCAGGGCCCGGACCGAGGGGACGTCGACCATCTGCCGGGCGACGAGCGTGCCCAGGTTGGGGAGGATGAAGACGAGGACGGCCCAAATAAAGAGGAGAATGACGACGGAGCTCGACGCCCGCCGGGTCAGCGTCGAGACGAGGATTCCGAGACTCAGGAAAACGGCGATGTAGACGAGCGTCAGAACGAGGATGAGGGCCAGCCGGAGGACTTGGTCCGCCGAAAAGCGGATGTCCGGGTCGAGCCCCAGGACGGCGGTGCCGAGCGTCGTCACCAGCAGGAACGGGACGGCCAGGCTGAGGAAGTTGCCGGCCCATTTGCCGATCAGGATCGCGGATCGTGAGGTCTGGTTGGCCAGCATCTGGCGGAGAGTGCCGGCCTCTTTCTCGCGGCTGACCTGGTCGAACCCGAAGAGCAGGGCGATGAGCGAGAGGACGACCCGGACGATGTAGAGGAAATCGGGTGTCGGGAAGAAAGCGAAGACGGTGTTCCCCGATTTCTGTCCGGCGCGGACGGATATCCCGGTCGGGCCGACTTCGAAGGACCGGGCCATGGCCTCGTCCAGGCCCTTGGCGAAGATCGACAGCGGATTCGGCGGATTGACGGCGATGGGTTCGCCGGGCTTGGGCCGGATGAGGCCGTAGTCCGCCAGCCGCTCCTTATAGTCCCTGGTCATGACGAAAAAGCTCGTGGCGACGAGGGCGGCCGCGAGCAGAATGACGACGTAGAACTTGTAGCTGAGGAGGTTCGAAAGAATCTCTTTTCGGGCGATCGTCCCGGTCATCGTGGTGCTCCTAATCTGGGGACACAATACTCATTTCCGAATTTCGCTCCACCCGGTCCGGCGTTATGTCGCCTGCTCGGCGGACTTCATATAGTCGATGTAGATCTTGTTCAGGTCCTCGTGCTGGAGCTCTTCGCGGGTCTGCTCCATGACGAGGCGCCCCTCCCGCATGATCCCGACGCGGTCGCCGATCTCCTTAGCCCGGAAGATGTCGTGGGTCGACATCAGGATGGCCTTGCCCTCGTTCTTCAGCTCGGCCATGATCTCGAGGAACTCGGTCGCCGCCTTGGGATCGAGGCCCGAGGTCGGTTCGTCGAGGAGGATCCCCGGCGCGTCCTTGATGACGGCGATGGCGATGCCCAGCTTCTGCCGCATGCCCTTGGAGAAGTTCTTGACCCGCTGGTCGAAGGCCTTCTCTTGGAGCGAGACCCGGCGCATGACCCGGTAGTAGTCGTCCTTGTCGAGGGCGGTCTTGCCGCCGAGCTTGGCGAAGAAATCGAGGTTCTGGCGGGCCGTGAAGTTGCCGTAGAGCATGACGTTCTCGGAGACGAAGGCGATGTATTTCTTGGCCTCGAGCGGGTCTTTGGTGACGTCGATCCCGTTGATGAAGCAGGTCCCGGTCGTCGGCGGGATGAAGTTCAGGAAGAGGTTGATCGTCGTCGTCTTGCCGGCGCCGTTGGCGCCGAGCAGGCAATAGACCTCGCCGGGGTAAATATTCAGGTTCAGGTGATCCACTGCAAGGACGCCGTCCTCGTAACGCTTGGACAGGTCGTCGGCTTTCAGGATGGGTTTTTGATCGGCCATCAATTTCTCCTCACGGGGAACGGGCCCCGCTTTATTATGGTTCATCTCCCGATTTCGGGGGAACTCCCGTATTCGGCTTGGCGAAGGATATCACCCTTAGCCCCCCGGCCCCCCCGGGAACCAGTCCCGGCGGTTCCCCCGCCTTCGGCGGGTCCCTCTCCGCTACGGGGGTCGTCAGGGCGATATCCATCGCCGCCTCATTAAGAATTTCCCCGAAATCGGGAGATGAGCCTTTTTTATCGGACATCGTACTTGATGAAACGAACGTAGGCTGCGGCGAATGGCGCGATGAGCCAGAAGAGAAGCGACAGCAGGCTTTTCCAGTTCGCCTTGAACACGTCGGCCAGGGACGCCGGGGCGATCGTGAACTGGGGCAGGGCTTTGAAATCGACGGGCTCGGCCGAAAAGCCGAGAGAGGTCCCGCCGCCGGCATGGATCATCAGCGTCCGCTTGACCTTGCTGAACAGGGCCCCGTCGAGGGTCCGCGCGTGGGCTTGGACGGCCTCGGCGTATCTTGTCCGTTCGAGCTCGCCCGTGCCGCAGACGTCGGCGACGAAGCGGGCGAAAGCCGCGCTCGGCGAGACGAGGGACAGGTTGACCGCGAGGTCCTGCTGCCTGCGTTTCTGCTGGCGGTAGGTCTCGTCGATCGCGCCGAGCTGTTGGGCCTTCCGTTCCTTGGCCTTCTCTTCGATCCCGGCCTTGAGGGCGTCCCATTTAATTCTCTCCGGCGATTTCTCGTCATCGGCGGCTCCCTTGGGGGCCGTGCCGAAAATGAGGTCGAACTGCCGGCCGAGCTCTCGGGCCGTTTCCATTCCGAGGGAGCCGGCCAGGAGGGACTTTTCAAGCGATATCTGGGTCTCCGTCCGGACGGGATGGATGATCGCGGCGAGCATGTCGCTGAGTTTGGGCACCATGAGCTGGAAGAAGGCCCAGGCGAGCAGGATGGCGACGAGCGCGGTCCGTGTTTTTGCGGAGCTCGCTGAGATCATCGTGCCCAGCGTGAAATAGGCGAGGAGGAACACGGAGGCCGCGAGGAACACCACCAGGATCCTGGCCGGCGTGTCGCCGCCGAAAATGGGGAACGCCCCCAGGATCAGGAGGAGGAGACCGACGAGGAACGCGGCGGTGAAGGGGGCCCACAACGCGAGGAACCCCCCGGCGACCTTGCCGGTAAGGACGGCGTCCCGCGGCAGGGGGTTCGCCAGCATGGCCCGAAGGGTCCCCGCCTCCTTCTCGCCGGCGACGACGTCGGAGGCGAAAAGGAGGCCGACGAGGCTGAGGACCATCTGGACGAGGAAGACGAAATCGAACTTCCCCTGGACCGAGAGAATCGACTCCTCGCCGCTTGAGGACTCGCCCGGCTTCGACCCTTCCTGGGTGAATTCGTAATAGCGCGGCAGGATGTTCTCGAATCCCCGCGTGTAAACCGACAGCAGGGCCGGCCGCCGGAAACCCTTGATGGAGACCGTGCCCGCCATGACGTCCTGAATCTTAAGCGAGGAGGCGGCTTCGCCGGCCAGACGGACCTGCTCCTCGTAGTCCCGGACCCGTTTCGTATAGTCGAGCTGGTTGACGTACATGCCCAACGGGATGAGGAGCATGGCGATCAGCCCGAACAGCGGGAACCTGTAGCTGAGGATATTCTCCAGGATCTCTTTCTTGACGATTGTTTTCCACATCGGTGTTGCGCGCTTATCTCCTGGTCAGCTTGATGCCGAAGACGACGATGCCGACGAGGAGCCCGACGAGGAGCAGGACCAAGGCCCCGATGCCGAGGACGTTGGCCTTCGAAGTGATGTGGATGCGGACGATCTTGTCCTCCGACTCGACGCGCCGGTTGTCGGCGACGGCGTCGGTCCGGATCTTGGGCTCGTAGTCGCCGACGGAAACCCCGGCCGGGGGCAGGAACTTGATGCTGACGACCTCGTCCTTGTTCTGCTCCAGGGTCGGCAGAAGGTCCGGCTTGATCTCGACGCGCCAGTTGAGCGGCAGGTCGCAGAAGACGCGGACATTGTTGAGCTTGCGGGTCCCCGTGTTGCGGATGGTCACGTCCATGCTGATGGCGTCGCCCACTTTGATCTCGTGGTAGAGGTTGACGGCCTGGACTTCGACCTTGGGCACGCCCCGGGGGATGAGCTCGAGCTTGACCGACCCGGCTTTCAGGCCCTCGATCACCTTGGGGCCGATCCCGGCGGCCGTCTCGAGAGCGCGGAGTTTCAGCGTCTGGTCGTTGTCGAGGGCCAGAACGAAGAACTCGAGGGGCTTGTCGAGGACGACGCGGTCGTCCGGATTCTTGGGGAGGTAGAGCTTGAGCTGGAGCTTCAGGCTGGTGATGCCCTCGCTGAATTTGATCTGGGACAGGCGGGCCGAGGTCGTCGGGTCGCTGAACTCGTAGGTGATCTGCTGAGGCAGGTTGACGGCCTCGAGCTTGAAGACGTTGGCCTCGCCGCTGAATTTCTCGAGCGACAGGTCGTAGGTCGCCGTGCTCTCGAGATCGGCTTCCTGCGAGAACTGGGCGGAGTTGACGGTGACGATGTTGGCGCTGACGCCCTTCTGGAGGTAAACGGACGTCTTCTCGGTCTTCCCCGAATAGGAGATATTGACGTCCAGGCTCTCGACGTCTTTGAGGAGCTGGAAAGTGACCTCGCGCTCGGTCTCGATGGGCATCGAAGCGATGGACTTCTCGTAGGGATCGGAGATGATCTTGCCCTCCGTCAGGAGGGAGACGTAGACGTCCTTGATCTCCTTCATGAAGTCGAGCGGGAAGAGGTCCTCGGCGCTGATCTTGAGGTTGGCCAGCTCCTTGAGCTCCTTGGAGGCGTAGCGCAAGGCAACCCGGACGAACTTCTTGCCGCTCCCGTCCTGGAATTTGACGGCGCTGGCGACCGAGATCCTGGCCTCGCTGCCCATGAAGCTGATCAGGGCCTGCTGATAGTCGACCTGGGCCTGGAGGTAGGACGTCTGCCTCTGGGCGAAGTCGGCCTCGGAGGCCAGGCCTTCCTCCTTGAGTTTCAGGTAGCGGTCGAAATCGGCCTTTTTCAGGTCGAGTGAGAGCTGAGCGCTCTTCAGGCGGAGGAGCTTCATGCTCTGGGAATCCTGAGTCTGCGCGGCCAGGGAGACGATGGCGAGAAGGACCGCGGCCAGGATGGGTGCAAGTTTACGGATTTTCATGGGCAAGCCTCCATTGATCTGCCTATTATAACGTATATTCGGGCGCCGAGTTCGGGCCTAGGGGGCAGATCGTGCGACATTTCTTGTTTTTTTACAAATTTCGGGATTTCCTGTATCCTTGGTACGTTCGACGGCGCCAACCCCGATTTGCAATTCTTTGCAAATCGGTGTTAAAGCGCGGCTCAGTATTAACCCTGAGTATATACCCCGGGCTTCAGGCCGGGGAGTCGAATGGGTTGATAACCGGGCAGAGAAAAGGACGACTCCCGGGTGCCAGTGGCCGGAGTGAACGAAAAGCCCACGGATTCGTATTATAACTATGTGGTCTTGTACTCTGGCATCATTCTTGCAAATGGTGTCTCTTCGAAGATATCCCATGCATCGGAGGACGGACATGAATAAACAACGGATCGTCACCTCGTTCCTCGTCCTGACCCTTCTCGGCGGCTTCGCCATCGGCCAGGAGAAGAAAGATGTTTCCCTCACCCTCGAGGATTCGATCGTCCAGGCCCTGAAGAACAACCTCAACGTGGCCGTCGAGGTCCTCAACCCCGAGCTGGCCTCGGCCACGGTTTCGCGGGCCCGGCAATATTTCATGCCGACGTTCCAGGTCGACTTGACCGGGAACCGGATGGAACAGCTCTCGACCTGGTCGCTCCAGGGCTCGGGGACGTACATCACCAAAACCTCGGGCTCCACCGCGTCCGTAGCCCAGCAGATCCCCTTCGGGGGGAATATTACCGCCTCTTTGAGCTACGATTATCAGATAAACAACCAGCTCTTCCAGAGCTACAACCCGTCCTACACGAGCCGCCTGAATTTCTCCATTACCCAACCCCTGCTCCGGAACTTCGGCTGGGCGATCAGCCAGAGGGAAATCATCGTGGCCCTGAACAACCTCGATGTTTCCCGGAGCCAGTTCAAGACCGTCCTCATCAACATGGTTTACTCCGTCGAAGCGGCCTACTGGAACCTCGTCTACTCCGTCGAGAACCTGAAGACCCTGGAGCAGGCCCTCCAGAGCGGCAGGGACCTCCTGGCCAAGACCAAGAAAGAGGTCGAGGTCGGGCAGAAGGCGCCGATCGAGGTCCTCAACGCCGAAGCCACCGTGGCCCGGCGGGAGGCCGATATCCTCCAGGCGGAAGCCATGGTCAAGCGCAGCCAGGACCAATTGAAGACCCTCCTCAATCAGGGAGGGGATCCCTCGGCCAAGGGCCAGAACCTCCGTCCCGCCGACACGCCCACCTTCAAACCGGTCACGATCTCCCTCGACGAGGCCTTCGAAAAAGCGATGGCCCGGCGCCCGGACCTCGAGGTGGCGAAATCGACGATCGAAACCAAGAGGATTAATTTCCGCTACGCCAAGAACCAACGCCTGCCCCAGCTCGATCTGCAGCTCGTCAAGGCCAGCCCGGGCATTTCCGGCGCCCAGTTCATCTTTGATCCCGACAACCCGTTCCTGCCACCCACTCCCGGCGACACGGGCAGCGCCGCGCAGGCGTTTCGCGACACTTTCAAGTTCCTGTATAACAACTGGACGGCCGGGGTGACGCTGACCATCCCCATCGGCGATGTCGTCGGCCGCGCCAACTATACCTACGCCAAACTCGACCTCGAGCAGACCCAGGCCCGCCTCAAGAACCAGGAGCAGCAGATCTACCTCGAAGTCAGCGACGCCGTCCTGACCCTGGAAACCGCCGCCAAGAGCGTCAACGCCTACCGGATCGCCCGCGAACTGGCCGGAAAGCAGCTCGAAGCCGAGATGAAAAAGCTCGCCGTCGGGATGTCGACGAATTATTTCGTCCTCACCTACCAGGACGCCTTGGCCAGCGCCCGGTCGCTGGAGCTCAGGGCCCTCGTCGATTACAACGTGGCCGTGGCCAACATCGCCAAGGTGACCGGCTCGACCCTCGAGGCCCGCAACATCACCTTTTAATATTCTTTTTCGGTGTGTTAAGATGACCGTGTGAATATCCCGGCGGTCATCCCTACCCGGCGGCGGGAGGCGCGTTGAGCCTCTTCCTCGTCGACGCCGGCCGCGAATGGCGCGAGAACCAGCGGCAGGTCCTCTGCCTAGCCCGCGAACTCCGTAAGAAAGGCTACGCGGCCCACCTCGTCCTCGAGCCCGGAAGCGACCTTCTCGGGAAAGCGGCGGACGAGGGCTTATCCGTGCTCCCCCTGCGCATGCGCGGCCGGATGAAATGGGTCGTCCGGCAGGGCTTGGTCCGGGCCATGAAGGCCCACGGCTGCCGGCTGGTCCATTTCCACGAGACGCTGGGCGCCGGCCTCGGGCTTCCT
>Ga0315286_10001843_pt1 | contig 19497 bp, 28 predicted proteins | sample YL17G10_0_MG_FD_205038 | JGI IMG/M metagenome (GOLD analysis project Ga0315286, IMG submission 205038) | Sediment microbial communities from Yellowstone Lake, YNP, Wyoming, USA - YL17G10_0 | ecosystem: Environmental > Aquatic > Freshwater > Lake > Sediment | place: USA: Wyoming | collected... | reverse complement strand
GACATAATGCAGGATATTCAAATCAAGGCACAAATGCGATTGCCATTGGACATAATGCAGGATATTCAAATCAAGGTCAATATGCAGTTGCAATTGGGTATCAAGCAGGACAGACAAATCAAGGACAATATTCATCCGCAATCGGTTATAATGCTGCCGCAACATTAGCAAATCAAATCATGTTGGGAACAAGTGGGGAAACGGTTTATTGTCCTGGGACTGGGACCTTTTCGTTGATTGCTGCAGGCAATATGCAAGCAGCAGGAACTACGATTATATCTGATTATCGTATCAAACAAGATGTTTGCCAAATTCCATCATATCCAAATGTAGACAATTTAAATCCAGTCATGTATCAAAATACCATCACAGGAAAACAAGACATGGGGTTTATCGCACATGAATTGCAAGATCATTTCCCTTTTTTAGTATTAGGAGAGAAAGACGGACCAACAAATCAATCAGTCAATTATATTGGTTTGATTGCTCTTTTAACAAAAGAAATACAAGACTTGAAAAAAGAAATACATGAAATAAAAAATGGAAAATGAAATGATATGCAAAATGAAATAAAAAATGGCAAATGAAATGATATGCAAAATGAAATAAAATAAAATTGAATTGATTTATCTATCCAATGCTCAACACAACACAATACAAAACAAGAAATTAATTATGGCAATCACATTATCTCATGAACAAGAACTCGCATTTAATAAATATATTGAGAGAAAAAATATATTTATTACTGGACCTGGCGGCTCTGGTAAAACACAATTAATACGCCAGATTTATCAACACGGTGGTCGTTGTGGGAAACGAATTCAAGTGTGTGCGTTGACTGGATGTGCAGCGGTTTTATTAGAATGTTCTGCGAAAACAATTCATTCGTGGAGCGGGGTTGGGTTAGCTTCCGGTTCTATCGAGTCAATTATTCAGAAAATAAGATCAAATAGGCGTTCTATTGCGGCGTGGTTACAAACGGATGTTTTGATAATAGACGAAGTCAGTATGATGTCTTTGAAAATGTTTGATATGTTAGATGCGATTGGGCGTGCAATTCGCGGAAATTATGGCGCGCCTTTTGGCGGGATTCAATTGATATTTTCAGGGGATTTTTATCAATTGCCGCCTGTGGGACAAAAAGAGGACCCAGACACATTGCGATTTTGTTTTGAAAGCACGGATTGGTTTCAGGTCTTTCCGTTGGAGTGTCACGTTCAATTAGTGAAAATATTTCGACAAAATGATGATGTATATGTTGCAATGTTGAATCAAATACGCAAAGGATTTATTAAACGCAAAACTGCTGCTACATTGCAGACATTTGTTGGAAGACAACCTGAACCGGGTTCCGACACTATTATTACTGAAATATATCCGATAAAACGCCGGGTGGAATATATTAATTCTATGAAAATGGAGGAATTGATTGGCAAAGAAAAAGAATATACAATGCGTTTGATTCAGCCTGACTCTAACTCTCGTGCCACCGTGGAACAAGAATTGAATTATATGAAATCAAATATAATGTGTAATCCTGTTTTGAAATTGAAAATCGGGGCACAGGTAATGTGTATTGTGAATATATCTGACGAGGAACAAGAACAGATACTTTTGTGCAATGGTTCTCAAGGAAAAGTGGTGAAATTTGATGAATTAACGGATTTGCCTATTATTACATTTGATAATGGAATTACAATGAAAATGGATTATCACGTTTGGACAAGTGAAAATGTGTCTGGTGTCGGAGTATCTCAAATACCGTTGATTTTGTCGTGGGCAATTACAATTCATAAAGCACAAGGCGCGACTTTATTACACGCGAAAATAGATATTGGTTGTGGTATATTTGAAGCAGGACAAACATATGTGGCATTGTCTCGTGTGAAATCGTTGGACGGATTGTATTTGACATCGTTTGATATTTCCAAAATTACAGTGAATCGTAAAGTCCACGAGTTTTATGAAATATTATCTGCTTTTACACCGATTTAGGCTTGTGTTTGTGTTTGTTTGTGTGTTATTAATGCTTTCTCTTTATCTTTCTTGTGCTTTTTCCTTTTTCCTTTCCTTTTTCTTTTTCCTAGTTAAAAATATAAAGGAATCTGTTAGAAATTGTTTGGAAAAATGATTTAATTCGTAATTATTATACTATTATTGTATGAAAATAATACAATGAAAAACTTGTTAGTTACAGGAGGATGTGGATTTATAGGTTCTAATTTTATAAATTATTATTTTGAAAAAAATAGTCAAGTAAATATTTTTAATTTAGATGCTATGTATTATTGTGCTAGTGAATTAAATATAAAAGAACATATTCGTTCAAGTAATAAGTATACTTTTATAAAGGGAAATCTATGTTCTATGGATTTAATATCACATATCTTAAATACATTTAATATTGATACTATTATTCATTTTGCTGCACAATCACACGTTCAAAATTCATTTGATGATTCGCTTCAATATACAAATGATAATATTTTAGGAACACATACAATATTAGAAGCATGTAGAAAATATGGCAAAATAAATAAATTCATTCATATTTCGACAGATGAAGTTTATGGAGAATCAATGTTAGAAGAAACAGAATGTGATAAGAAAAATGAAACATCAATTTTATTACCCACAAATCCTTATGCTGCTACTAAAGCTGCTGCTGAATTAATAGCAAAATCTTATTATTATTCATTTAAAATGCCAATTATAATTACTAGAGGAAATAATGTTTATGGACCAAATCAATATCCAGAAAAATTGATACCACTTTTTATTCAATTATTAAAAAATGGAAAACCTGTTACTATTCAAGGAGATGGAACAAATGTTCGTGCGTTTTTACATGTTATAGATGTTTGTAGTGCTGTGGAATGTATACTTGCAAAAGGTATTATAGGTGAAATTTATAATATTGGAAGTGATGAAAATCATGAATATAGTGTAAAAGAAATATCTGAAAAATTAATTGAAAGAATACAAAATACAAATGATTATGATAAATGGACTACTTATATTGAAGATAGACCTTTTAATGATAAAAGATATTATATAAGTAATGATAAATTAAAAAACTTAGGTTGGAAAATCACAATAGATTTTGAAGCTGGACTTTCAGAACTTTAAACCCTTGAAGAATTCTTTTCTTAGTTGAAAATTAGGACGCTGTAAGCGTACAAAACTGAACTTTGTTCAGTCATGATGATTTTTGGCGAACGCCAAAATAATTTAAGTTCGGTTTAAATTAAATAATTTTTTAGACATAGAAATACAAAAAAGAATATTTTTTATTTATCTCATTATCTTATATGAAAAATTTGAATTGGGGTTTATTATTGTTTGTATTATTAGTAATTGCTTTGATGAATCCATTCAAAGCGAATTTGCGCGAGTATCACGGCGGTGGAGGTCGCGGTTACGGAGGGCACGGTGGATACGGTGGTCGCGGTAGAGGCAGAGGATATGGATATTATGGAGGAGTTGGTGGATGGGGAGGTTCAAATCCTCTTTATTATGGATACGATGAAGATTATTATTATGTTCTTCCAAGATATTTTCCTTTTCCATTGGGTTATTCTTAATTTTTCGTAGGTAAAAGATAATAAATGTATAAATCATAAACTAATTAATGTCATTTAATTTTAAAAGGAATTATTCATTGGAAGAGAGAAGAAAAGAATCCATACGCGTTATGCAAAAACACACAGACAGAGTTCCTGTTATTTGTGAAAAAAATGAGAGGGCTTCAATGCATCTTCCGCAAGTAGACAAATATAAATATCTTGTTCCAAATGATTTAACAATTGGGCAATTTATTTATGTCATTCGTAAAAGAATTCATCTTACACCTGAACAGGCGATTTATCTTTTTATTGATGGAATTATTCCTCAAAGCAATGAAATGCTTTATAGCATTTATCATAAACATAAAGACAAGGATGGATTTTTGTATATTTCATATACGAATGAAAACACATTTGGTCTTTGATTGTCGTATGTTTGTTCTGTGTTTGTGATTGTCGTGTGTTTGTTCTGTATGAAAAAAAAACTTGTGTTTATGCACCAAGTGTAGTGCTTATAAATAATATATTGTGTTATAACCCCAATTTAAAATGACATAACTTTTGCTAATTCGCATTCCAACATCTTAACATATGAATAATCTACACTAGTAAATGATTCCTTGGTTTCTTGAGCGGTGATTCCATTGTCTTCACAAAAGTCGCATTCTTCTTCAATTTGTTCCAAATATTCAGCCCAAGCATCTGCTTCTTCGTCAACGGCTTCGTCAATTGCTCCTTCTTTGTCATCTGCTTCTTCGTCAATTGCTTCTGTAATCTGGTCCATTTCGTCACATTCCATCATATAATAATAATTATAAACTTCCTGTATATATTCTTGATGTGCCTGTTGTTCTTGTTGTTCTTGTTCTTCTTGTAAACGCATCGTTTCGACAAGGGCGTATTTTCTTTCAAGGTCAGCTTGAAACAATCTATCAAGTTGAATTCCTTGCGGATGTGCCTTCTGTGACTCAATAACTTCATCAATAGAAACTATCTTCTTGATGTTGCTTGGTCTTGATGTTGTCAAGGGTAGTAGCTGAGACATAATTTGTTCTGGTGTTGGTGCTCTTGACATTGGTGCTGGTGGTGCTGGTGGCATTGGTGCTACTGCTCTTGGTTCTGCTACTGCTCTTGGTTCTGCTACTGCTCTTGGTCTTGGTTCTGCTGGTGTCTTTACATTAAGCATAACTTTTCTCTCTTCTTTTGGATGTGCGGAAGGCGAGGTATTTTCCAAAAGAATCCAGTGTAAAGTTCCATCATAATTAAACTTGAATGATTGTAACTTATTTTGACTTTTGGTGTAGTCCTTGATTTGAGCTTGAATTTTCTTATTTTCAGCAGTAGGATACCAAGAATCAAAATAAATATACGCGGAATTGTAATTAATATTTTTCTTGTCTTGTTTTGCAACAAAATCAATACCCTTTATCTTACCCAATCCATTCAACTTTTCTCTCATCATCTCTTTAGAAACATTGTCAAAAGCATAAGGAATGTAGAGATTGAGGTTCTCAATGGTTCCTTTTTGTTTTTGTTGCTGTTCCACAAATTTCATAATCTTTTGAATTGTTGTCATTTTAAATGTCTGTTAGAAGGTACTGGATGTTGATTGTGTCTTTGGTTAAAAAGCATTTCAATTTTTTCTTTTTAATAAAAAAATTGAAGAAAAGAAAGAGAATACAAAAATTGAAAAAAGAAAGAGAATACAAAAATTGAAAAAAGGAAAGGAAAAGAAGGAAAAATAAATTTATAACGAGTCAATGATTGTGCAACGTGAAATATAATATATACTGATATATTATGTTTATGAATTATTTGGCTTTATTAAATGCGGTATTATTGACTGATATTTGTGTCATTCTTCTCTCTATTTTCGGAATTATTAAATCAAAAGTGTTAAAAGAATGGTATGTTAACTACAATTTATCTGCAGTCATTGCGGATGTTCTAATTATTGTTCTTGTAATTATTTTATCAAAAATAATATATCCCTTATTTTTCGGAAATAGAGAGAATATTATTCTCTTTATTTGTTTGGCTGTTGTCATTCAAATAATACACGATTTCTCATTTTATTATTTTTTTAGTTTCATACCAAAAGGAGCAAATAGAATGTTGGATACATTCAAGGCATATGCGAAAGAAAATAGTTACAGGGCAATTCTCTCTGATAGTGCGATGATAGTATCTTCTTGTTTGTTGTATTCTTATTTTTCTTCTTTTAATTTTGATAAAAATATTATACTATTGATTGTATTGGTTTACTTAGTCCCATATTTAGTGTATACTTAGTTAAATACTTTTATTCAAATTCATATTCTACAATTGATTTCACGTCTCTTTTAAATGTTGAAAACAAGAATGTGCGGATTTTATTCAATGTCGCATCTTTATTGAAATCAACATCCATAATTTTAATAGACAATTTATGATTTATGTTATAATAAATTTCGTTAGTTTTAATAAGAAGATCATTTGTATCTCTCCATTCTTTTATTTGGTTCATGATTTTTTTATGAATGCGGTTCATAAAATGAATCAATTCAAGACGAGTTATTTCTCTCCACGTGTTGGTGTTGGTGTTGGTGTTGTTCTCATTGGATTCAGGTTGTGATTGTTGTGATTGTTGTGTATAAATATAAATCTTTTCATTAAAACAAAATAATGGAAATATATTATCTTTTTCTCTCTTTACAGTGTCAGTTAAGACCAGTTCTAATATATCCAATATTTTATTCTCTTGTAAACATTCAACATGAAATGGCGAGGTAACAATTATATTATTAAGAAATGGTTGAAATGAATAGGTGGGAGATATATTCAAAGGCAACCAATCCAATATATTAATCTTTATCTTTGTTTTGAATATGAATTTTTTTAATTCATTGATTTCTTCTTGCATTTTTTTATTTTGCAGTATCACTTCTGACAAGATTAAATTCACCTGTTTTAAAGAAAACATTGTCTCCTCTTCACATTGAAAAATCGGTTCTTTGGCAGACAGTCGTTTGGCTCTTTCTACAAAAAGAACTTTGCACGGTATTTTATGTTTATTTAAAAAGGAAATTCGTTTGTATTGTCTTCCACAATAATCACAAGTGTTTGTGTTGATGAGTTCCATGGTTTATATTTATTTATTCATTTTAAATAAAAATATAATTCATTTTTTTTTCAATTCTTTAATATATGATAGATGATGTGGACAATGATGAATGGTTCGAAGAGTGGATGAAACAGTATAATAATGATGATGATAATGATTATGATAATGATGATGATAATGATGGTATCGTAAGTGTTACTGACATTGTTTCAGACTGTGCAGACTGCGTTAATTGTGAAACGGCTGATTGTAGCAATTGCGAAAAAAATGCAATTTGTGTTAAATGCACGAATTGTCGTGGTTGCCGGGGTCGCTGGTGTGATACGAATTTGACTTCTAATACCCCTGCTGTGAAAACGCAAATACAAAAAATAATACAAAATGTTGTTCGTGTGCAGTCTTCTTTATATACAATGAATGTAGGAGCATTAAATGCATATCGTAATCCATATGTTACTTGGAATAGAATGAGTGACAGAGGACAAGCCAGTGTTCAAAAAACATATGTTCCTGGTGGTGGCGGACTTTTGGGCGGAAATAGCACTCGCAGCGCAATCACTCGGTGTCGTCCTGGCGCATTGTCCCCTGGCGGTGTCGGATGTGACATTAAACATAATTCATATGACCGATATTTGAACCGGTTAAAAGGACGAGGACCATTAAGACGCGGGGTTGATGCGAAAACTCCGCCAATATATGGCGGTAAAGTTGTGAATTTTTCTATTGTTTCTGGTTGTAGGTGTCCTGCTTTGTGATGATTTATGCCTTTTTTTATAAAATAAGTGATTATTATCGTGATAATCGGTGGAATAATCGCTGGAGAGACGCAGTAAATTTTGCTGCAGGCAGGTGATGTTGCGTTAAAATGTCATGAACGTGAATTTGGCAATGCACACCAACTCTGGAGATATAACGCGTCATACTAAGCGATTTATAAGGGAACAACCCAATGATTATATGCAGGTCTGTCTTCATATGACACGTGTGGCATTTCAAGAAAGCATTAGACAACAGGGGTTTCTTGAACCTCCTCCTCAAACATTTCTTAATTATGAAGATAAAGAGCCTTCGCCTGTGCCACAGTCGCGTCGCCAGAATCCATTAGTGAAGGTAGAAGTTTCTACGGAAGGTGAAGGTAAGTCTGATGTTAAGGATGATGCGTTCACCTTCGTTTAATTTTGGATTGTTTAATTATTTTTTTGTATATTATATTATATAATGATAGCACCTCAAAATATTAGTACAACCTATACACAAATGGGACCTCAAAATGAGGTAATTGGTATAAATGGTGATTATTATTATATAGCAAATGTGCCTCCACAAAGTGAGTTTATAGATAAAATAACATCTCTATTAGTAGATGATGAAATCATTTCAGAACCTGGATTTTATGTATATGTTATTGTTTCAAATCCAGAAAATAGTAGTCCAATGTTATTTGCTAAAAGAATTATTAGTTCTCAAGAAATACAAACCAAACATAATGATCTATTATCTGATATAGGCAAACACGGAATAAATATTACACAATTATATTATGCTGGTGAAATGATGCTTGAAATGGATAGAGATAGAGAACACCTTCATATAAAATTTAACTTTTTATCTGGGACTTTTATGGCAGGCATAATCAATCCAGATGACCCACATGAACATAGCGAACAGGTAATAAATATATTTAAGGACAAATTTAAGTCAGATAAAATTACATATGAATATGTACCTGGAATTAGTAGTTTTATTACTAACGCAAATATACCTTTAACATTGGAATCAATTGAAGATTTTTTACAGGCTGGTGCGGAAATTTTAAAATTACGTAAAGAAGATACACGCGCTATTTTTGCAGCAGGTGATACTGAATCAACAAAATTAAACAAAGTAAAGGATATTATTTCAAAAAATATAGTTTATCCAATCAAAATAAGAGAAACAAATAGACGATTTGATGCTTTAGCTAAATATATACCACGTGAAAAAAATGATGAAAATAGACAAAAAGCATTAAAGGAACTTGAAGACCAAAATATATTTAATAGAATATTTCAACAATTACAACCGCAAAGAGGTGGGAGACGTAGAAGAAAGGTAGTTAGTCGGAGAAGAAAGGTAGTTAGTCGGAGAAGAAAGGTAGTTAGTCGGAGAAGAAAGGTAGTTAGTCGGAGAAGAAAGGTAGTTAGTCGGAGAAGAAATGTAACAAAAAATAAAAAAAATTAATTTTGTATATTATATAATGCCTATTCAAATAAAGATGAATACGAATTTAAGCAATAGTTCTCATTCTCATTCTCGGTCTACCATTCAAAATCAGAGCAGTGTTGGTGTCGGCAGCGGTGTCGGTAGCGGTGTCAGTCTAAAAAGCAATAACGCATTTCAAAATTCTATGATTGGAAGAGTTCATTTGTCAAAACCAGGGTGCAGTTCTTGTGGACATTAGACATTAGACATTAATATTATTTATTATCCGAATAATATAAATGAATTTTAGACAGCCATCCTATTCTCCTTCTATTTTAAGTCGTTCAAATTATTACAAGAATTTGTTTGATACTCATTCTTTGGTTAATGCTGCTCCAACGAATTTATGTTATACATATAGCAAAAATTATATATACAATCCTCATACAGCATATGGAATTATTGGAACTACTGCTGCAGGATATTTAGCATCTAGGCGGCGACTCTAAGCGGCGACTCTAAGGTTTGGGCAATGGTTGTAAAAATCTGGAATAGTTGATTGCCTAGACAAAGAACACGAAATCATATAAGTATTTGATTAAATTGTATCTTTAATTAATTTTGTTATAGTTTCATAATCTTGTTTGTCTTTTTGATTACATATTTGAATAATGTTATGATTAGTCACCAAATTGCCATGAAACAAAAATAAAAATCCATTAATTTTAGAGTTGCTCATATGTATCTCATATTTATTTGGTTGTTTTATAATTTCAACAATATGTGCTTTATTTATTACTCTCGTTGTTAGCTTGAGAAAATGATTCATATAATGTAATTAGTTGAATATTTAAACCCTTTAAGAATATTTCAAATTTACCGTTTAAAAATCCGCATTAAATTCGAAAATATTAGCATCCTTGTCCTTTGTCGCCTTGGGTTTTTTTAGAGAGAGAGAGAGAGAGAGAGAGATAAAAAGGAGTGATTATGAATGGGATGTCTCTATTTTATGGTTTAAGGGTGAATCTTTGATAAATTGTTTCCAGTTTGCTTGAAGGATTACAATGAAACCATACAAATACAATAATAATTTAGTTTCACTGTTTATTACAGGAGGTGTTTTTCTGCGAGGATTAAATAATATTATTAATATTACGGATAAACACGCTTTGAAAATAAATTCGCTTCTCTCTTTCCAGTAAGACAGCGTTTGATTCGTTTTATGTTGGTGTTCTAAATATTTTAAATAAACAGTGCTTGAAATAAATATGATTTTAATGAAAAATGTGAAATAAATTAAAAAATCAAATGCTTCCATAGTATATATAGTATATTAATATATTAATATAGATGGATGGATGGATGGATGGATGGATGGATGGATGGAACAAAAAAACAACCAAACAGCAATTAAAATTGAATTGCTTTTGCCTGACCATATGATGAGACAATTAACTATTAACTATTACAAATCATTATGGCACAAGCACAATCACAAAAACAAAAAAATCAATTGATACGATTGACTAAAAGTGGCAAATCATATGTTTATCAAGGTAATTATTACAAATTGGATAACAAGATGTATATCTGCGAGAATAATATGGCTTTTATTGAAAGCTACAATAAATATTGTCATCAACAACAATACCTTAGTTCGATGATAAGGTTTTATAATCAGCGTTCCTCTTTGATTGTTCGTGAATACAATGCTATGCTGATAAAAGAAATGATACATATGGTCATTATTGTTAACCGAAACTATGATAAAATATTCAAACATATTGGATTCGGGTATCGTTTAGTGCATCCTGTAGAAATAACGAAACCTATTATGTACGTTGTGTTAAATCACACAAAATATGTTTTACGCATTCTTTCCACTTCCAATTGTCCTGTGGTTATGACCATGACCAAACAATTGCGCGATCAAGGCATTAGAGAAACCACATTATTTATAGCAATGATGTCTAAACATTTGGCGTATCATCGGAAAAAAATGGTGAATTACTTGCCGCGATTGTTGGGTCATCGCATCGATGACAATATTGCAACAGTTATTTATGAATATTGTATGTAGATTTTTGGGGGGAGGTTTCTTTTGGTTTTGTGGTTTTTAATTAATTAATAACGGTTTTCTTTTGTTTTCTTTTGTTTTCTTTTGTTTTCTTTTGAGTTTTATAAAAATTGAAATGCTTTTTAACTGGTAGAAAAACAGTAATCAACCACAACCAATCCAACAAAATGCAAACACGTAATAAAACATATTCTTCAATTATTAAAGGTAAATTTTATGAAGAGACCGAAGCAGAAATGACGCTAAAAATTGGAAAAGCTCTAATTGACATGCGAGATCAAGATGAATCACTTGTTGTTCGAATTCCTAAATTGTTAAAATTGATACGAATTATCAATGACAATTACGACAAGGTTTCTTTTCACAATGGAACTATATGTGCTTATGGAACATTCAACAAAGTAGTATATTTAAAAACATTTGAATTTGAACAAAACATACGACGATTTCAAGACAAGAATTTGGAAAAAATGCCAACGAAACTTCGGACTTGGAAAATGGCGTTGAAAGAGCTGGAAACATTCAGGACAAATTACAGAAAATATCAAGCAGATTTGAGACAACAACTTCAAGACTGCTGGTTCGCAATTGGAGACGGACACGGAGGAGGAGGAGGACGACGACACGCAACAAAAAATGTTTTTGATGATAATGTTAGTTCGCTTATTTTAGAATATTTATTTTAACCTTAAACTATTGTAATTTTTTTCTTGAGTATTCATTCTATTGTTTTCATTATTGTTTTCATTATTGTTTTCATTATTGTTTCATTAGTGCCGTCGTCCCCGGAATCGGTTTCGTTCTAGTCGTGCTTCTCGTCTTAGTTCTTCATCGTATTCTCGTTCTCGTTCGGCTTGGTCTCGTTCTATTCTGTATCGTTCTCCAGCGTCCTGTGCAGCTTCGTCGTCGTATTCATCGTCATGTCCGTGTCCTTGTTCTTCATGTCCATTTTCATTTCCGTGTGCTTGTTCTTCACGTCCAATATAAGTTATCATCCAAATTTTCAAATTTTCTCTACATAAAGGGCAATTGTACATTTCTCTCTGATACATTCTATCCCAACATTTTATACAAAGGTAATGCTGACAAGTATATCCTTCTAACCCTGAATTACTTACTCCATCTTTACATAGAAAACTTCCGTCTTCATGAAGACCATAACACTGAAAACACACAGGACACGTTTCTTCGGTTGATGTCATTATATATGTATGATTATCCAAAAGTTAATACTTTATATTCGCTTGATTTCATTTCAATTTTTTTCTAAATTGGTCTGAGTAAAAAATTGAAATGCTTTTTCTCTCTTTACAAAATAGTAACTAAGACACCAGACAAAAGAAATGATGAACAATCAAGTAACTCCCACAATTGAAACAGTTGAACTATTCGCTCCAAACACTGGCAACCGTCAAGTTATTATTAACGGCGTGATGTGTTATGAATGGGAATTTCAAGGGATTTTATATTATCCAACGGTTGAGTTTGTTACCTATGAAGAAAATCCGTGCCAAGATCCGATCAAAGAAGTATACAGATTGGATGGAAGTCGTGTTGGAACATTACAATGGTTCGACCTGAATTTAAATGTAGACGAATTTAATCACGATGAAGACGATGAAGATGATGAAGAAGAAGACGATGAAGAAGAAGACGATGAAGCCGATGAAGAAGATGAAGCCGATGAAGACGAAAATGTTGCAAGACAAGCTGCTGCTGCTGAACTACTGAACCGAAACACGAATCCGGACTACGCCTGGAACACGAGATTACCAGACGTGTGTATCCTAGAAAATTATTATGGACACAAGTATACTTACAACTTGAACAGCGACAAATTGGTCAGGTTTCAATATAATCATCGCCGTTACAACGAACATTCTCGGCACGAACAATTCCTATTGCTACACGAATTCGCAGAAGATGTTAAATACGGTGGAGATGAAGACATGCCAATATATGATTTCGAACAAGAATTCAAGTTTTACAGTTTAAGAAGTCTAATTTCTTCCACGCGCGCTGGAATATTCCACATTTGTGTAATGGAAGATGAAATACCTTTGTATTTGGAACCTGCAATTTTATTAAAATAAGTTAAATTAATTAATTAATCAACTCTTTTTTGTTTTTTGTTGCTTTTGTTGTTTTTTCGTAAAATACTTAAAAAGATTATTATTATTATAATTATCAGGAAACTGGTCAACAATGCTCTTATAGTGTAATGGTTAATACATTCGTCTTATAAGCGGATAATCCGAGTTCGACCCTCGGTAGGAGCATACAAGCATTCTTGCCGGAGAGGTCTATCGGGTCAAATTTAAGCTTTGATGTTTTTTAACGCGTGGGTTCGAACCCCACAGAATGCAAATATAATATTACTTTTTATTAATATTATATTTCAAATACTTTTATAATATCTATTGGAATGTATAATTTTATATATTCTTTATGTATTATATTTTCACGCCAAAATGTGTCATCTTCTTTATTCCATTTATTTGATTTAATAATATTTACTTTTCCAAATAAAGGTTGAAAATTTGTATAATGACAACATTCTAAAAATTCTTCGTGAATGTTTAAATCAAACGCATCAATCGGTTTAATATGGTCTATATGAATGTTATCCCAATTCATACCATCAATCATTTTAGATAACATTAACTCTTTAAAATATTCTATGTTACAATCAAGATATTCAATAGAAGATTTATTTTTAGTTATTGTTGTTTTTGATAATACTTTTTTAAGTTGTCTTCTTTGTTTATTTACTAAATATAAAAGTAAATTACATTCAACACATCTACTTTTTCTTTTTTTATGTTCACAAATTTCGGCACCATCACATTCAACACATCTACTTTTTTGTTTTCCATGTTCGCATTTATATGTGCGATGTTTTTCTTTATTTTTTTCATAGTAAATTCTATTACTTTCTTTTCTTTTTTCTTTATCTTGTAAAGACATTTGTTTGATTTAATGTATGTAAAATAATTTATATAATCACAATCAATTTTTAATATAATTTGAACATAATTTGTAGTTGTATGTATAAAAAATGATTGAAATTATACATTTGTTTTATTTGATGGGTTCTTTATTTATTTCATTTATATTACTTTTTTATTTGTCTAGAAGAATTAATATATATATATATATATAATGTTTGGAGGTAAAAATACTGCATCTTTGTCGCCATCTCATCCTAATAAGTTTAACACGCGAAAACGAAGAGGACGACCAAGGGGACGAAAACCAAAAACACGCGGTGTGTGTTCAGGACGCATTCAAATGGAATGTAATCGGTTGCCTAGTTGCAAATATGTTTATGGACAGAAGCGTCAATTTTGTCGTAAAAGTAAGAACACAAGAAGAAAAGTATTTAGGTCAAGTTTAGATTCTATTTTAGGTAGTAGAAAGTAAAAAAATATTAATTTAAGGTTGGTTTATTAGTTGGTTTAAAATTCAGGACTAAAATCATTTATCTTTTTTTCGGATGTTCCAAGAATCAAGAGATAGTTCAAACGACCAATCTCTTGATTTGTTATATTCAAGTCTTCAATTGCTTTATTTTGTCTCTTTGTTTCTTCGTAATATTCGTGGACTTCATTCTTCAAGTCTTCAAAATCTGCATCTTTTTCCTCCAAGTCTTTGGTTAGTTCATTGCATAATGTCTCTCTTTCTTCTGTTTGTTTTGTCAAATTAACAATTCGTTGATTTAAATTGACCATTCTACAATTGTTTCGTTCCAATTGTTTTTGTTGCTTCTTCAACAAGTCTGCATCTTTTTCTAGTCGTTCATCTTTTTCTTGTAGTCGTTCATCTTTTTCTTGTAGTCGTTCATCTTTTTCTTGTAGTTGTTGTTTGCAGTCTTTATCTTTTTTCTCAATTTCCATTGCAAAATTGATGCGTAATGTCTCTATTATTTGACGCATTATTACTTCTTTTGTTTGGGACTGTTGTTTCAATTCAGCAATTTCAGCATCTTTTCTTGCCAATTCTTCAATCAATTGTTGGTTCGTTTCTTCAAGTTTTGTAAATGGAACTACCACTTTTTCATGAATTTTTTTTAATCTGGAATCGGTATTGTAGCTGTATTCAAAGCATTCGCTACGCAATGTTTCAGCAAATATTTTGGGGAAAATTATTCCAAGTTGTCTCTCAGAACTACCAATATAGCCTCCAAAATTGGAAACAAGTGTTGTATTTGTTTGGTCAAATATAACAGTGTTAGATGGTGGGGTACCATTCGTACAAGGCAATGACATTGTTACAGAATAATTCGTGTTTGATTGAAAGTCCATTGTATTTAATTTGGTGCTTGTTATGTTTTTGTAAAAAAGCATTTCATTTTTTATTTGTCTACAATAACAATATATGAGTTTGTGTGAATATAAGAATTATTTTGGTGAATCAGGAAAAGGAGTTCATTCATATCGCATTTTTAATATTGCCATTGTTGATGTAATTATGACATTAAATGATTTCCGCCCAAAAGCGGAAATCATCATGACCGAACAAAGTTCGGTTTAATTGGAGCATTAATCATTTCATATTTGAGCGGAATTAAATTTATATGGACTGTGTTAGGTCTATTTAAAAGGAGCTATGCTCCTTCATGATGATTTCCGCTTTCGGGCGGAAATCATTTATATTGGGAATTTTGTTACATCGCGTTTTTTGTGTGAGAACTACGCTTGATAAATTATTATTTTAGAAATTTAGAAAGAGAAAGTATTTAAAGAAATTATATTTATATAATATGTAGAATGATATACAAATACAGGAAGCACGATTGCTATCCTTAAGTTGTTCGTTCTACCTAAAAGCAGGATAGTAGAGAGGAACTATTACGGTCTCATAAGCCGTCGACATTGGATCGAAACCAATTCCTGCTAAAATGCTTTGTTAGCTCAGTTTAGGTAGAGCACACGACTGTTAATCGTGCGGTCCTTAGTTCGATTCTAAGACAAAGCGTAATTTATATGTTTTTTTGAAATATATAAATAAAATTGATTTGAATTTTTGAACTGCACTTTTACGGGGTCTTTTTTCTCTTAATATCGGTCTTGGTGGTTCTGGTTCCGGTTCCATATATTATAACAATAAAGAATCTAGCAGTTCATAATTTACTGCGATGTTTACATCTAATTTTGCGGCTCCATATAAATTTTTGATTTTCAGATAAAGTTGGTCGTCTTCATTTGTAAAGGATTTCAAATATAAATTGTCTTGAAATATGAAATGATTATCTTTCAAATTATTTTCATAATTGTATTCCAATCTTTTCATAAATTTTTTCATTTGTTTTGTGGGTGAAATTGTTAAAGAAATTGTCGGTGTTTGTGTAGACGTATGACAGTGTGTATGTTTATGCATTCTATAAAAATGATATTCTTGTGATAAAGAATGGGATAAGGATGTATCCGATGGGGTGTTGTTAATAATATAATTTTGCATTGATACTTAATTATATTATTAATCTTTAAATGAATTTCCGCTTTTGGGCGGAAATCATCATGACCGAACAAAACTGAACTTTGTTCAGTCATGATTATTTTTGGCGAACGCCAAAAATAATTTAAGTTCGGTTTAAACCCTTGAAGAATTAGAAATCATCATGACGTCGGTTTATATTCTCTTTCTCTAATTTTTTTGAAACTTTTTAATGCATTCCCAGATTTTCGCGGATTCATCAAATCCAAATGCTCCTCTTTTTTGTGCCAATGTCAAAAAAGAAAGAATCAGATTAAATGCGACGTTTTCATTGGCGATTTCAACATTCACCAGTTTTTCAGAAGGTTGGAGTTGGGGTTGCTGTTGGGATTGATGTTGGAGTTGCTCTTCCTTTTGTTCCGTATCCATTTTTATTAATAAAATAAAATACTTTATATTATTTATTAAAGATATCAATTAATAATAATTAGGTAAAATGGAAAATATTAATTTTGACAAGGTTCATCATTTATTTATGGAAAATAATTGGGATTTGGTGATTAATGAATACAGACATTTGTTATATACAAAGAGAGAAAGGGAAACGGAATTTATTGAGATTACATTGGAATATGGCAAAATATGGGTCAGTGTTCCTCTTTCTAACAGTGTGTATCAATATAAAACCGGATTTAATGATTATTATTCTACAAATGCGTATTTAGAAAGAAATGTTTGATTGTTGTAATTTAGTGATTATATGGGCTTGATATGGGGATTAATATGGATTGATGATTTTTGGCAAAGGGCAAAAACCATTTAAAACTAAACATATATCTTGTGTATTCGTAATGACGACATTTATTGATAAAAATACTGAATTAAAATTAGAATCAAAAGCAGATGTTGATTCAGAGGATGATGTCATTTCTCTCATTACAATTATAGACAATGAAATCATTCATAACAAAACACTCTATTCTTTTCCTCCGGATGAAGAGAGAAAAATGAAATTCGGTATTATTAAAATAAACACTGATGTGTTGCCAAAAGTAGATAAAGTATTATTCTTTTTATTTAGTGTAGATTGTTCCGGCTCAATGTCGGATTTGTGTAATGATAGGAGAAGTAAAAACGACCATATTATTCACACGCTGACAAACATGTTGTTGTTTTTCTCAGAAAAAGAGAATATTTCTATTTATGTTCAGATTGATGCGTTTGATGATGCAATCTTTTCTATTATTCCAATTGTATTGGTTTCTCAAGCAAATGTTGGTAAGTTGATTAATCAATTGAAGAAAATATATCCGCGAAGTAACACAAATATTGAATTGGCATTGAATAACGCATCGAGGCAGATTGAATTGGCTGCGTCTGCGTCTGTATTTGCATTGACAAGTGCTGAGAAATATCATATTTTTATGACTGATGGCGACATTACACAAGGAAATAGTTGTGAAAAACATTTGAAGACATTGTTGAATCCAAAAGCAACGAATATTTTTATTGGGTTTGGAATTAATCATAATATAAAAGTTCTCTCTGAATTGGGTGGAGGCAATGACCATTCAAGCAATGTAAATAATTATTATTTTATTGATGAGTTGGAACATTCTGGATTGGTATATGGCGAAATCATTCATAATATTTTGTATGCTTCATTAAAACAGGTGACATTGTTTGTGGTTAATGGTTTAATTTATAATTGGAAAACAAATACGTGGACAAATACATTGAATATTGGTAATGTTATTTTTAGCAGTGAAAAAGTATATCATATTGTTTCTTTTGATGAGGATGATTCTGGTGCTAATGCTAGTGCTGATTCTGGTGCTGATTCTGAAACTTATACATCTACTATTATCAGCGCAAGTGGAAACATAGATAATGAACCATTTTGTTATACTCAATATACACGCGACCCCTCATTGTCTGAACTTATTACAAAATATAAATATCGTCAAAGAACACAGCAATTATTGTTTTTAGCTCGACATTTTGATGATTATAAAAATAAGGAGGCAATGAAGCAGAAAATGGATGATTTTTTTAATGAATTGAAAACGTGTAATGTGGATGACAAACCATTTATTAAATTGTTAATGGATGATATTTATATTACACGCAAAATGTTTGAAACGCCATATAATTCTCTTTATTCTAACGCGCGTCAAACATCGCAAGGCACACAGAGATGTTATAATGTGGGAAATAACAGCGCAGATATAACTGAGACTGCTACTGCTGCTACTAGAATGAGTATGCCTATTCTTTCAAGACAGACAGCACAACATATCACACAACAATCACCTACATCTACTCAACCATACAACAAACTATATGAGAATTATTATGATGGAGTAAAGAATGTAGAAAATACGTTAATTGATGCATATGAAATGTCTCAAAATACAGATACTCCATATTCCACTCCTACCTTGTTAGGAATTATGCGCGAAATTAGTGCACCTCCGCCTACACCTGCACCTACACAACAATTGCGGTATTTTTTTCAAGATGATGATTATTTAAAACCTTAATGGCGAACGCCATTAAGGTTCATGATGAAGCGTAGCTTCATTTAAAATGACACCATTGCATAAGGCGTTGCACATCTGCGTTTTGTGATGAATATGATGACTCGTCTATAAAAGTGTTTTCATATTGCCTTGCGTGAAAAAGACCATCATTGCCAATGTATTTACTTTTTAATAATTGCGGCATATTTGTTTTTGGATTCATAGTACAACGAATCACTGTATCTGTTTTTGATATTAAACCTGAATTTATACCAAATGTATTGTCTTGTATGAGTGTTGGATCACTTTGCTCTTTTATTGCACGACCTTGAGGAGATTGCATTTTAAGAACTTGTAAAATTGCATTTTCATTGTAAATCGTTTTTGCGTTGTTTGTTGAATCTTCGGAATTTGTTCGTATATATGGATTTTGTGATACGGCATCCATATATAATTCTTCTACTTCAGGCGACCACCTCCAATTTCCTGTTTGTAATAATTCTTTGGCGTCTTCTTCTGTCGCTTGTTCTTGAATCAGACTTGTGTCAAATACAATTCCTGGATTGATTGTGTTTTGAAAGATGAGGAAATCATTTATGGTTTTGTCTG
>Ga0315286_10001842_pt1 | contig 19500 bp, 6 predicted proteins | sample YL17G10_0_MG_FD_205038 | JGI IMG/M metagenome (GOLD analysis project Ga0315286, IMG submission 205038) | Sediment microbial communities from Yellowstone Lake, YNP, Wyoming, USA - YL17G10_0 | ecosystem: Environmental > Aquatic > Freshwater > Lake > Sediment | place: USA: Wyoming | collected... | reverse complement strand
GATCGTGCTCCACGGAGACCATATCCAGTACGGCCAGGAGCTTTTTGAACAGGCAACTCTCTTAAAAGACGCTTACGAAGCGGTAAATGGTAAAGGGTCGTTCAAGACGCAGATTAATGTAAATGATATCGACAAAGCCATTCTTAAGTCCGTTCAGGATAAATTAAAAGAAAATGCGGCCAAGGAACGTAAAGATGTCACCGCTATTATCGAACGACTGATCAAGGCCGGTTTTACTTCTATCGCGATCGACGCCTCTACGCTTTACGATGAGAGAGCGGGGGATATTGTCACCAATTATTATAAAACTAAAGGTACGGACGAAGAAAAATTAGTGATGAAGCTTATGGAAGCGTTCGTTCTGCAGCCGGAATGGGGAATTGATTTCCTGAAATACGACCCGGCTAACGAGGGCACTCAGTTTGAACGGATTAAAAATGAAGTGGTCGGAGAAATGCAAAAGCGTAACCGGGCCCAAAACGAGATCGACGCCATTGTCAAGGATATGGAGGTCGCGTTCGGAGCACTGACCGCCGAAGCTAAGAAGAACGGGCTCGATCCTAAAGCTGTAATTGCCGCTTACGACAAAATCGCCACCGATATTGCCGGTGCAACCGTTGGCGGAAAGATTTCAGCGTCTATTCTGGCTACGGTCAGCGCAAAAGAAAAAATGCTGCTTCTGCCGACCAGCAACCTGGCGGAAACCGCTTTTCAGTTGAAGATGATCGATGAACTCGTGAAAAAGTACAACCCGGAACTTTTGGGCCATATGGGCAAAGAGATCGAGGTCGGCCATGTGGATAAAAAAGTTCCCAACCCCCGCCGCGGAGGAAAACTGGAAGCCCAGATGACCCATCCGGCGGCTATTAAAGTCATGATGGACGGATTGGAGGCGTTAGGGCTTACTTTTGATATTGTGGCTTTCAATAACGGCTCAGGCCACGGCACTGATTACGATAAAAACAGCCTGACCCCGGTTTCCCAGGTCGGAAAAATCAGCCCTTACCTGACCGCGGATTTCGCGCGCATGCTCGGAGATAAAGCGGGAGCTGCCCAGCACGGAACTTCCGGCTCGGATATGGATGAACTTAACGTTTTATCAAAAGCCGGCGTAGTCAAATTCAACATTGCTACCAACAACCAGCAGACTCAGCTTAACGTGCATTTCCTGATGCATAACGGCTTGCGCGGCGTTAACCTGATCAAAGAAATCGAGGCCAATCCCCAAAAATACGTAGAGGGGTTGAGCGAAGAAGTCCGGACTGCGATGAAACAAATGGCTGAAGGGCTTAAAAACGGCCAGATCAAAGAGTCGATAGATGAAAAGGACAGCTCGTTTGTTCGTTTCATAAAACTTACTTATGCGTGGGGCAAGAAAAAAAGTAAGATCAAGGAAACTTCCAGCAAAGAGGATATTGCTTTGGTTTTTGCCAAGGAATTTAAACGGGCATTCAAAGAAATGGATCAGATGCTCGTGGCTATAGGTAAACTCAATCTTATCAAGCGCATCGCCATCCTTACTTCAGGCGGCCCTGCCTCAGGGCATAACAACGTTATTTACGCGGCATTTTTGGAAGCGCAGGCCCAGGGCATTGAGCTTATCGTGATCTGGGAAGGCTGGAAAGGCCTGATGAAGGATTCTCTCGTGGCCAAGTCCCGTCCTTTGACCCTGGCTGAAGTAGAAGCCGAGAGATTTAATGGCGGCACCATTTTGCTTACCAGCAGGGAAAATCCTTACAGCGAAGAGGATATAGCCTTGGGTACTCCTAAGAAAGTCTGGGAGAATATCCAGAAGCTGCAGCTTGACGGCCTGATCACGCTGGGAGGCGATGATACCAACAAAGTTTCCTATCAGCTGCAGAACGAGCATAAGGAATTTCCGATCATCGGCGGCGCCAAGACCATGGATGGGGATATCGCTCTGCTTATTCCGGGCGCTCCGAATTACGGACACAGCACTTTTGTGGGCGAGGGGACCAGTCAGGTCAAGAAAGCTTTGGTTGATTACAAATCCGCCAAGCGTATCGGCGTGGTCGAAGTTTTCGGCCGCAGCGCGGGGTTTGTTACCGCCAGGATCGGTGCGGCAGTTAATGCTGCCCGCTCTTTGATCCCTGAAGAAAAGATCGACCTGGAAAAACTGGTCAAGGATATGAAGGCATATAAGGATAAGTTCGGTTACGGGGTGGTGATTGTTTCCGAAGGCGTGGTGATAGAAAAACCGGAAACAGAGAAAAGGATGGTTGCCGGTCCTGACGGTTCAATGGCAGAAGAAGAAGTAGTGATTGAGACAGACCCCAGGATCCTGAGGAATACCGAGATACTGAAAGAGGCGTTAGCCAAGGATGATCGGGCTAGAGCAGCGTACGAAGGTAAGAATGTCAAGAAAGACAAATTTGGAAATCCGAAATTGGAAGACTCAGGGGCTATTATCAGCGCAGTGCTTAAGTGGGGTGGGGTAAGCACCAGCCTTACGGGTAAGATCGATTACGCCGCGCGTTCGGTTCCGATCGACCCGGTGGATGAGAAGATTACTAGTTTAATCGGTCAGTCAGCGGTCAACAAGATCGCGACCGGCGAGAAGAATCAGCTGGTCTATGTGGATACTCCGGATATTGAGACCATGAAAGCTGTATCCATGGAATTCATTCCTAAGCTGGGCGGCAGGAAGATGCAGATCGAAGAAGGCGGTTTGGACCGGGCGACCTATTTGCAGGGTAACCAGGCAATGGGAATGGCCCAGGCAGACGGTGGTTCCGCAGTAGCAGCTACTGCGCAGCAGAATTTTAACAATGTGGTTGAGTTATACAAAGAGATGCGCCGGGCTGACAGGTATGAAAGAATATTGCAGCCCGATTTTATAATGTTGACACCCGAGCAGATGGATTCAGTGGTCTGGAAGCTGGCTACATTCCAGGAAAAAAATACTGATGATTGGATGTGGATCAGAAGGATCTTGCGTAAGATCTCGCCTGAACAGGTTGATGAGTTGAAGGTAATGGTTCAGGATAAAGGCTTAGCCAAGACCCTGGACTTAGCGTTAATGGTCGATGCCAGGCGCGCGAAGGAAGCGATCGCTTCCCGTCCCGCGGCAGTTGCCGACGGCGGAAGCTTTAAAACTATAGACACGAATATGTTCAACAAAATGGCCCAGGGTTTTATCGGCTTCATGGATTCCTTAAAAGGCGTGAAGTCCGTTAAAGCCGGATTGATCGTTGAGGCCCGCGCGGTGATCATGAACGCCGGAACCGCGGAAACATTAAGGAATCTTAAACAAGCCAGCCCTGATCTGGCGATCGTTATTCGGGCGGACACCGCGATCCAGGTGGATCAGGTCAAAGCCATGGGCTTGGAAGACATCGCCAGTATCGAGCTTAAAGAACTGGTCTCTATACTTTCTGAGCTGAACGACCAGGGTATTTCTTATGACCGGATCGCTTTGATCCACGCATTCGACATAATTCACAGTCTAAAGGTTGCTGAGTCAGCGTTGTTGATGGAAAAAGGAGTAAAAGTGGTCAGTATCGAGAGCGCTCGCAACGATAGAAGCGTTAACTCCATGCCTTTGGTAGTAGCCAAAGCAGTAACCAGCGTGATGAAAGACCAAGTGGCGGTGGTGGAGAGTTATAACAAATTGACCCAGAGCTATCGCGAATCGGGCCAGATCTCGCAAGAAGCTCTCCGGGCTTTAAATGACCTGACCAGCGACTTTTCTTCTGTCCCATTGGTCAAAGTCAGCGAGGAAGTTTCCAAGATCCAGGTTGCCTACGAGGAAACCGTAAGCAAGATCTAATTTGCTTACTTGATTGATAAGAAAAAAAGCCACGCCTGCTTAGGCCCCAAAAGCCTAAAGCAGGCATACGCTGTAATTCAGTTTAACATAAACCGGAGGAAGAAAATGTTCGCAAGGCTAAACCGCAACAGTTCGCTTCAAAGGGCAATCGCTGTTTTTATCATCCTGCAGTTCGTGGCCAGCTCTATTGCAGTTAAGGGCTATGCCGCGGCAGAAAACCTTCGTCCCGCAGCTGCTAAAAATGACGGTGGCAGGGTTAAGAACCTTAGTAACGATCTTGTAGAAAAAAGCAGTATTCTTCCTTTTGTCGTTGATTATGACAGCCCGTTAGCCGAATTAAAGAGTACTGCCGGCGGCAAGTGCGCGCAGTTGGCCTGGGCATATAACCGCGTAATACCTACTCCCCTAGGATTTAACATCAGTGTGGAAGCGGTCAGGGCATATTACAGGCACAACCCGAAGCTCATCGAGATGATCAAAGAAGTGCGTGAACTCGACACCACCAACGCCAAGAAACGCTCGGAAATGTCCAAGCGCATCAAGAATTACATGATGACTGAAAGCAAACTGCCGCCTGAGGTCACAAAAGAGGTAATGGAAAATTACATTGCCATAAGCAAAAAAATAAGCAAGGAACGCGGCTATTCGCAGTGGCAATTCATTCCTATGGCGTACCGCGGCAGCGGCATCATCGAAGATTTCGAGGGCGCGATCCCCTGGTTTACCAAATCCATCGGCGCCCAGCCGGGACAGGGGACTACACTTCTGAATAAAGTAGGCATTGAACCTATTGAACCTTCGACCATCGAGGTTATTGCCGGGCTTTTTAACGACCAGATATTTGGCTATCGCGACGTGCAGATCTTTTTTGATTTTGTGAGCAAGATGAAAAATGTTTCAGAATACAACCAGCTGATAGAGCTCAGCCAGAAATACGGTTTCACCGCAGGGGCGAACAAACTCAAAGAGGAGAGTTCTCCGGGATACGTGAACCTGCGTAAGATGCTTGAAGAGATCGAGAAGAATGAGGCAGGGGTAAAAGCAAAATATGACTGGCTGGCGAAACTGGAGAAATCGGCGAGCGATATACTCGATCCCATGAATTTCACGACCGGGATCGCGGTGCTGGAAATGGTCGATCCTCTAGGTTCTGGTACGGCGTTTACCTCAAACATGGCCACCGGTTTTGACGGCTCCACCTATGCCAGGATAATGAAAGAGAAGTCGAAAAAAGACAAAGGAATTTTGAGCATCTTTCCCTCGTTCAAAAAAAGAGGGGAAAATTTCAAGGGTTACACTCGCTACGTAAAGATAAACTTAGGCACCGGCTTAGGCCCGGGTGTCGTAGAGGGACGGTTCCAGCCCAATATCGTCACCTTGTTCGACAAGACCGGAAATGGCGACTGGGTGTTCTTCGAGAAGACCGTCGGCAGGAAACACATGAGCCTGATCGGCATAGAAAAAGTCATTGCTTCCCTGAAGGGGAAGTTCGCCGAGGATCAGATTTACCGTTTGGCAAAACTCTATGCAGACTGGGCGGCCGCCGTAAATGATAAAGACGCAACTAAACAGAAGGATGTTGCGGGCGTGTTAAAGAAAGAATTCAATATCGACGCGGACAGCTGGGCGCGCTCGATGAAAGACATATGGTTTTTCTTTGAAAGGCCCAATAAATATCTGGCCACTGATGCAGAAAAGCAGGCCTTGCATAAAATTCTTAACGTGAGCGAAAAGGAATTTTTCACCTTAAGCTCGCTGGTCAGCGCAATCAATAAGATCAATACCGGTTATGATACAGCGGCATATGTGCAGACATCTCCTGAAATAGCCGCGAGCTCCTTGTTGGATGATAAGGGTTATAAGATGCTCGCCGATCTTATCGTCATGGTCGGAGACAACATGGCCCAGGAACGTTTTGCTGCAGGAGATAAGGGGTGGCGGGAGCGCAGGGACGTCGAGTTCGCCATTGCCCCATGCTTGGAGAACGATTCCAGTAAGTTCAAGATCAAACTTGAGCATACGTATGATCTCGTAACCGGAGAGGATCTCGGCCCGGGATGGGTAAAGATGATACATTTGCAGAATCGGCCGATCAACCCGGAAAAAGAGATCCAGGATCCGAATAACATCATTTTCAAGAGAATGATGGTCGATGAGGATTATATAGAAGCCAACGGTATCCAGCCGCTGGCTTCAGGCGGCTTGATGGGTTTCGGCGCAGCCGAGGGGGCCATTTCTTTCGTGGATCCCAATAAGGATCTGGCTGACCAGGAAACAGAGATTTTAGAATTAAAAGGGAAAGGGCATCTTCAGATCGCCGACGTAGAAGAAATGGGGCCGGAGCACGACGCGATCGTCGGAGTAGCGGGCGCGGGTGTGGTGCGCAAAGGCAATGATACCAGCCACGCTTATATTTTTAGCCTGGAATTAAGGATCCCGATCGTAATCAACGCGGTACTCAGAGCCGGAGTGCAGCTTACGCACGGCCTGCAGGTAGTTATCGACGCGCTGCATGGCGCGATCTATCCCGGCGATCGGGGGATCAAGCTGGTCAAAGACGACCTGATCATCCGCGTAAACATGCTTCCTAAGACAATAGTCGGTTTTATCGTTTCTACCCTGCAGACCGCCATGGAGATCGCGCGCGTAGGTGGCAAGGCGGTTCTGGTCAGACAGGAATTCATTCTTCTTAATACTATTAAAATATATCCGCAGGCAGGCCGCACCTATGATCTGATCGCGGGCTTGAAAGACGGCAAGATCACCGAGAAGGATCTTACCGCGGATGACCTGAAGGATATCGAAGCTTTGAAAAAATTCCCCGAAGAGATCGAAGCGATCAAAAAAATAATTACCGGATTCCCTTCGGCTGAGGAATTTATAGCTGAACAGATGCATTATGCCGCTAACCAACTCGGCACCATATTCGTTGAGGACGATGAAATAAGGGATTACGATAATAAGGAAAAAGAAGCTCTGATGTCCGGGTTGGTCGGCGCCAAGTTATTTTTAAAATACGATGATAAGGATCCCCGTTATGATTCGCCTCTCGACGGGATGCGCGGTTCGCAATTGATGAGCCATCCGCATTTGAAAAAAGCGTTCTTTCCCTTGAAACGCGGCGTCCTGCGCTCGATCAAGGATGGGTACAAGAACAACGCGTTCTTCTTTGTTTATTTAAGGACAGGGGGTGAATTAAAAATCCAATTGTCGGATTTTGAAATGCTTTGCTACGAAGAGGGTGTTTTTCCGGAATATATTGTAGTTATGATCGAGAACGGCGGTAATATCTGGATCATCGAAGAAGTAGCGGCCATAATGGCTGATTTCGTGGAAAGGCACCGGAAGGACGGGGTAAAAGGTTACAAGATATCGTTTGGAACCAATGACCTGAACAATTCCCTGGGCGGAACATCCAGAGACGATAAGGATTTTACCGGCGAGGTCAGGGTCATGCATCCGGCGCTTATCAATGTTGAGCCCGAGCAGGGCAAGATCGAGGTTAATCCGGGCTATGTATACGGGCCCAAGGCCAAAGGCCAGCCATTTATCATAACCATCAATGATGAAACAGCTCCGGTAGTGTTGCGTACGGTTGAGCACGTATCCGCGGTGGTGGAGGAAAACGGCGGCAAGAAGAATCTCTGCGGCCAGGCTCCGACCAAAGCCATCACCAAAGGCGACTGGAAATCGGCACGGGCTTATGTCGGGATGTTGGATGCTGCCGGTACCCAAAGCGTTACCTATGTTCCCATGGTCATGCTTGATTTCGATACCAAGGCTTCGTTTACCCGGATCGACGCTCAAGCGTTGGAAAAAGCGACTTCAGTGGTCACGCTTACCAATATTCGCGAAGACGCTAAGAATCTGGTAATGGCCGGCGACGTGGTAGTTGTTGAGAGCCCCGAAGATATTCTGAAGATGAATAAAGGAAAAAATAAACAGAAAATAGTTATAATGAAGAATACCTGGGACAGGGATGACCTGGAGAATAAAGGTATTGCCTGGGATTACCTGAATTACGCTGGGGCGATCCTCTTAGATGAGAATGTTAAGGACGGAACCGGCGTACTGAAGGAACCGATAATCAAAACCCGCATTAAGGCGACGATACCTTCGGATACCTCGCTTATAACAGGTAAAGATGTGACTATTGATTTTTCTACGGCGACCGTTTATCAGGGTAAACTTGCCACTCATCAGGAAAAGCCGGCATTGAAAAAGATGCGTATGCCTGCGCCGGGGCTTGTTCCCCAGACCCGTTCAATTATGCGTTTCAGCGCCAGTGACCTCTTCGAACCCCAGGGTGATAAATCGGCTGTGATCGACATCCATCCGTTGGCGTTTGTTATGTACAAAGAGGATCCAGCTTCCGTGCCTGAAGATGCCCGGAAGGCGGTCAAAGAATTAATCGGCAGCCAGGATCCGATGGAATACCTGCAGTCAAGGATCTCGGAGTATGTGGCTCAAAAGACGCAGGAAGCAATTAAAAACGGCCAGACTCCGGTTTACACTGTTTTCAGGCTTGCCCGTAACCAGATGAGGTTCTTAAAGGGCGGGGAAGCGATAGAGATTACCAAGGGCAAAGAAGGGACTAACTTCGATGACCCCCGTAAACGTCTGCAGGGAGGTACCCGCGCCATTTCCGATTTCTGGCCGATACTTGATCTCGAATTATCAGTTTTTAGTAAGGAAAAAGTCAAAAATCCTGCTCTAGCTCTGCAAACATCCAAGATGGGTACTCGCGTTCAGGAAATAATCGAAATGCAATTGCGGGTGTTCAAGTCTTTTGACATCACTCCGGACAATACTGACATAGGTTTGGAATTGACAACCTCTGCAGATCCGGTAATGATCGAAGACTATATCAAGCAGGGCATCAAGTTCTTTGGTTATAAGGACAAGGAATTGGCTGAAGCTCTTCTTGCCGCAAATCTGGAAAATCCCGATATATTTGCGGTAGAGGGCAAGGAACAGGTGGCACAGCAGGTACTTCCGAGGCCGCTTGCTTATGTTAAAGGTATTGTCGCCGAGAACAAAGATAAAGGTGTTTGGCTTGGTTTGACTCCGGAGCAGTTGGTCAAGCAATTAAAAGCGGCGGATGAAAACGTCTTCAAAGGATTGTCAACGGGCTTCGATAATTTTATCGGCTCTCTTAAAGAGCTGAAAAATGCCTCGGACAGTGGTCTGGTGATTGGAGCTAATGCCGTGTTTGAGAATGCCGGCACTTTGACCGCACTTAAGAAGATCAAGGACGCCCAGTCCGGCTTGAAGATAGTTTTCTGGGCTAAGGATAAGGCGGAAGCGGATCAGTTAAGAGCCGTGGGAGGAGAAAGCATCACTGATATCGTAATCGCAGAGAGTTTAGCACAGACGCTTAAGGTATTGAAAGAATTCCAGGTCGCGAATAATCGTATAGTTTTAGTCAATTCGGATCCGGACAATAAGAATATTAAAGAAGAATTCCAGGTGAAGGATATAGCGGAATTCTTAGCTAAGCCTGAAGTTAAAGGCATTCGGGTTTTGGCTCTTCATGAGGCCAGCACGTTTGTTAAAGGCGAGAGCATTAACAATATGCCTCTGGTTTTGGCCCGGGCCACTGCCGCAGTTTATAAGGACGAAGGACAGGTGGTCAAACAGTATGAGGAATTAAGCCAGAACAGCGGGCTTTCCGAAGATACTTTAAAAGCCCTGAATGATCTGGATCAGGATTTTGCTACTGTGCCGCTGGTGAAAGTAAGCGAGGAAGTCGCTAAGGCCCAGGTAACTTACGAGGAAACTATAAGCAAAATATAGAGTTTCAAGAAATTTTAATTTTTCAATATTTACATAAGGAGGAAGAAATGCGCGTTACTTTTTCCCGGAGAAAAAAATTATTAAAAATTATCAGCCTGATGTTGGCCGCTGGATTTTTGACGACCAGCGTTTATGCCGGAGCAGATTCCCGCTTAAGGCCTACTGCGGTCGGCAACAGCAGGAAAAAAATGTCTGTGCTCCAGGACGAGATTATCAGTAAAGGGAAAAGAGACGGCGGCTCTTCCGTAATAGCTGCTTCTTCGTTGGTCAAGATCTTTGCCGAGAATGTTATTGTCAGCGACGGCAAAGGAGCGGATGTGGGCCGGACTTTGCGACTGGAAAAACTTATTGAAGAAAAGCTTGACGGCGCGCTCCTGGGCCATTCCAATACCCGCAAGACTTTTATTAAAGAATTTTCCAAGGGGAACTCGCGCGACAACGCGTTTTTACGTTTTGACCAGATCATGAATCACCGCATTCTGGCCCAGATTAAAGCCGGATTAACAGAAATCTCCTTGTGCGTGGGAAGCGACCGGGATAATCTTCCGGTTGAGGAAGAGATCGCGGATGTGCTCAAGCAACTCTTGGTATCCTTGAGTGGAGTTACCCAGGAGCAGTTAAAAGAAAAAACATTTAATTTCGCCTGGGAGCCTGCGGGCAATATCGGCACCGGCGTTGCCGAAGGACCGGAAAAGATCCGCATCGTGCATCAGGCGATCTATGAATGGTTCGTGCATATCTACGGAGAAGATGTTACAAAGCAGGTTTGGGGAAAATCCTTGCGTTTGCTCTACGGCGCCAGCGTTGACGGAAAAAATGTAGATGGGATCATGGCGGTTAAGAGCACTAAACCGGGCATAGAGGGAGCGCAGTTGGTGCACGGGGTTTTGTTCGCTTCATCCGGGAAAAAAGTGGAAGGATTTCTGGAAGTTGCTTACGGTGTTAACCGGGCGGCTGTCCGGGACAATGCGCAATACGTCACTTTTATTAACCTCAAAGAGTTCTTAGCTAAAGACAAGACCCCCATGATAGATTACATCGGAGAGATTTATCAAGCTGTGATGGCTAAAAAAATCACTCCCGCCAACAACCTTATTTATATCGCAGATCAGGATGTTCATCTGAAAAGATGGCAGCGGGCGATCAGGCTGGCTGAAGCCTCTTATGAGGGGTATGAAGACGATTCAGCTGTTTCAACCATTCCAGGGATCAATACTTTCGGCCGGGCCGAACTGAACGGCTTGCGCGTGCTTTTGCGGCTGGATCTTAATGTTTCCGATGATGCCGGAAAGATCAAGTCCGAGAAAAGGATCCAGGAGGCAATGGACACGATCGCTTATTACATCGAGAACGGCGCCACAGTGATCATTTCCTCGCATAACAGCCGGCCTAAAGGCAAAGTTAATAAAAAACTCTCCTTAGGCCCGAATGAGGAAACTAAAGACGGAGTTTCCCTGAGGATCGAAAAGCTGCTCAGAGAAAAGGGGTATGACACTAAAGTCATTTTCCATCCGGACAGCGTTACTGATAAAGGCGTAAAGCCGGGGCTGCGCAACGAGATCGTTGAGGGCGCGGTCAATGTGATCGAAAACGTGCGTTTTGCCAAGGGCGAAGAGAAAAATTACGAGTCATTCTACAAAGACATGGCTAGCTTGGCTGACTTCGAGCATTTTGATTTTGACGCTTTCGGAGCGGGCGAGCGGCCGGACGCGGTAAGCTCGGCGAAATACATGCAGAGCATTTCTCAAGGGCTGTTGATGGAAAAAGAAGACCGCTATCTTAAAAACGCGCTGGAAGTCAACTACGGCTTGATCTCCGGCGGAGGGCCCAAGGTAAGCGAGAAGCTGCCAGTGCTTAAAAATGTCATCGCCAATAAAAAGAAACCTGGAGGATTTGCCATATTCGGAACCGCGCCGGCGACTTTCTTTTTAGACGCCCTTTACGGAATAAAGCTAGGCGATTCCAAGTCTACTGATGAAAAGAAAATAAAATCCCGGCAGGATAATATCGAACAGGTCAAAGAGATCATCCGGCTGGCCGAAGAAAATAAAATGAACCTGGTTTTACCAATTGATTTTGTCGCTGTAAACCGCGATCTGACCGAAACCGCTGAAGGTGAAAATAACTGGATCGCATTAAAGAAAATACCCGAAGGCGCTAAAATTATCAAAGTGACTCTGGAACAATTAAAAGCCGGAAGATTCCTTGATGAAAACAATAACGAGGTCTTGGCCAGCGACATTTTTTTATATGACATCGGCGAGCAAACTAAAGAGCTTTTTAAGAAAACAATTCTTTCCACTCCGAAGGGAATGTCAATTTTTTACAACGGTACTGTCGGCGTGTTTGAAATGCCGCTTTTTGCTTCCGGAGGAAAAGCTGTGGATGAAGCTTTAGCTGAGGCTACCCGCAATGGAGTGATCACAGTCATTGGCGGAGGGGATACCGGAAAAGAAGCGGAAAAGAACAAGGTGGATAAGCTGGTGACCCATGTTTCAACCGGCGGTGGAGCGTCTGCCGCAGTGTTAAAGGGAGAAGAGCTTTCCGCGATCAAGCTGCTTAATATAGCTCAGTCCGCGGTGAAAAGCAGAATGGAAAATCTCAATGTAAGTATCAAAGAGTTCATGCGCTATCTCGTCGCCGATAAAGCGGTGTTTAAGGCTATGGGCGGAGAATTCTTCCGGAAATACATCAGGAACCTGGTTCAGGGCCAGGTGATTAAAGACGGTGACCTGAGCAAGGCGCAAATCACTTCAGAGAGGACCGAGGATTCCCGTAAATACGCGACAATGCGAGTGCGCATTAAAATGGGGGATATAGAAGTCATAGGCGAAGTGCCTGCTGGAGCATCTACGGGTGAAGATGAAGCCGAGGTTGCTTCTCCCGACGCATTTATCGACAACGTCAAAGAGAAAATAAAAGATGAGAAAAAAGCGCGGGCTGAAGCTTCTGTATTGCAGGCGAAGAAGAATATAGAAGAAATCATTGTCCCTCTTCTTACCAAGAGCGGCCTGGATCTAAGCCGCCACGAGGACCTGAAACAGGCGGAGAAGCTGATCATTAAAGCCGCCGGAAAAAATTACAAGGATTTGGGAGCGAACGCGGTAGTCCCGATGTCCTGGGCTTTATGGCGCGCTGCGGCAAAGCTGCATAATATGGAGCTCTGGGAATATATCAGGTGGTATGAGCCGCAGGTGGTCGGAAAAAATGATGTCGCGTTCTACTCGAATGTCTATAACGGAGGCTTGCACGCAAAGAAAGAAGGGGAAACATTAGGAACAGACCGGATCGATATCCAGGAAGTAATGGTTGTTGTTTTAGGCAGCCGGTCGGCAGCAGAAAAATTGGAGATGGATGACAAAATAGACCAGGAGTTGAAAAAGCTGTTGGTGCTCGAGGCCAAGCAGATGGGCAAACCTATTGAGAGCTTGACTCGCGCTGATGAAGCCGGTTTTTCGCTTAAAGGTTTAGGTTCAAGCGAACGGGCAATTGAACTGGTCGCTCAGGCAATCACTAATGCCGGTTATAAGCCCGGCGTAGACGTGCAATTGGCTCTCGATCCCGCGGCGTCAACCTTTGCCCGCGAAGTAAACGGTCAATACGTCTATGATTTCCAGGGCCAAGAGTTGACCGGACGCCAAATGATCGATTTCTACATCAGCCTGGCTAAAAAATACCCGGGCCTGATCCGTTCCATCGAGGACGGCCTGGCTGAGAATGACTGGGACAACTGGGTTATTTTAACCGCTGAAATGAAAAAGTTCGGGATCCTGACTATCGGCGATGATCTATTCGTTACCCAGATGGACCGCCTGAAAAAAGGCGTGGCTATGAAAGCCGCTTCGGCCATATTGATCAAAGTCAACCAGAATGGTTCAGTCAGCGGCACTCTGGAAGTTATTCAATACGCTATGGAGCATGGCTTGGAGATCGTGGTTTCCCACCGTTCCGGAGAAACTCTGGACCCGGCGATCGCGGACCTGGCTTACGCGGTCAAGGCCATGGGTTTAAAGACCGGAGCTCCGCAACCCGCAGCTGATTTTAGCGATCCTGAAACTTTGGTTCGCCGGGTAAAATACGAGCGGTTAATAACGATCGAAGAAAATCCTTATTTATCGGGAAAAGTTCTTTTGGTCAACGAGAATTTCTTCAGCTCCGCAGCGTCCCGCACCTCTTTAAGCATGGTCGCAGAACTAGCAGATTCGATCAAGATCGCGGTATACGGAAAAAACGCCGAGAAATTAAAGATCCTGCTTGGCTCTGACAATGTGGTTGTAGCCGATGATTTTGGCGCAGCTTTGGCATCGCTGGAAAACCTGGGAGTAGCAAAAGACAATATGCTGCTTCTTGATTCCGCGGTTAGTTCCCAGGATATTTCCGCCGCGAATGCAGCGGGGATCCGCCAGGTAGTAGCCAAAGATCTGAGCGTGGTTGCGGTCGCCAAAGCGGTTAAGGACCTGGTGCAATCAAACGCCGGTAACGTTGTATTCCAGGAGTTTTTCCAGTCGATAGAAGATGCGAAAATCATGGAAGCTTCAGCGCAAACTAAACAAGAATTGCTTGATAAACTGGCTCAGGGTACTTTTGAACTACCCAGCGACCTTAAACTTACGGTTTCTCAAGATGTTGCGGAAGAGGTACTCAAGGCGCAAGCTTCGGTAAGCGAATTTATGACCAGGGTGTAATCAAAGCGGGATTAATGTTTGATCTTTGGACAAAAGAGGGATAGGATTTTTGAAGAAGAGAAAATAAAGAGTAAAATCTCTTTACATTTCAAAAAAGTTTGATATAATAACTTCAGAGCCACGGCTATATCCTCTTTAATTCCAATTTGTTAAATAAAACCGAGGGGATATGGCCATGTTTGTTTGAAGTCAGAATATTCACCTCAAATAGATCAGCAACAAAAGTCACGGATTAATGAGAGGGGGGTGTAAATGCAGTATATTGAGTCTGAGGATAAAAGAGTTTTCGGAAGGTTTCCGGTCAATCTCTCTATGAGATTCATAGATCTATTGACAGACAGAGAAGGGCAAGCTCAGGCTAAGGATTTAAGCGCAAAGGGAGTAGGCTTTATGGCAAAAGAACCTTTAAAGCCTTTTACGCCTATGGAGATGTGGCTTGATGTTCCTGATCGAGGTGGCCCGCTTTATACAAGAGGAGAAGTCGTCTGGTCTGAAAGGGTGGGCCCTAATTTATACAAGACAGGCATAAACCTTGAAAAAGCCGACCTTATGGGCATGTCCAGGATCTTAAGGGCGATTTGATCTTAGTCTTTTTTAAGCTTAAGAACTTTAAAGGAAATCCCGCGTTTTAATATAATTAAAAGCCTTGACCAGCCGTTTAAGCTGTGGTAAACTCAATTCTAATTTTTTAAAGGTATTTTTTCGTTTTTAGCCAATCTTGATAAAGACAGGTTTATGTGCTAAGCTCTTGCTATTGCGTAAAGGAGGGTGGATGAGATTTTACCCCAAAAACTTTAAACTTTTTTTAACGATTTTGTCAGTTGGTTTTTTTATATTTTCTTTTGCAGGGTGCTCCTCTCAAAACTCATGTCAATTAAAACCCTCGGTCAACGTTTGGCATTGGATGACAGACAGGCAGCCTGCTTTCGAGGAACTCGCTAAAAGATACGAACAGGATTTTGGCGTAAAGGTCAATTTTGAACTTTACGCGCCCTCAGACGCATATTCCCAAAAGGTAAGAGCTGCTGCGCAGGGCACAAACCTTCCTGATATTTTCGGAATACTGGGAGAGAAAAGGGATTTCGGCTCTTTCATAAAAGCAGGACATATACTTGATCTGACCGCATATATGGACGCTGAGCAAGGTAAGTGGCGCAACAGCCTTTTTGAAAAGGCATTGGCAGTGAACGAATTCCCGGAAGGCAATATTTATGGAGTCAAATCAGGAGTTTACGGCGTTCCGATAGATATAATGACCATACAGATGGTCTATAATAAGGATCTGTTCAGGCAATTAGGGCTTGACCCTCAAAACCCGCCGCAGACATTCGAAGAGTTCTTAAGTATAGGTAAGAAGATAAAAGGATCTAATCTGCAGGGCCTGGTCTCAGGCTGGGGCGAGGTATGGATGATAGACTGTTTCGCCAACAACTATGCCTTTAATATTATGGGCAAAGACAAGGTCTTAGCGACGATAAAGGGAGATTCTCCTTACACAGACCCTGATTGGATAAGGGTATTGGGCCTTTTTAAACAGATGCAAGGCGGCGGGATACTGGCCAACGGCCTGGTCACTATGGTAAATAAGACAGCTGAGCAGCTTTTTGCAAACGGCAAAGCTGTTTTTGCTTTTAACGGCTCCTGGTGTGTCAATGTATATAAAGGCATGAACCCGAAACTTGATTACGGGGTCATGATGCCTCCTAAAGCGAGCGATAAATTCCCGATGGCTATTTGGGGCGGGGCAGGCTCGTCTTTTATAGTAAATGCGCGCTCTAAAAACAAGGAAGAGGCTGTAAAGTTCTTACAATGGCTTACTGAAAAAGACCAGCAGACATATTTGTCTCAAACAACAAATAACCTGCCTGCTAATAAAGAGTGTCTTGTCCAAATCCCGCAGATCCTTTCGGAGTTTGCCAAGAACATGGAATTTGCCACCCATCCTAATATCTGGGGAGTATCGGAGTTTCCGGCGGTAATAGAAACCCTTGACAAAGGCATCCAGTCGATCATTATCGGCGAAAAGACTCCGGAACAGGTAGCTTCCGAGGTCCAGAAGATAAAGGACAGGGAACTGGCAAAAAATAAAAAAAAATAGGCGGCATTCGCGCTTTTTGGTTTCGAGGCGAGCTTATGAATTTAAAATCCACATTAGAAAACTATTCATTTGTCCTCCCCGCTGTAATAATATTTTCTATATTCTATATAATACCTTTTATTTGGGTTTTTCAACTGGGCCTTTTCGACTGGGACGGCATCCTTCCCACCAAGGCTTTCGTAGGTTTAAATAATTTCAAGGAGATAATCTTTCAGGATAAATCCTGGTGGCAGGCGATGACAAATGCCGGATGGGTAACGCTTATCGCGCTTACTTTTCAGAACGCGCTTGCGTTTTTACTGGCGTTGGCCTGCGACAGGGAGATCAAGATGAAAAATTTTTACAGGGTGATATTTTTCATTCCCCCTGTTTTGTCGGAGATAGTAGTCGGCATGGCTTGGCGTTTTATAATAAACGACGTTGACGGCGCAAATATCATCAACCGCATGCTTGTAAATATCGGGTTGCCTCAGCTTGTGCACAGCTGGCTAAATGATCCCAAGACCGCCCTTACCACTGTTGCGCTCGTGCACAGCTGGAAGGGGTTCGGATGGGGATTTTTGATTCTGCTTGCAGGACTTCAGACAATACCCAGGGAATTATACGAGGCAGCGCGCGTCGACGGAGCAAGCGCGTGGAATTCCTTTAAAAGCATCACGATCCCGCTGATGATCCCGGTTATCACGCTTGTCGCCATACTTACTATATTGGGGACGATGCAGGCTTTTGTCCTGATCATAGGGCTTGTCGGCGGAGAGTTCGCCGGCCACACGTCAATGCCGGTGCTTCGCATCCTGGCGTCGATGCGTTACTCATCCCGTTTCGGTTATGCGTGCGCCCAGGGCATCACATTCGGCGTGGTCTTGGTTGTCATATCTTTTATACAATACAGGATTTCTCAGAAAGCAAAACAGGCTTAAATGAACACGACTCTTTATTACAAATCCAAGAACATCGCTTTGAACGTACTGATACATCTTTTGCTTATTTCAGTGGCTGTTACCTGCCTTTATCCTTTATTGTGGATGGTGTCTTCAAGCCTCAAGACTTCGGAGACGATATTTCAAGATATCTCGCTTATCCCTAAACAATTTCACTTTTCAAACTATTATTTTGCGGTGATAAAAGGCGATTTCGGCAGGTATTTTTTAAACAGCCTTTTTTATACGTTTTCCGTGGTAGTAGGGATAATAGTCATATCTTCTCTGGCAGCCTATGCTTTTTCGCGGTTCAGTTTTCCGGGCAAAAACATCATGTTCTATATGTTCATGGCTGCGATGATGATACCTATCCCGGGAAGTTTCGTAGCTTTGTATGTGCTGTTAAACAAACTCCATTTAAGGAATACGCCGATAGGCTATATCCTTTGCATGGTAAATGTCGGTTTATCGACGAGCATATTCCTTTTAAAGACCTTTTTTGACAAGATGCCCAAGGAACTGGAGGATGCTGCGCGCATAGACGGTTGTTCGAAGTTCGGGATATGGTGGCATGTCGCGCTTCCTTTGTCAAGGCCTGTGCTGGCTGTCGTGGTAGTATTTAATGCCTTGAACGTTTGGAACGAGTATATCCTGGCTTTGATCATTTTCGATAATAAGAAATACATGCCGCTTCAGGTAGCTTTACAGACTTTTCAGGGAGAATTTGTGACTAATTATCCTCTTTTAATGGCAGGCCTTACTGTAACAGCCTTGCCGATAATCGTGCTTTATCTTCTGATGCAGAAGTATATCATAAAAGGCGTGACCCAGGGAGCGCTGGTAGGATGAGATTAAGACTTTTTTCATTTTTTATTTGTTTTTTATTATTGGCTGCTTCCTTTGGCATTTCTTTTGCCCAGGATAAGCCTTCTTCCGGCGAGTTGATCAATAAATCCTGGTCAGCGCACGGGGCCCGTAAAGTCGAAGACACTTTTAAATACACTCAGGAATGCATTGATTTATACAAAGACGAGGCTGATAAACAGCAGGCTTCATTAAGGGCGCTTCCGAAAGGAAAAGAAGAAATAGACGCTGTTCAGGCCTTAAACGACGTCGCAACCGCTTATTTTATTCAGGCCGAATCTTACATGCGGGACGGGAAACTAGACGATGCCAAAAAGATATTTCAATTGATCATCGACAAATATTATTATGCCCAGGCCTGGGACCAGAGAGGCTGGTTCTGGCAGGTGGCAGAGGTATCAAAACAGAGCATCCAGAAGATAGAAGGCGGCTCGATCGAGATAGAGCAGAAGAAAAAAGTAAGCCAGACCCCCACAAAAGTAGTTTTATATGATGCCGGCAAAGAAGATTTTGTAGAATACTGCAAATACGGAGAGTTCCAGAACGTCGGCAGCGAAAAATACCAGTACGTCATCAAGGATCAGGAAGGCTTAAGCGCCGCTGTCGGTGAAGGGATATACCCTAACACTACGTCTGTGCGCTGGGACCCTGAATTTAAAAAGGCGCAGAAAGGCAAAAGGCTTGAAGGCAGCCACTGGGATTTTGTGCATTCGCCTGACCTGGAAGCTGCTTTTTTAAAATGGGCTACTGCCCCGGAACCTACAGGAGTGCGTCTGTTTTATACGGCTTTGATATTGGAAAAGGCAGGCCTTATAAAGCATGCGATCAAGGCATATTATTCTATCGTGGTGCACTATCCCGGCGCTTACGGCTGGACTTATTTTAAAACTCCCTGGTATGTGGGCCCGGCAGCGATCTCAAAAATAAATTTCCTCCTGCGCAGGAATCCGCAGTTAGGATATAAACTGGTAGATGCTGATATAAGGATCGTAAACGGGTTTGACAATAATGTTGCAAACGACGTTGTAGAGGCCAATCCGGGCCGTTTCGTAAAAGTCAACAGCCTTCTGGAAAAGTTAAAAGCCAAGCCTTCGATCGATCTCCTTGGAGTCAAAAGAAGGCTCGGAAAAGGCAAAGTCCATCTTCTTCAGTACGAGACAGGGGATTGGCAGCTTATGGTTGAGGGTAAGCCTTATATAATCAAAGGTATAACCTACGCACCCACAAAGGTCGGCCAGTCTCCGGATGACGGAACACTCGGTAACTGGATGGAAGAGGATTTCAACAAGAACGGCAAGATAGACGGGCCTTATGATTCGTTCGTGGACAAAAACAAAAACAATGTCC
>Ga0315286_10001841_pt1 | contig 19506 bp, 16 predicted proteins | sample YL17G10_0_MG_FD_205038 | JGI IMG/M metagenome (GOLD analysis project Ga0315286, IMG submission 205038) | Sediment microbial communities from Yellowstone Lake, YNP, Wyoming, USA - YL17G10_0 | ecosystem: Environmental > Aquatic > Freshwater > Lake > Sediment | place: USA: Wyoming | collected... | reverse complement strand
TTGGACGGCCTCTCTGCGTTCCGCTAGATTGCGCGCGTTCTCCGCGACCGCCCCTCCGACCCGACGAGCGCCTTTGGACCTCCTCGAGAGCCTCAATCCCGAACAGCGCGCCGCCGTCGAGCACCCCGGCGGGGCCCTGCTCGTGATCGCGGGCGCCGGGAGCGGCAAGACCCGCGTGCTGACGGCCAGGGTCGCGCGGCTGATCGCGAATGGCGTGCCCCCGCGCGGGATCCTTGCGTTCACGTTCACCAACCGTGCCGCGCGGGAGATGCGGGCGCGCATCGAAGCGGCGGTCGCGACTTCCGGGTCAGCGGAAGGCGCCGCCCGCGAGTTGTGGGTGGGCACGTTCCACGCGACCTGCGTGCGCCTGCTGCGGCGCGAGGCGGAGGCCGCCGGCATCCCGCGCGGATTCGCGATCTACGACCGCGAGGACCAGGAGGCGGTAATCCGGGGACTGGTGAAGAGACTCGAACTGCCCGAGGCGGCATTCCGGGTCGGGGTCGTGCTCGCGGGCATCTCGGACGCCAAGAACGCGCTGGTCGGCCCGGCGGAGTTCGAGCGCGCGGCGGCGGGCCCCCATGCGCGCCGTCTGGCGGAACTCTACGGTCTCTACCAGAAGGAACTGGCACGCAACGGGGCGCTTGATTTCGACGACCTGATCGGCGTGACGGTGCGGCTGCTGCATGATCGTCCCGATCTGGCCGAGCGCTACGGACGGCGCTTCCAGCACGTGCTGGTGGACGAGTACCAGGACACGAACCACGCCCAGTTCCGCCTGGTGCACGCGCTGGCCGCCGTGCACGGGAACCTGTTCGTGGTCGGCGACGACGACCAGTCGATCTACGGCTGGCGTGGCGCGGACCTCTCGAACGTGCTCGATTTCGAGCGGGCCTTCCCGGGGGCGACCGTGCTGCGGCTCGAGCAGAACTACCGCTCGACCGGCAACATCCTGCGCGCGGCGAACGCGGTGATCGCGCACAACCGGGCGCGCAAGGGCAAGACCCTGTGGTGCGAGCGTGAGGCGGGCGCACGGCTGCGCTTCGCGCTGGCGGCGGACGAGTCCGACGAGGCCCGGCGCGTGCGGCGCTTCCTGGAGGAGCGCGTAAGGCGCGGCCAGCGGCTGGACCAGGCCGCGGTGCTGTACCGCACCAACGCCCAGTCCCGCGCACTCGAGTCCGAGTTGCTGCAGCGGGGCATGGCCTACGAGATCGTGGGCGGAGTGTCCTTCTACCAGCGGCGAGAGGTGAAGGACCTGCTGGCCTACCTGCGACTCGCGGTGAACCCTGCCGACGCGGTGGCATTCTGGCGCGTGTGGAATACGCCGCGGCGCGGCCTGGGGCCTGCGGTGCGGGGGGAGGTCGAGACCGTGATGACCGGACGCGGCATCACGCCGGTCGAGGCCCTGCGGGCGCTCGTTCGCGAAGGCGCTCTTTCGCGCGCCGCGGCCCAGGGCGCCGGCCGCCTGCTCGGGGTGCTGGACGAGCTGGCCGCGCGTCTCGAAGAGCCGGTGGACGTCCTCTTCATGCGCCTGCTGGGAGGCACGGACTACCTGCGACACCTCGAGTCGCTGGGGGAGGAGGACCACGAGGACCGGCGTGCCAACGTCGAGGAACTGGCGGCGACGGCGGGCGGCTTCGCGGCGCGCAGCGGTGGCACGCTCTCCGACTTCCTCGCCGAGACCGCCCTGCTCAGCGACGTGGATCGGCTGGCCGAGGGTGTGGACCGCGTGTTGCTGCTGACAGCGCACAACGCGAAGGGTCTCGAGTTCGACGCGGTCGTGGTGGCGGGCCTGGAGGAGGGGCTCTTCCCGCACGGCTCGGCGCTCGAGGACGACGCCGGGCTGGAGGAGGAGCGTCGTCTGTTCTACGTCGCCATCACGCGGGCGCGCGACGAGGTGCTGCTCACGGCGGCCGCGACCCGGCGGCGCTTCGGCGCGCTGGGAGGCCAACTGGGCGGGCAGGTGTCGCGCTTCGTGGAGGAGGTCCCGGCGGAGTTGCTGGAGCGCGAGGTCCCGCCGGCCCCGGCGTGGCAGCCGAAGACCGGCGGAAGCCGCCGGGAGGGCGACGCGGCGGGCCGGGGTGCGGGCGCGTCCGCGGGAGCTTCGCGGCGCGGGTGGTCGGAGGTGGCCGGCAGCGCGCCCGGCCCCCCGGCTGGGAGCCGTGCGCCCCGGCCTGCGGAGCGCAGTGCCACCCTGCACCGCGTCATCGGCCGGGAGGTCTATCACGAGATCTTCGGGAGGGGTATCGTGGTGGATGCGGAGGGCGCGGCGGGTGACCTCAAGTGCACCGTGCGCTTCGCCGCGGGCACGAAGAAGGTGATGGGGCGTTTCCTGACGGGAGGAAGCGATGGCGATCCAGCGTGACGAGGTCCGGCGCATCGCCGGACTGGCGCGTCTCGAGATCCGGGAGGAGGATCTGGATCGCGTCGCGGCCGAGCTCTCGTCCGTGCTCGAATATGCAGAGGCTCTGAAGCGCCTCGACCTGGAGGGCTGCGAGCCGCTGAGCTTCGCCCCGCCCGCGACCGCGCTGCGCGCCGACGAGCCGGACGGCCGGCGCCTCACCGCCCGGCAGGCGCTCGGGATGGCGCCCGAGGCGGAGGGCGGCTTCTTCGTGGTGCCGCCCGTGCTGGAGGGCCAGGATCCGTGACCGGGCGAGAGCTGTGGCGGCTCACGGCGCGCGCGCTGGCGGCAGCGGTGCGCGCGGGCGAGTGCACGGCGCTGGAAGCCGTCTCCGCGGGCTGGGAGGGCCCGGCCGCCCGTTGGGAGCGCGAGGTCCACGCGATCGCGCACTCGGACCTCGAAGCGCGCGCGGCCGGCGCCGGGACTGCTCCGCACGGGCCGCTCGCGGGCGTGCCGATCGTGGTCAAGGACAATCTCTGCACGTGCGACTACCCGACGACCTGCGGTTCGCGGGTGCTCGCGGGCTACCAGCCGCCGTACGACGCCACGGTGGTGCGGCGCTTGCGCGAGGCCGGCGGGGTCATCAGCGGCAAGGGCAACATGGACGAGTTCGCGATGGGCTCGTCCACGGAGTTCTCCTGCTATGGCCCCACCCGCAACCCCTACGACCTCGCGCGCGTGCCCGGCGGCTCGAGCGGGGGCCCCGCCGCGGCGGTCGCCTACGGCCTCGTGCCGCTGGCCCTGGGCAGCGACACCGGCGGATCGGTGAGGCAGCCCGGGGCCTTCTGCGGGGTGATCGGCCTCAAGCCCACCTACGGACGGCTCTCGCGTTACGGGCTCGTGGCGTTCGCCTCGTCGCTCGACCAGGTGGGCATCCTCGGCCGCCACGCCGGAGACGTGGCGTTGCTCTACGCGCTGCTGGCCGGTCCGGATCCGCTCGATGCCACCAGCCGGCCCGGTCCGCCGCCCGACGTGGGTGGCTGGGACGGCGGGGTGGAGGGCCTGCGCTTCGGCTGGCCCGCCAACCTCTGGCGGGAGGGCGTGGACGCCGAGGTTGTGGGGGGGCTCGAAGAGGCCGCGGCCGCGCTCGAACGGGCCGGAGCGCGTCGCGTCCCGTTCGACTTCCTGCCGGGTGAGTACGCGGTCGCGACCTACTATCTGCTGGCCACGGCGGAGGCCAGTTCGAACCTGGCGCGCTTCGACGGCGTGCGCTATGGCCACCGCGCTCCGAAGAGCCCCGACCTCCACGCGCTCTACACGCGCAGCCGCAGCGCTGGCCTTGGCGTGGAGGTGCAGCGGCGCGTCCTGCTCGGTACCTACGCGCTCTCGGCCGGGTACTACGACGAGTACTACCTCACGGCCCAGCGCGCCCGCACGCGGATCCGGCGCGAATACGAGGCGGCGTTCTCCCGGTGCGATCTGCTGCTCATGCCTGCCGCGCCGACGCTGCCGTTCCGCCTGGGGGAGAAGCTGGACGACCCGCTCGCGATGTACCTGAGCGACATCTTCACGCTGGGCGCGAATCTCGCGGGGATCCCGGCCTTGAGCGCGCCGGTCACGCCGGCGGCGGGGGGGCTGCCGCGGGCGGTGCAGCTCCTCGGCCCGGACGATGGCGAGGGCCTCCTGCTGCGCGCCGCGCGCGCGCTGGAGGTGCGTGGTGACCGCGCCCGGCTCGACCGTTCTCACGAAGTGGAGTTCACGTGGCCCACGAAGCGGTGATCGGTCTGGAGTGCCACATCCAGCTGCGCACGCGCGGCAAGATGTTCTGCGGGTGCCCGGCGGAGTTTGGCGCTGCGCCCAATGCGAACGTCTGTCCGGTGTGCCTGGGCCTGCCGGGCGCCCTCCCGCGCGCGAACCACGCGGCGGTGGAGGCGGCGCTGCGGCTCGGGCTGGCGCTGGGTTGCGCGATCCGCGAGGAGAGCGTCTTCGCGCGCAAGCACTACTTCTATCCGGATCTGCCGAAGAACTACCAGATCAGCCAGTACGACCGGCCGCTCTGCGTCGGCGGCGCGCTGCCGGTGGGGGACGCGGGCGGGGAGCGCCGCTATGAGCTGGAACGGCTCCACCTGGAGGAGGACACGGGCAAATCGTCGCATCCGGTGCGGGCCGGCGATCGGCCGTTCTCGCTGGTGGACTTCAACCGGGCGGGCGTGCCGCTGCTCGAGCTGGTGACGCAGCCCGTGTTCCGTGAGCCCGCCGAGTGCGCGGCCTTCCTCGCGGCCCTGCGCCGGCTGGTGCGCTGGCTCGACGTCTCAGACGGGGACATGGAGAAGGGACAGCTGCGCTGCGACGCCAACGTGAGCCTGCGGCCGGTCGGTGCCGCGGTGCTGGGGGTCAAGACCGAGCTGAAGAACCTCAACTCGATCCGGGGGGTCGAGAAGGGTCTGGCGGCCGAGATCATCCGGCAGCGGCGGCTGCTCGAGGCGGGCAACCCGGTCGAGCAGGCGACGCTGCTGTACGACGTCGAACACGACCGGTTGGCCGTGATGCGTTCGAAGGAGGACGCCCACGACTACCGCTACTTCCCCGAGCCCGACCTGCCCTTGCTGCGCGTGGAGGGTCCCGTGCTCGAGGCGGCGCGCGCCAGGTTGCCCGAGCTGCCGTGGTCGCGCGCAGCACGTCTGGTCGCGCGGCACGGGCTGTCTGCCCGTGATGCCTCGGTGCTCAGCGAGCAGCGGGAGCTCGCGGACTACTACGAGGCCTGCGCTGCGGCCGCGGACGGCAGACAGGCCGCCAGCTGGGTGATGACCGAGGTGCTGCGCGTCCTGCACGAGCGCGCGGTTTCGATCGTGGACTTCGCGGCGCGCTTGCCGGCAATCCGGCTGGGTGGCCTCGTCGCGCGAGTGGCCGCGAAGGACATCCCGCGGCCGCTCGCCAAGCAGGTCTTCGCGTGGATGCTTGAGGAAGCGGGTGGGGTGGACGACCTGCTCGCCCGCCACGGTGTCCGCGCGATGGGCGCCGCGACGGACCTGCGCCCGCTGGTGCTGGAAGTGCTCCTGGAGCATGAAGAGGCGGCGGCGCAGGTCCTCGCCGGGAGCACGCGGACGCTGGACTTCCTGGTCGGCCAGGTGATGAGGAAGAGCCGCGGGCAGGCGGCGCCGCAGGTCGTGCGGGAACTGCTCGCGGCGGAACTCGCGCGGCGCTCCGCCGGGGAATTCCCGCCCCGGGCTCCGGGGTTCGCTCCTTGACCCTCGCGCCGCGCACTGGATAGAGTCGCCATCTGGACGTTCGCCGCATCCTCGTCGTCGGCCCGGGCGGGTCGCGCAAGCGCGAGGATGCGCGGGCGCGGGTGGATGAAGCGCTTGAGGAACTGGATGGCGACGGATGGCGCCCGCGCCGCGGAGGATGAGCATGGAGATCTTGCGCATCGACCCGGAACACCCGGACGAGACCGCGCTGAACCGCACGGCGGAGGAGGTGCTCCGGGGGGGGATCGTGGCGTTCCCGACGGACACGATCTACGGACTCGGGTGCTCGCTCTTCGACCAGGACGCGGTGGAGATGCTGGCGCAGATCAAGCGCCGGGCGCGGAGCCACGCTTTCATCTCGCTCATCCCGGAGCCGTTGCAGGCCTGGGGCCTGGCGGCCGAGGTGAGTCCCGTGGCGGAGCGGCTCATTGACCGCTACTGGCCGGGGCCGCTCTCGCTGATCTTCCGCGCCTCGCCGCTGGTGCCGGTGAAGGTGCTGGGACGCGCCGGCACGATCGCCCTGCGCTGTCCCCGGGACACGCTGTGCCAACTCATCCTCGAGCGGATCGGCGGACCGGTCGTCTCCTCCAGCGCGAACCTCTCCGGCGAGCCGCCCGCGGAGAGTGCCGCGGAAGTCGTGGCGATCTTCGGAAACCAGCTGGACCTGGTGCTGGACGGGGGTCCGCGGCACGCCCGGCCGCCCACGACGCTGGTGGACGTCAGTGTCGCGCGCCCGCGCCTGCTGCGGCGTGGCGCCCTCGACGTGAGCGCGGAGTTGGGCGTGTTTGACGACGCGACGCAGGAGGCGCCCGGGTCGTAGGTGCGCGGCGCGAAGGGCGCGGCCCGGCGCGGGCGATGGCGGGGCGCCACTCCTGGGGATCGACACTCGCGGCGAACTACGTCCTCCGGCACCCCGACCGCGTGGAACGCGTGGTGTTCCTCTCACCGGGCCCTCCCTGGTACCCGGAGTACCCGAACTTCGAGTTCAAGATGAAGGACGCCTCGCGCCCTCTGATCGGAGAAGAGCGGACCCAGAGGGATCGCGCCCGGCAGCCGACCGCAAGGATCGCGACCGGTCGCGCGCTCGGCGAGTTCAATCCCCGACTCGGGACGGCTCTCATCCCGGACCGGGAGGTCGATCAGTGGATGGCCCTCGCGTGGAGGCTTTCCAGCCGATTGGGCCAGGACCGGATGTTCTGCCCGGACGATCCGTGAGCCGCCTCGCGAGAATGCGAGATGACCGTTGGATGCAAGGCCCTGTGACTGGCCGCGTCGGGGGCACCCGCCGGATGCGGGCCCGGGTCTGCGCGCCGGACCCACGGTGCGCGTGGGCACCCCGGAACGGCCAGTCTCAGAGGCGCGGCAGACCGCCGTCAGATCGCGTTCGCAGTGGCGGATCATGAAGCGTTCAGGGTAGGACGGCGAACCGGCCCGGCAAGCTGACGAGGCGGCCCGGCGCCGGCGAGGTTTGACCCCTTGTCGCACCGCGCCTATTCTCCACCGCCGTGATGTCCCGCGCTGTGCCTTTCCGTCTGGTGTTGCTGTGCACGGGCAACACCTGCCGCAGCCCGCTGGCTGCGGCAGCGTTCCGCGAGGAGCTGGGGCCCGATGCGGAGCGGGTGGAAGTGCTCTCCGCTGGCACGGCGGCGTCGGATGGACAGCCGGCCAGCGCCGGAGCGAGCGAGGCCGCCGCGCGGGCCGGTCTCGACCTGACGGCTCATCGTTCGCGGCGGCCCAGCGTCGAACTCCTGAGTGGCGCCGATCTGGTTCTCGTCATGGAGCGTGAGCACGCGCGCGCGGCCGAGGCCCTGGGCGCCGACCCACGCCGTACCCATGTAATGTCCGAGTGGCCCGAGCCGGGCGAGCCAGCGCTTGCCGTGTCCGACCCGTTCGGGGGCTCGCTGGAAGCGTACGAAGAGTGTCTGGGCCGCATCCGGCGCCATGTGCGCCGGATCGTGCCGCACGTCCGCGAGGCGCTGCGGTCGCGGCCAACCTGAATTCTGTGCCGCACATCCCGTGAGGTGAGCCATGCCGATGACCAAAGCGAAGAGCATCTGGATGAACGGGGAGCTGGTGCCCTGGGACGAGGCGAAGGTCCACGTCCTGACCCACGCATTGCACTACGCCTCGAGCGTCTTCGAGGGCATCCGGGCCTACCAGACGCCGAAGGGCCCGGCCATCTTCCGGCTCGAGGAGCACATCGACCGGCTGATGTTCTCGGCGCGGGTCTACCGGATGGAACGGGAGCTGTCCTTCACGCGTGACCAGATCCGCGACGCCTGCGTGCAGACCGTGGCGGTGAACGATCTGCAGGACTGCTACATCCGCCCGCTGGTCTACCGCAGCTACGGGCACATGGGCGTGAACCCCTTCGGCAACCCGGTGCACGTCTGCGTGGCCGCCTTCGTCTGGGGCCAGTACCTCGGCAAGGACGCGCTCGAGAAGGGCAGCTCGGTCAAGGTCGGCACCTGGCACCGCCTGGCGCCCAACACGCTGCCGGTCATGGTCAAGGCCTCCGCCAACTACATGAACTCGCAGCTGCTCAAGATGGAGGCCCTGGTCGAGGGCTACGACGAGGCCATCGCCCTCGACGTGAACGGGTACGTGAGCGAAGGCAGCGCGGCGAACGTCTTCGCCGTGGTCAAGGGCGAGATCCTGACCCCGCTGCTGGCGAACAGCGTCCTGGCGGGCATCACCCGCGACAGCGTGATCACGCTGGCGCACGAGCTGGGCTACACCGTGAGGGAGCAGTCGCTGCCGCGCGAGATGCTCTACCTGGCGGAGGAGCTCTTCTACAGCGGCACGGCCGTCGAAGTGACGCCGATCACCTCGGTGGACAAGATCCCCGTAGGCAAGGGCACGGTGGGCCCGATCACGAGGGCGCTGCAGAAGGCCTACTTCTCCGAGGTGCGGGGCGAGGTGCCCGACCGGCACGGCTGGCTCACCGTGGTCCCGCAGGCCGCAGCCGCGGCGCGCTGAAGCCCCGGCTTCGGGGGGGGTGCATGAAGATCGCGATCGGCACCGACCACGCGGGCTATGAGCTCAAGGAGCGCTTCAAGCGCGAGCTCGCGGCCCTGGGCCACGAGGTGCAGGACCTGGGCACCGCCGCCGCGCTGCCGCCCGTGGACTATCCCGATTACTGCTTCCCGGTAGGCGAGCTGGTCGCGCGCGGCGAGGTGGATCGCGGGGTCGTGCTGGGTGGGAGCGGGATCGGAGAGGCGATCGCGGCCAACAAGGTGGCGGGAGTGCGCGCGGCCCTGGTCACCAGCGATGAGACCGCGCGGCTGACGCGCCAACACAACGATTCCAACGTCATGGCGGTGGGGGCCCGGACCAACCGACACGACGATGCCGTGCGCTGGCTGCGCATATGGCTCGAAACCCCCTTCGAGGGCGGGCGTCACGTCCCGCGGCTCGACAAGATCCGGGCGTACGAAGACCTCCACTGGAGGAGCCGCCGGGCACCATGACATCACTCCACGAGCAGGACCCCGCGATCTTCGACGCGATCCGGAACGAGCGCCGCCGCCAGCTCACCACCCTCGAGCTGATCGCCTCGGAGAACTTCGTGAGCGACCCGGTGCTCGAGGCGCTGGGTTCGGTCATGACGAACAAGTACGCCGAGGGCCTGCCGCGCAAGCGCTACTACGGCGGCTGCGAGTTCGTGGATGTGGCGGAGGATCTGGCGCGTGACCGGGTGAAGCAGTTGTTCGACGCCGAGCACGCCAACGTGCAGGCGCACTCGGGCGCGTCGGCGAACATGGCGGCCTACCTGGCGGTCTCGAAGCCGGGCGACACGCTGCTGGGCATGAGCCTGGCGCACGGTGGCCACCTCACGCACGGGCATCCGGTGTCGTACACGGGGCAGCTGTGGAAGTCGGTCCAGTACGGCGTGCGCGCCGAGGACGGGCGCATCGACTACGACCAGCTTGAGGCCCTCGCCCGGGAGCACCGGCCGCGGATCATCGTGGCCGGCGCCAGCGCCTACCCGCGGGTCATCGACTTCGCGCGATTCGCGGCGATCGCGCAGGAGGTGGGTGCGAGCCTGGTCGTGGACATGGCCCACATCGCCGGACTGGTGGCGGCCGGACTGCATCCCAGCCCGGTGCCGCACGCGGACCTGGTCACGAGCACCACGCACAAGACGCTGCGCGGGCCGCGCGGGGGCTTCGTGCTGGCCAGGGCCGCGCTGCTCGAGAAGCTCGACAAGAGCGTGTTCCCGGGGCTGCAGGGCGGGCCGCTCATGCACGTCATCGCGGCGAAGGCCGTGTGCTTCGGCGAAGCGCTCACGCCCGGCTTCCAGACGTACCAGCGGCGGGTGGTGGAGAATGCGCAGGCCCTGGCGCAGCGGTTGCTCGAGCGCGGCATCGAGCTGGTGTCGGGTGGAACGGACAACCACCTGATGCTGCTGGACCTGCGGAAGCGCGGCCTCACCGGCAGGATCGCCGAGGAGGCGCTTCACCGGGCGCGCATCACCGTGAACAAGAACGCGGTGCCGAACGACCCGCAGAAGCCCTGGGTCACGAGCGGCGTGCGCATCGGCACACCGGCGCTGACCACGCGCGGATTCGGCGTGGCGGAGATGCAGGTCGTCGGGGACTGCATCGCGCGAGTGCTGGAGAAGCCGGACGACACGGACCTGGCGGCGGCCGTGGAGAGGGACGTGCTCGAGTTGTGCTCGGGCTTCCCGTTGTTCTCGTGGGAGCCGGTGAAGCGCCCGGGCTTGGCGGGATAGCGCGGGGGCTGATGGCGGCTGGGGGATGGCCGCCGGGCTGTCTCCCGGGGCCGGCCCGTGCAGCGTGAGGGATGCCGCGCGTCAGGATGCACGGGCTGCGGGCGGGTGGTCTCGAAGCGGTCTGATGCGCACGCCGGGAACCGTTCTCCTGCAATGGGTTAGCTGACCCGACAGGCCGGTCGGCGTGGCATCGTTCCTGCAGCGTTCGGGAGCGTGCGACTCCGCCTGGCTTCCTTTCCCGTGTTCCTCGAGTCACCGCGCGCGTGGGCTCTGGCCTGCCAGCACCCGTGGATGTTCGACGGCGAAACCTTGCACCTGGCCGGGCTGCACGCCTTCTCCGCCAGGGGGTATGAGACCGCCATCCTCCTTTTCGAGGGAGCGGCCCAGCGCTACCGCGAGGCGGTCAAGACGGAGGCCCTGGCGCGGGTGCGGGTGCACCAGCTCATGGCCCGCGCCTGCGCCGCCGGCGGGTGGATCAGTCCGCTGTCGCTCGAGGTGGACCGGGCGCTCACGCGACTCGAGCGGATCGAGTCCCCGGAGCCGCCCTTCCCTCTGGTGCCCGCGCACGTCCTGCTCGCGAGCTGGCTTGCGAGCGCCGAGGCCGGAGCGGACGAGGCGCGGCGCGCGGCCTGAGGCTTCCGCACCGGGCCGACACGGGTGCGCGTTCGGTGTCCTCCGCCCGCACGGATTGAACTCGTCGGCCGCTCCGATATACTGCGCGCGGGTACCGCCGCGTCCTGGAGTCGGCCCGACCGCTGCTTCGCACCTGCCCTGGAGGAGCCCGCATGACCGTGGACATGAAGGAGGCCGCGCGCCGCATCGAGCGCGCCGGCGAGACCCTCCAGCGCGTCCGGGAGGAGGTGGGACGCGCGGTCGTGGGCCAGCACCCGATGGTGGACCGGCTGCTCGTGGGCGTGGTCACCGGCGGGCACGTGCTGCTGGAGGGAGTGCCGGGTCTGGCCAAGACGCTGGCGGTGAAGAGTCTCGCCGACGCGCTGTCGATCCGGTTCCGCCGCATCCAGTTCACGCCGGACCTCCTGCCTGCCGACCTCACCGGGACGCTCATCTACAACCCTCGGGACGGCTCGTTCACGGCCAAGCGCGGGCCGCTGTTCGCGAATCTGGTGCTCGCCGACGAGATCAACCGCGCCCCGGCCAAGGTGCAGTCGGCATTGCTCGAAGCCATGCAGGAACGGCAGGTGACGCTGGGCGACGAGAGTCATCGGCTCGAGGAGCCCTTCCTCGTCATGGCGACCCAGAACCCCATCGAGCAAGAGGGGACGTACGCGCTGCCCGAAGCGCAGAGCGACCGCTTCATGCTCAAGGTCAAGATCGGATATCCCGAGCGTGAGGAGGAGAAGGAGATCCTTCGGCGCGTGGGGCTCGCCGACCTGCCCGCGCTCCGGCCTTGCGCCGGACGCGAGGACGTGCTCGAGGCGCGGGGCGCGCTGGCCTCGGTCTACGTCGACGACAAGATCCAGGAGTACGTGCTCGACCTCGTGACCGCCACCCGGCGGCCGCGAGACTTCGGTCTTCCGCTGGAGAGCCTCATCGCCTTCGGCGCCTCCCCCCGCGCCACGCTCTTCCTGGTTCGCGGCGCACAGGCGCTGGCGCTGCTCGCGGCGCGGCCCTACGTGCTGCCCGAAGACGTGAAGGGCATCGCCCCGGACGTGCTGCGCCACCGCATCCACGTCTCCTACGAGGCGGAGGCCGAGGGCGTCGACGGTGAGGAGGTCGCGCGCCGGATCCTCGAACAGGTGCGCGTGCCCTAGCGCATGCAGACTGCCGAACTGCTGCGAAAGGTCCGGCGGCTCGAGATCCGCAGCCGGCATCTGGTCGCGGATCTCTTCGCGGGGAACGCCGAGAGCGTCTTCAAGGGCCGGGGCATGGAGTTCGAGGAGGTGCGCCGCTACGTCCCCGGGGACGAGGTGCGCGACATCGACTGGAACGTCACGGCCCGCTTCGGGGAGCCGTTCGTCAAGCGCTTCGTCGAGGAGCGCGAGCTCACCGTGGTGCTGGTCGTGGACGTGTCGCGCTCGATGCGTTTCAGCACCGCGGCGGTCGAGAAGCGGGAGCTGGCGGCCGAGCTGTGCGCGGTGCTGGGCTTCGCGGCCCAGCGGCACAATGACAAGGTCTCGCTTCTGCTCGTGGGGCGCCGCGTCGAGCACTTCGTCCCGCCCGCCCGGGGACGCTCGCACGTGCTGCGGTTGCTGCGCGACGTGCTGGGCGCCGAGGCCCGGCCGGGCCCGGCGGGGGCCCGCGAGGCCGCCCACTTCCTGCTGCGCACCGCGCGCCGGCACAGCGTGGTCTTCTGGATCTCGGACTTCGACGACCCGCTCGACACGCGGGACTGGCGGGTGCTGGCGCGCCGCCACGACGTGACCGCGCTGCTGTTGCGGGATGCGCGCGACGAGTCGCTGCCGCCGGTCGGCTGGGTGGAGATCGAGGATCTGGAGACGGGAGAGCGGCGGCTCGTGGACAGCGGGGACCGGCGGACTCGTGAGCGCTACCAGCGCGGGGCGGCGCAGCGCCTGCGGGCCGTGAGCGACGCGCTCGCCCAGACCCGGTGTCCGCTGCTGGTGCTCCACACCGGCCGGCCGTGGCTGCCGGTGCTGATGCGGTACTTCAGTCAGCGCCGCCGGGGGAGGCGCGGATGAGACGCGCGCGAGTGGGGATGGCCGTGCTGGTCCTCGCTGCCGGGACGGCGCTGGCCGCCCCGGAGGCGGGAGAACCGCCGGTCGTTCCGGTCCCCACGCGCGAGCTACCTTCGCGTGGCTACCCCTGCCAGGCCTCGGTGCGGCCCGGGATCGCGCGGATCGGGCAGCCCGTGCTCTACCGCGGCCTTGTGGTGATGCCCCGCGGGACCGCATTGCGCTGGCAGGCGCCTGCGGGGGGTGGCGCATTCGAGTGGAGCAGTCCCAGGATGCAGCGCATGCCCGCGTACTCGGGCTCCCGCAGCCGGTCGGGGGAAGTTCTGCTCGCGGACACGCTGCAGATCGAGTTCTCCCTGCAGGCGTTCACGCCGGGGATGCTCACCGTGCCCGGCCTGGGCTTCGAGGTGCGTGGGCCGGAAGGAGGAGTCAGGGTCGGCCGCCTCCCGGCGCTCCGCCTGGGGGTGGCCCCGGTGGTGAGCCCCGACGACACCAGTGCTACCTTGCGTCCCCTGCGCGGCCCGCTCGGGGCGCCGTGGTGGGAGCGCGTGCCGTGGCCCGTGGTGGGGCTGGTCGCGCTGCCCCTGGTGCTCATCGCGTTCATCGTCTGGCGCCTGCGGCGCCGCCGCGCGCCGGTCGCCGAGCGCGCGGGGGTCCGGCCCGCGAAGGATCCGGCCACGGTGGCCCTCGAAGCGCTCGCTGCGCTTCGGGAGTTGCGGCTGCCCCAGCACGGCCGCTTCGCCGGGCACGCGCTCGAGCTCACGCGCATCCTGAGGCGCTTCCTCGAGGCGACCCAGGGTGCCCCGCGCCCCGGCGACAGCACGCCCGAGCTGGTGGTCCACCTGGGAGCCACGGAATTGAGGCCGGCCGAGCGCGAGCGTGTCGCCGGACTGCTCGCGGCGTGGGACCGGGTCAAGTTCGCGCGCGCCGCGAGCACGCCCGAGGAGGCGCGGCGCGCCGAGGATGCGGTCGAGAACCTGGCCCGCCGGCGCCCTCGGGGCGTGGATGAGGGGAGTGCATGATGCGCTGGGAGGCGTCCTGGGTGCTGCTCCTGCTGCTGCTCGTCCCGTTGCTGGCCGCGTTGCAGCGCCGCCGCCACCCGGCGCGCCCGGCGGCCGTGCTCTGGGCGCGGGCGGGCAGCCCGGACGGCGCCCGCGCAGGGCTCGTGCGTGCGGTCTCGGCGCTGCCGTGGGTCGCGCTGACGCTCGCGTTCGTCGCGCTCGCCCGCCCGCAGCAGGGCCTGAGCCTGAGCGAGACCGAGAGCCGGGGCGTGGACATCATGCTCGCCATCGACATGTCACCGAGCATGTCGGCGCAGGATTTTCAGCCACTCAACCGTCTCAACGTCGCCAAGGCGACCGCGCGCGAATTCATCCGCCGCCGTCCGCACGATCGGATCGGGCTGGCGGGCTTCGCGGCGACGGCGTTCACCCAGTGTCCGCTCACGCTCGACCACGACGCGCTCGTGGAACTGCTCGACGGCCTCGACTTCGGGCTTGCCGAGGACGGCACCGCGATCGGCATGGGCCTCGCGACGGCCGTGGCACGGCTGCGCGAGAGCCGCACGCCGAGCAAGGTGATCGTGCTGCTCACCGACGGCGCCAACAACCGCGGGCAGATCGACCCGCTCACCGGAGCCGACTTGGCGCGCGCGCTTGGTGTGAAGGTCCACACCATCCTGGTGGGCAGCGGGGGAGTCGTGCCCGTGCCGGTGGATGATCCCGTGACTGGCCCGCACTTCGAGCATATGCAGATGGAGGTGGACCCGGTGACCCTCCAGCAGATCTCCCAGCGCACGGGCGGCCGCTTCTACCGGGCCACGGATGCGGGCGCCCTGTCGGGGATCTACGGCGAGATCGACCGGCTCGAGCGCGTCCCGGTGCGCTCGATCGTCTACCGCGACTACCGCGACCTGGCTCCCCTGGTGCTGGGGGCGGCAGCGGCCCTGCTCGCGGCTGCCGCGCTGCTCGGCAACACCGTGGCCTTCCGGCTCCCGTGAGGACGCGACCGTGACCTTCCCCGACCCACGCTGGCTCCTGGCGCTCGCCGTCGTCCCCGTGCTGTGGCTGCTGGAGATGGCGGCGGCGCGGCGCGCGCGGCGGGGACTCGCCCGCCTGATCGGAGAGCGCCCGGACTCGGTGCTGCGCGCTCAATTGCTCGGGAGCTCGCGGCGCGCCGGGGCGCTGCTGCGGCTGGGCGCGCTGATCGCGCTGGTCGTGGGAGCCGCGGGACCGGAGTGGGGGCGTGAGGTGGTCCGCCGCGCCTCGAGCGGTTCGGACGTGGTTCTGGTGCTGGATGCCTCGGCCAGCATGGACACGAGGGACGTGGCGCCCTCGCGGCTCGAGGAAGCGCGGCGCGAGGCACTGGCCGCGCTGGATCGGCTCGAGGGGAGTCGGGTCGGGGTCGTGGCGTTCGCCGGGGACGCCTCCCGTCTCTGTCCCCTGACTCTCGATCGAAGTGCCGCGCGGCTGACGCTCGAGTCGCTCTCCAGTGCCTCGGTGAGCGCGCCGGGCACGGACCTGGGTCGCGCGTTGCGCATGGCGGCGCGGGTCATCCCGCCGGGGCGGCGCGACGAGCAGGCCATCGTGCTGTGGACGGACGGGGAGGATCTCGAGCGCGGTGCGAGGGCCGCCCTGGACGAGCTCGCGGTGAGCGGCGTGCGGATCTTCGTCGTCGGCGTGGGTACGCCTGCGGGGGGCGAGGTGCCGGTCCTGGACGACCAGGGCCGCGCGGTGGACGTCAAGCGGGAGCCGGGCGGGGGGCCGGTGGTGAGTCGGCTGGACGAGTCACTGCTGAGAACGGTCGCGCGGCGCACCCGCGGCGGCTACTTTTCCGCGTCACGCCCGGGCGGGGAGCTGCCGAGGTTGCTGGCCTCGCTGGGTGCGCTGGCGCGCTCCGCGCGGGGCACGCGCATGAGCGAGCGGCCGGTGGCGCGCTTCCGCTGGTTCGCGGTGATCGCGATCGTGCTGCTGTCGCTGGACCTGCTTCGGGCGCACCGGCGTCGCGAGGCGGAGTCCGAGGCTGGCGCGCCGCTCCACTCGGAGCGGGGCACGCCCGCGGCGGTGGCGCTCCTGCTCCTGCTCGTTCCCGGGGTGGCGCGGGCGCAGAGCGAGTGGGCCCGGGGCGACCGCGCCTTCCGCGCGGGGGAGTGGGCGGTGGCGGAGTCGCTCTACGCTCGCCGGCTGGGGCACGGCGCGCCGCCGGAGGTGCGCGTGAATCTGGCGACGGCCCGGGCGAAGGCTGGGCAGGTGGATCGCGCCGAGCGCGAGCTTTCGGCGCTGGCGGGAGGCGGCACGCGCGCGGGGCGCGCGGCGGGCTACAATCTGGGCACGCTCCTGGGCGAGCGGGGCGAACTGGAGCGCGGGCTGGCGGCCCTGCGCAGCACGCTGAAGCGCGACCCGGGCGACGAGGACGCGCGCTGGAACTACGAGGTGCTCCTGCGGGAACGCCAGCGACGCCAGCAGCAGAAGAACCCGAGACCGGAGCCTAAGCCCCAATCGGCCGGAAGCGGAGGCGGGACCCCGAAGCCGCAGGCCGCACGGCCGAATCCGCCGCCGGCGGGCGGGGCGCCGCCGCAGCCCTCCACGGGGCCGCAAGGGACGATGAGTCGCTCCCAGGCCGAACGACTGCTGGATGCGCTCGCCGATCTCGAGCGCTCGCAGGTGGGGCGGCAACGGAAGGTGCGCGTCGCGGGCGAGAAGAGGGGGAAGGACTGGTGAGACGCCTGGGACCCGGATTGGCGCTGGCACTGGTCGCCCTGGCCTGCCTTCTCCCGGACGCGCGGGCCACGGGCGAGGCCGTGGCGCGCCTGGATCGGGAGCAGGCCACCGTGGGCGAGAGCGTGGGCTTCGAGGTCGTGGTGAGCGGTGCGGGGAGTGGGCTCGTGGCGCCGGTGCTGCAGCCGCCCGCCGGTCTCGAGGTGCTCGGCGTCTCACGAAGCGAGAACAACTCCTGGATCAACGGCCGGAGCTCTTCGCAGACGATCTTCCGTTACGAGATCGGGCTCCTGCGACCGGGGCGCTACACCCTTGGGCCCGTGCGGGTGAAGGCTGGCGGGCAGGTCATCGCGAGCGGAGTGAGCGAGTTGATGGTGTCGGCCGCCGCGCCGGACCTCGCGACGGCGTCCGGGGCGGCGTCGCTGCTCGTCGACGTGGAGCCGCACACGCCCTGGGTGGGAGAACCGGTGATCCTGCGAGTGCGGCTGGTGCTGACCCGGGATCTGGCCGAGGAGCCTGCCTACGTGCCGCCCACGACCACGGGATTCTGGGCGGAGACGCCGAGCCGGCCGGAGTCGTACTACGCGACGCAGAAGGGACGCCGCGTGCTCGTCACCGAGACACGGACGCGCCTGTACCCGCTGGCGCCGGGGTTGGCGCGCATTAGTTCGGCGGGGGCCGGGGTCGTGTTCGAGGGGGCGGGCGCGGCCGATCCGCTGCGCTGGGCGTCGGGCCGGGTGCCGCGGCGCGAGGTCACGCTCCGGAGTCAGCCGATCGAGGTGAGTGTCCGCCCGCTGCCGCCGGGAGCGCCACCGGGGTTCGAGGGTGCGGTGGGGAGGTTCACGGTGCGCTGGTCTGCGGATCGCACGCGCACCTCGCAGGACGTCCCGGTCGCGGCGCGGTTGGACGTGAGGGGTGTGGGGAACCTGCCCATGGTCAAGGCCCCGGCTTTGGCCCTGGCGGATGGAGAGGTGTTCGTCGGCATGTCGGAGGATAGCCTGCCTGCGCCGGGGGCGAGTGGACCGGGCCGGAGACGATTCCAGTGGAACGTGCTTCCCCGCCACGCTGGGACGTTGTCGATCGCGGCGCCGGCGTTCGTCTGGTTCGACCCGGCTGCCGGGCGCTTCGAGAGCGCGGGCCTGGCGCCACTCCCGGTGGAGGTGGCCCCGCCGATCTTCTCCTCGGGTGGGGAACGCGAAGGGTTCCCGCGGGTCTTCGTGGGCGAGGCGCCCGACCCCTTCGCGCGCGGAGCGGCGCCCTGGACCTGGGCGCTTGCGGGTCTGCTGGTAGGCGCTGCGGTCGTCGTGTGGCGGGTGCGGCCCGCAGCCGACCCGCACGCGGAGGCGCGCGCCCGGGGTGCGGCCTGGCGCAACGCGCTGCGCGCACGCGACGGGGCGGCCTTCTGGCGGGGCGCCGAGGAGGCTGCCGAGTGGCTGGAACTCAGCGGCCGGCCGGTCGGCGAGGTCCGCGCGCAGGTCGTCGCCACGCGCTACGGGGGCGCCGATGCGGACGTGGACGCGGTGCGGCTGCGGCTCTCCAGGGAACTGACGGCCGCGCTGCCCGCGGCCCCGGTGCGGTGGGGATGGCGGCCAGCGGCGGTGGCGCTGGCGGGGGTCGCGGTGATCCTGCTGGTGCTGAGCGGCGTGCCCCTGGGCGAGAGTGCGAACTCGCTGCGGTTGCGGGCGGCGGACCGCGTGGCGCGCGACGGGGATGTGGCGCGGGCGCGGGCCGCATGGGTCGGCATGTGGCGGGAGGGCGCGCGGGGGCCGGGACTGGCGGCGCGGCTCGCGTGGGCCGAGACGACGCGGGGCGCGCTGGGTCCGGCCGCCGTGTGGGTGCTGCGCGGCGAGCAGAGCGATGCCCGCGATCCGGCGCTGGCGTGGGTCTCGGATCTCGTGCGCGAAGGTGGTGGCCTCGCAGGCGCGCGCCCGGTGAGACTCCCGGTTCGCCGGTTCGAATGGGCGATGTTCGGCCTGGCGCTGGGACTTGGGGCCGGGGCGGTATGGCCGAGACGGGGGCTGGCTCTGACGCTTGGCGTGCTGGCGCTGTGCGCGGCGGGAGTGGACCCGCTCCAGGATGCCTGGGTCGCTCACGTCGGTCAGTCGGTCGTGGGCAGGAGCGTGACCCTGGAGGGCGCGGGCCTCGAACTCGAGACCGGGCAGGTCGTGCAGGTGCTGCGCAGCGAGGGAGCGTGGGCCCGGGTTCGCGCGGGCCGTGAGCTGGAGGGGCGGGTGCCCGCAGCAGCACTGCTGCCGGTGGGTAAGTCGCGATGAAGGTGCTGATGCTGGCGCTTGCGCTCATGAGCCCCATCGAGTGCCTCGATTGGACGGTGGCCCGCGGGGTGCAGGATGCGCGGCGGCCGGCGCTCGAGGACGTGATGCACCAGGCCACTGCGTTCGGGCGTCCGGTGGTGGTGGCGGGAGGGCTGGCGATCGTGCTGGCCGCGGACCTGGCCAGCGGCGGGGGCTGGAGCACGGTGCGTCTGGCGGTGACGGCGCTCGCCGGGACGAACCTGGTGGTGGAGGCGCTCAAGCGCGCCATCGGACGCACGCGGCCGGACGGGGAACGGAGGCGCTCGAACTCCTCGTTCCCTTCCAGCCACGCCGCGAACGCCTTTGCGCTGGCCTGGATCCTTGGAGCGCGGTGGCGCCGCGGGATCCCGGTGTTCTTCGCGCTGGCGCTGCTGGTCGCGTTCTCGCGCATGTACCTGAACCGGCACTTCCTGAGTGACGTGGTGGTGGGCGCGCTCATCGGCGTGATCTGCGCCTGGGCGGTGGCGCGATGGTTGCCCCTCCGGCGGCGCGCAGCGGAGCGCAGG
>Ga0315286_10001840_pt1 | contig 19508 bp, 20 predicted proteins | sample YL17G10_0_MG_FD_205038 | JGI IMG/M metagenome (GOLD analysis project Ga0315286, IMG submission 205038) | Sediment microbial communities from Yellowstone Lake, YNP, Wyoming, USA - YL17G10_0 | ecosystem: Environmental > Aquatic > Freshwater > Lake > Sediment | place: USA: Wyoming | collected... | reverse complement strand
CGGACGTCAGACCTCTTATTGAACTAGCGGAGGCCTTCTTTTATCACGAGCATTCCCTCAGAGAGATTTCGGACATTTCACCTAATCAACAGGAGGCGCTCGAAATCGTCTGGCAGAAACTGGAATCCTTGCTGAACTCTGTGGGCATTGAGGTTGTTCGTAAGGTGGACGTCCCTTTTGATCCTAGGATCCATGAAGCCATGGATAGGCTTGCGGAGGGAAATGGAAGCCCTGTGGTGAAAAGGATCCTTCAGCCGGGGTTTGTCCACGAAGGAAGGGTGGTCAAACCTGCAAGGGTGATGATCGAAAGAGAAAATTGCGAATCGAAGGGGGAATCCGATGAAAGATATTCTCTGCGGGATTGATCTGGGAACGACGAATTCCTCGATTGCTTTTCTTAGAGAGGGAAGACCTTTTGCGGTCGATATTGAAGAGGGTTCGGCCATTGTCCCTTCTGTGGTGAGCCTGGATGAAGAAACAGGTCAGATCTTCGTCGGACGATCTGCCAAGAATCGGCTGGCCGCCTTTCCGGACCAGACGGTGCGGTCGATCAAGAGGCTCATGGGGAAGGAGGTCAAGGTCCAGTTTGGAAAACGGTCTTCGTCTCCGGAAGAGATCTCTTCACTGATCCTGAAGTATCTCGTGGACAAGGCTTCAGAAAAGGTCGGTCAGGAGATAAAGCGAACCGTGATCACCGTGCCTGCCTATTTTAATGATGCCCAGCGCAGGGCAACCATTCGCGCCGGAGAGCTTGCAGGATTAGAGGTATCACGTATTATTAATGAACCCACAGCGGCTTCCCTCGTGTACGACCATGTCGCTTCCCTGGGGGGAAGCCCCAGCCCGTATATTCTTGTGTATGATCTGGGCGGAGGGACCTTCGATGTCTCCATCCTGGAGATAAAAGGGGAGATCAAAGAGGTCCTTTCCTCTTGCGGAGATACGGCCCTGGGGGGCGACGACTTCGATGAAAGGCTCGTCGCTTTCTTTCTCCGAAGGATGAGAGAAGAGACTGGACTCGATTTCACGGATCCCGGCAGGGCCTTACATGTCCGACTGAGGGAGATTGCCGAAAGGGCGAAGATCAGCCTTTCGGACCAACCCTTCGTATGGGTGAAAGAGGTGGGATTAACCCACGTGAACGGAGAGCCCGTTCATCTCAACGTTGAAATAGATCGAAGAGATTATGAGGAGATGATCGGAGACCTCCTCCAAAAGACAGTGGCAAAGGTGGAGGAGGCATTGGAGGAGGCTCATCTCAATTTGGGGGATATTGGGAATGTCATTCTTGTGGGTGGGGCAACCAGGACGCCCCTGATCCAGAAAACGCTGACGGAGATGTTTGAACGTTCCATTTCCCACTCGATTGATCCCGATCTCTGTGTGGCATTAGGGGCCTCTGTACAGAGCGGGCTGATGGCTGGGGAGCCTCTGGGCCATATCCTCCTTGACGTGACGGCTCACTCATTGGGGGTTAAGACAGCCGATGAATTCGATCAGGAATCCGGGGATGCGGACTACTTCTCGATCATTATCCGAAGAAATACAAAGGTTCCCGTCCGCAAGGGAGAGCTCTACTATACCATTGTCGACAAACAGGAGGGGGTGGATGTGGAAGTCTTTCAGGGAGAGAGCCCATCCTGTAAAGGGAATACCCTGATCGGGAGATTCTGGTATCCCTTGAAGCCATCGCCTGCAGATTCACCCATCATAACCGAGTTTGCCTACGATAAGGAAGGGATTGTCCATATCACCCTTGACCAGAAGGGATACAACAACCGAAAAGAGGTGACCCTGGACGTGCGCAGAAGAAGGGTCATTCAAACGGAGGCTGAGGAGAAAGAGCAGGAGATCCTGAACTATATCGTCGAAAAATCACGGCGACTGATTGCCCGGGATGGTCTGCCCGCCCCTTTGAGAAGGAACCTTGAAGAGCTGACCGACCGTTATGAAGATGCAATCAAGAGCGGTAAGGCGGAGAGCGTCATTGACCAGTGTGAGGATGAGCTTCTCGAAAAGATAGAAGAAGCCGAAGAGGGGTTGGGGGCGATTGAGTAAAGCCGCGCAGAAGAGATTCAGAAAAGAGCTTGGAAAGATGCTGAGCGCCGGCCGGTATTGGGAATGGCTGGAGGTGCTTGAGAAAGAGTCCGCGGTTGCCGACTACAGGCGAGAATGGCAGGAGGCATGGCAGACCCTTGCGCGCCGCGCCCTTCGGGATCCTCAGCATATGGAGGAATTTCTGACTCGGAGTGGATCCCTTCAGCAGCGTCCGGACATTTCCGAAACCCAGTTCCTCTTTCTCCTGAAGGAGTTCATCCAAAAGGGCGCAGGGGTTGAGAAGCTTGCCTCTCTGAAAGGGTTGAGCTTTCCCGGAGAAGCCATCCGGAGACAGGCGATATCCGGGGGGAACGAACCCTTTCCGGAAGAGAGGTTCCGGAAGAACTTATCGGCCCTCCTCTCAAAGCCCGGGGAGGTGACGCAGAAAAATTACGAGGAGATCGCCCGGCTAGTTCAGGGGACGGCTTTAGCCATTCCGGTGAGGTATCTCGGCGGGCGAGTCACGGCGATGCGGAGTGTCGCCAGGCATCCTTCTAACGAAGACGGCCTCGCGAAGTTGTCCGATATAGAATTGGCCCTGAAAGAGGCTGCGAGGAATCTTTCGCCTCACCTCCAGCGGGTCCTCTTCTACCCGTTTCTTTTCCATATTGAAAAGGTCATTCAGCCGCTTCTGGAAACCAGACAAGAGGCTATCATTGCGACGATCGTTTCCTCGGTCCCTTATCTGTTCGGTCTGCTTGCAGGAGAGCGGGCAGAGGGCATCAAACGTCAGTTAAGCCCTTTGAATCGAGAATTGCCGGATGGCGTTTCTCTGGAGAAGATTATTCATGGCAGTGACTTTGATGAAAAGATCCGTCTCCTTGGAAGGATGAGATCCTCCCACGCGGAAAAGGATGAACGAGGTGGGTTTCTCGATGACTTCCTGGACCTTTACAGAAGTATCTTTTCCGATATCCAGAGGATGGGGCAATCCCTTTCCGAAAGAGAGAGGAAGGATCTGGGGAGGGTCATGGGATCTGCCCTGACAAAGGATATCCACCACCTCTGGAATGGTCTCATGGCGACCGAGCACGACCTTGTGGGGATCCTCCTCTCTGCCGCTCAATCGGCGTGCCTCGACCGGAGGCTAAGCCTGCTGTCCATCCTATTGGCCGAAAAACAGGGTCAGTGGAGGCTTAAGGTGCTTGCCGAAGGTTTTATCAAAGGCCAGCCCTGTCCAAACAGGGAGGATATCTTCTGGCTTTTTGAAGAGTTCAGTGAGATCTTATTCCCCCGCGTCAGTTCTCTCAAGCCCCTGCTCATCCTGTGGCAGAGTGAATCCCCGTTTCTTCATGATATGGCGCAGCAGATTTGGTCAAAGGCCTTGACCGTTCTTGTCTTGAACTCCCTCTCGAAAAAGGTGGATGGACTTTTCCCTCTTCCATTAGACGGTCCTATGAACGAAGAGGTGAAGAGACAGATCCAAATCTTTCGAAAAGAATTGAATACCCTAAGAGGCTGTAAACCCCTGGGTAACGTGGCGGACTTTCTCGATTGTTTTCCCGATGATTGCTTCACGGAAAGCGGATACCATCGCCTTCTTGGAATAATGTTTGAAAGGGGAAGGGGGCTCGATTCGATCATCGAAATGATGGACGGCACCCTTCGTCACTCTCCGATTTCAAAAGGGATGAATCAGTTTCTTCCTGTGGATCTTTTCGGAAATTACTTTAGGGCTCAAGAAAAGGGTTTTTATGCCTTTTTACGGGAGCGTTGGGAGGGTCTAAAGACGACGAGCCTCCAAAGCATCGAGAAGTTAGCCGGGATTCTCTTACGAAAGGAAACCCGGCCAGAGGATCGGAACCTCCTGTTGAGGGTGGGCAACCTGCTTGAGGAGCGTTTCCGTAACGGAGAAAAGGAAGCGGGCCTTCTCAAAGAGAGGTTGATGGGTGAGCTGACCAAGAAGAGTCCAGAACCAGCAAGGGCCCCTTCGCGAAAGGGAAAGCGAAGGCCAAAAGGATTCTGGTAAAACGGAGGGGCACAAAAGTGATGACAGAAGAGAAGGCCTTAGCCGTGCTCAATCTTTTTCCCCCGGCAAGCCGGGAAGAGATTGAAAAGGCTTATCAGCGACTCGTAAGACGGTATCCTCCAGAATTTCATCCCGAGAAATTCAGGGCCCTTGATGAGGCCTATCGTTTCCTGACCTCCCTTGCCTTTCGGGTCGAGCGTTCCCTTTCGCCACAGGCAAGAATGGAGATTGACAAAGAATTGTTTTCCTTTGATCTCACTCCACCCACCGCTTCTTTAGAGGGGGCTCTGAATGAAATTAAGACGAAGTTAAAGATTGCCTTCCTCTGGAAACCCCTCGAAAAGAAATAGAGAAACAATTCCTCCACTTTTTACGATGTCAGATATAGCCTTGGAGTGCGGGAGCTTGCTCCCATTTTGACTGCCCCATGGATTCAAACGAAAATTGCATTTGAAATGCGGGGAGTTTTTTGGTAGAGTATGACCATCTTGCTCTCGTCGGTGGTGAGGGCACGAACGCTCTCGCGACGGGATTCAAGAAATAGGAGCCCTTATCTCATGTCCCTCACGATCAACAAACCCAAGCTCGACAATCTCGCCGGCGACATCTGGAAATCCGCCGAGCGCTTGCGCGGCAAGTTCAAGGCTTACGAATGCCAGGGCGTCATCCTGCCCATCATCGTCATCCGGCGGCTGGAGTGCGTGCTGCTAAAGTGGCGCGAGGACAAGAAGGCGGAGGTTCGTGCCAGGATACCCAAGATCGCCGACAAGGAACTCGAAGCGCCGGTGAAGAGGTTGGAGCAAAATCCCAAACAGTCGCCCTTCTCAAACAAAACCAACCTGACACTCCACAAGGATGTGCAGCGTGCGACGCGTGCCGACAGCATCCGCTCCTTGGAGCACAGATCATGACCCAACGAAAATCAACTCCTCGATCCACCAAGGTTGATTTGGCCACCCGCAAGCCGAAAGACCTGCTGGCAGAGGTGCGGGAGATGATTCTGCAGGCCCGCGAAGGGGCCGCGCGGGCCGTGGAATCAGGCGTGAACATGCTCTATCGGAACGTGGCGCGGCGCATTCGGCAAGACATTCTCAGGGAGAAACGGGCGGAGTATGGGGCGGGAATTGTCTCCGCACTGGGGAGACAATTGGGATGGACTCATTTCACGATTCTCCTGCCCATAAATGACCCACTCAAGCGCAACTTCTATGCCGAGATGTGCCGTATCGAAGGCTGGAACACGCGACCCCTTCGTGCCAAGATAGACTCCATGCTCTTCGAAGGTACGGCGCTTTCCCGAAAGCCCAAAAAACTGGCCGAGATGGAATTCAAGCAACTGCGGGAAGAGGACAAGGTCATGCCCGACCTGGTTTTCCGCGATCCCTATATCCTCGACTTTCTGGGACTAAAGGACACCTATGCCGAGAAGGATCTGGAGGCGGCCATGGGACGATGGGGAATATCGGCACACAACGATCGAGGTATGACATGACTGTAACGACACAGGATCTCGACTATATTTCGGTCAAAGGTTTCAAGAGCATTGCTTCGGCAAAAGTGAAGTTGATGCCGATTAATGTGATCATCGGGCCGAATGGTTCAGGTAAATCCAACTTTATTGGTGTGTTTTCGTTCTTGCATGAGGTCCGAGAAGGGCATCTGAACGATTACGTGCGCAAGGCCGGGGGAGCGGAGCAGTTACTGCATTTTGGTTCAAAAGTAACGGGGGAAATTCGGATACTTGTCTCCTTCCGTCAAGAGGTGAACCAGTACGAATTGACACTGAAACCGACTGCGGATGATAGCTTGTATCCGGCGGAAGAGTGGGCTTATTTTTGGGATAAAGCACGCTATCCACGGGGACCTTACAATGAGTCGTTGATTTCGCGTGAAAACGGCCGTGAGGCCGGAATCAGCAATCCCAGCCTGAAAAGAACAGCAAACTGGGTACAGAATCGATTGGGAAGATGGCGGCTGTATCATGTACATGACACCAGCAGCGCTTCCCCATTGAGAAAGACCGGCAAACTGAACGACAACAGATTCCTGCGTCCGGATGGGTCGAACCTGCCTGCATTCTTGTATCTTCTGCAACAGAAACATTCGACTGCATACAGCTTGATTCGGCGTACGGTGCAGAGGGTCGCGCCATTTTTCGACGACTTTCAATTGAATCCCGATCCTTTGAATGAAGAAGCTATACGTTTGGCATGGAAACATAAAAATTCAGATCAGTATTTCGGGGCATATAGTCTTTCGGACGGCACGCTGCGCTTCATCGCCCTGGCAACTCTCTTTCTGCAGCCCGACGCATTCCGGCCCTCCGTGATCCTGGTGGATGAACCGGAACTTGGCCTTCATCCTTACGCCATCACAATGCTGGCGTCGCTGGTTAAGCAGGCCTCACGAGAAACACAGGTCATTCTCTCGACACAATCTCCGCTGCTACTCGATCATTTCCAACCGGAGGATGTGCTGGTTACCGACCGTGTGGGAGGCGGAACGGAGTTCACCCGCCTGGACTCATCCAGGCTGGAAACATGGCTTGAGAATTACAGTTTAGGGCAACTCTGGGAGAAGAACGAACTGGGCGGCCGCCCCGGAGGGGAATAATTTCATGGCCAGACTGCATATTCACGTTGAAGGAGAGACCGAAGAAACCTTTGTAAACGAGATTCTTGGCCCGCACCTTTACCGCCAGGGTTATGTCAAAGTCAGCGCTCGCCTCGTCGGGAATGCGCGCCAGCGGGACCGCCGCGGCGGTATCCGGGCTTGGAGTTCCGTTCGCATTGATATCCTCCATCACCTCAGGCAAGACACCGGCTGTCTGGAGACAACAATGGTCGATTATTATGCCTTGCCGCAGACAGGTGGCAGGGCCTGGCCTGGACGGGAAACGGCCGGTCAGCTTCCCTATGCACGGAAGGCCGCCACGGTTGAGAATGCTCTTTTGGAGGATGTTTGCCAAGAAATGGGTGGTGGATTTAATCCCGATCGGTTCATCCCGTTCTTGATGATGCATGAGTTCGAAGGACTGCTCTTCAGCGATTGCGAGAGCTTCAGCCGAGGGATTGGACGCCCTGAGCTTGCGGCCGAGTTTCAATCAATCCGCGACCAGTTTTCCTCTCCGGAGGAGATTGACGACTCTCCCATCACCGCTCCGTCGAAGCGTGTGGAAAGATTGGTTGAAGGTTACGAAAAACCGCTCCTGGGGGCGCTGGCAATCCTTGAAATCGGACTCGATGCTGTTCGCGCCGAGTGCCCACATTTCCATGAGTGGTTGTCCCGTTTGGAAGCCTGGCCACAGTAAGGAATCGCCATGTCCAAGAAAGCCCCCGAAATGAACTTTCAACAGCACATCGCCGATTTCCTCATCCGCGAGCACAAGTATGGCGTGCTCGAACAGGGCGACATCACGGACACCGAGCATTTCATCGCCGAAGATCAGCTCTGGGCCTTCCTCAAAGCCACCCAAACCGACACGCTCAGGAAACTCGTGGATGACTACGGGAGGGACGCGCGGGACGAAGTATTCCATGCACTGCGAAATGAACTGGCGCACACGCGGCTTTGGATGCTCCTGCGCCACGGTCTGAAGGTGCGCGGGCTGGAGTTCCGGATCTACTACCCTAAGCCCCGCTCCGCCGACCGCGCCTCGACAGTCATCGTCGCTCACAACCACCCCAGTGGCGGACTTGAACCGTCACCAAGCGACATCAACATCACCGCCATGCTTAAGGCTGCGGGCGCAATCGTAGGCATCGACTTACTGGACCGCATCATCTTCAACCGAACCGCATACTTCAGTTTTTTGGAAGACGGAAGGCTGTAACAAAATGTGGCGGGTACGCCCTTAAACTGGTTAAGAGACCAAGAAAGAGGGGAGTGATTAACAAGCATCTATTCGAAAATGGGAGAAACAATGACGAAGATCAACATTGAAGAACTCACCGAGGCAGAGCTGATCGACCTCAACCATAGAATCGTGGAGCGCCTCCGTTTCCTGAACCAGATGCGTGCACATGAAAGGATGCTCGAGTTCAAGATCGGAGACCGTGTCACTTTTCAGCCCGAGGGGCGTCCACCCGTTACCGGTATGCTCGTTCGCTATAATAAGAAAACGGTTACGGTCATCACCGAGTTCGGGCAGCATTGGAACGTGCCTCCCAGTCTTTTGCGCAGGCAAGAGTCACCTGGGAACGCGGATTTCGTCATGGCTAACTTGATTCCTTTTAAGAAGAAATGAGAAGGCCACTTTAGAAGAGGAGTTGGAGCACAATGAAGGCCTTGGTTTTTCACGGAGATAATGATCTACGGTTTGAAGAGGTTCCGATTCCCGGAATGGGAGAGGATGAGGCGCTGGTCAAGGTCAAGGCCGTCGGAATTTGCGGCTCCGATGTTCACGGCTATCTCGGCAAAACCGGCCGCCGGACCCCTCCGATGATTATGGGACACGAGTTCTCCGGCGCTGTGGAGAAAATCGGCGCGAATGTTACGCGTGTCAAACCGGGAGATCAGGTTGTCGTCTTTCCATATACGACCTGCGGTCACTGTTCTTACTGTCAAACGGGTGCGGTCAATCAATGCCCCGAAAAGAAATTTTTCGGCGTCTTTACAGCCAACGGCGCGATGGCTCAATATGTCAGCGCCCGGAGTGACCTCCTGTTCCCGCTACCAGGTGGAACAGATTTCATTCATGGGGCCTTGGCTGAACCCTTAAGTGTTGCAGCGCGGGCCGTTGCCAAGGCGGAGATCCACCCTGAAACCACGGTGACCATCATCGGCGCGGGAACGATTGGGCTGATGTGCCTGATCCTGGCAAAAATCCGGAAGCCAACCTATACGGTTGTCGTTGATCTCATGGAGAGCCGCCTCCGTCTGGCCCGGGAACTGGGAGCGGATTTTACCTTTAATCCGAAAGACGATGATCCCACACGGTTCATCCACGAACGGTTATGGGGAGGGACAGGTGTTGTCATTGAAGCCGTCGGGATCGATAAAACGGTTCAGCAGTCCGTTCAAAGGGCGGCCAGGGGCGGAAAAGTGGTGATTGTGGGGCTGTCGCAGAGGATGATGGATCTTGATATGCATGAGATCGTCAATAAGGAGGTGAGGATTGAAGGCTCTTTCCTCTACGATCGCCGAGAATTTCAAGATATTCTTAAACAACTTCCAGCCTTAAAACCCAGCCTGGATAAGATGGTGAGTCTTACCTCACCCTTATCCGAAGGGGTCGAACTCTTCAAACGATTAGCCAAGATGGAGGACAATCTTCTCAAAGTGGTGTTGACCGATTAGTTAAGCTGTAGTGAGCGCCATCGGGAAGTGATCGTTGCGAGTACTGACAGCGACACTTGCGCGATAAACAGGTTCAGCCCGGAGGCGACGAGATCATCCCATGAGATTGCAGAAAAGAGTTTTGAGGTCACAGGAGAGTGGACGGAGTGTCCTCCTCCTCATCAAATTAAAAAATTAAAAGGGGGTCATGAATGAAAGAACAGGAATTTATCGAATCGCGGGAAGAGATGGAAAAGATGTTGCGGGAGGAGGAACTCGGTTATTTAGGATTGTCCCTGGAGGGTCGTCCTTATGTGGTGCCGCTCAATTACCACTATGCGGAGGGAAAGATCTTTTTCCATTGCGGATTTAAGGGAATGAAGCTGGATTATATCCGGTCGAATCCCCAGGTGTGCTTTACGGTCGCCCGTCAGCCAGGATGGGTGCGCGAGCATGCAGGCGGGAATCCCTGCCATGTGGATAGCGACAGTGTGATCTGTTATGGCAAGGCTGGGGTCATTGAAGAGATAGAAGATCGGAAGAGGGCGCTCAACGCCTTCAACCGTCGTTTCCGGCCCGAGGCAGAGGATATCCCTCTGGATAGGGTGACCGGGTGTTGCGTGGTTGAAATTAAGATCTCCGAGATGACGGGAAGACAAGAAAGGGAAAGAAAACGGACGTGCTGGCGCTATGCCTTTTGAAGGGAGAGGGCTATTATTACCTGGAGCACATTTTGAACCTTTGACGGCATGGAAAGAGAAAGGAAAGGCGGTTTTTAAAGATCTCTCCCCTCAAGTTGAGGATGGCATGGGTGGGAGGGACCTCTTTAGGGCAGGCTTCCACACACCGGAAAACCGTATTACACCCCCAAACCCCGGCTTGACTATCTGCCACTTTAAGAATCTTTTCCACTCTCTGATCCCTTGGATCGATCAGAAAACGATAGGCCTTTGCCAACAGGGCAGGACCTAAGTACTGAGGGTCCCTCCCAAAGGCAGGGCAGACCCCAAAGCAGATCCCGCAGAGGATGCAGTTGATATAGGGATCGATTTCCTTCCGTTTCCCTTCATCCATGAAATATTCTTGCCGGGGGGGTGAGGGCTCTCCATGGAGATAGGGTTCTATTGCCCGGTAATGGTCGAAGAAGGTCGACATATCGACAATGAGATCCCGGAGGACCGGAAAGTAGGGAAGGGGTTCGATAGAGACAGGTTTGCCCAAGAGGTCTTCAACACGGGTTCGACAGGCCAAGACCACTTTGCCATTGACCTTCATGGCACAGGAGCCACAGGCCGCACCCCGACAGGAATAACGGAAAGAGAGGGTTCCATCCTGCTCCTCCTGGGTGCGAAGCAGCGCCTCCAACAGATTCATTCCCTTTCTTGGCTCCAGGGAAAAGGTTTCCGTCCATTGCTGAGGGACTCGATCAGGATGGAAACGCTGGATTCTTAAAGTCAGAAGAGGGAGTTTCATTGAATAAATAAACCCTATTAGCATTCAGCTTTCAACTTCAAATCTCTTACTTGATACCTGAAACTATTAACTTGCAACTTATAACTTTTTAGTAGGTTCGCTCCTTCGGAGGATAATTCTTGATGGTCACTGGTTTATAGCCCAGTTTGGGTCCTTCCGGTGTTTTGTAAGCAAGGGTGTGGCAAAGCCAATGCTCATCATCCCGCTTGGGGAAGTCTATTCGAAAATGGGATCCCCGGCTCTCCTTTCGGGCCAAGGCCCCCTCCACAATCACTTCAGCCACATGAAGCATTCCTTCCAGCTCCAGATACTGGATCAGCTCATGATTGAAGGCAAGGCTCTTCTGTTTGATCCCGATCCTTCCAAATCTTTCTTTTAATCCCCTGACCTTCTCCCTCGCCGAAAGAAGATCGGATTCCTTTCGAAAGATTCCGACCTGTGAGGTCATCGTCGCCTTCATCTCCTCCCGGAGGCGGAAGCAAGGTTCTTCGTCTTTATGTCCGAAGACTTCGCCAAGCCTGGATTCGAATGCCTTTAAACGTTCTTGGAGGAATGTTTTATCTAAATGATTTCCTTTCGCCCGGGCTTTCTGAGCAGCCGTTTCTCCAGATCTTGCACCAAAGACAATCGTCTCCAAGAGGGAGTTACCCCCCAATCGATTTGCTCCGTGGACACTGACGCAGGCACACTCGCCTGCCGCAAAAAGCCCAGGAAGAGTCGTTTCTCCATCGACGTTTGTTGGAATCCCTCCCATGGAATAGTGCTGGGCCGGTTGAATGGGGATGGGGTTTGAAATAGGGTCGATCCCAGCAAAGTCCATGGCGATCTGGCGAATTCCAGGGAGGCGATCGATGATCTTCTCTCTCCCCAAATGTCTGAGATCAAGATGGACATATTCGTCTTCGAACCCCCGGCCTTGATCGATTTCTGTCTGAATGCTTCTGGCAACGATATCCCGGGGGCCAAGCTCCATCAATTTTGGGGCATAACGTTCCATGAAACGTTCCCCCTTTGCATTGAAGAGATACCCCCCTTCGCCCCTGGCGCCTTCTGTGATCAAAATATTTGTGCCGCAGAGGCTCGTGGGATGAAATTGGACAAACTCCATATCTTCGAGGGGCACCCCAGCTTCATAGCCTAAATAGCACCCTTGCCCTGTGTTAATGACCGCATTCGTGGATCGGAGATAGATTCGGCCATATCCCCCGGTTGCCAGAAGGGTTGCCTTCGCTTGAATGGGAACAATTTCTCCTTTGAATAAATTAAGAGCAAGAAGTCCGATGCAGCGACCCTCCTCTGCAACCAGAGAAAGGGCATACCACTCTTCGTAAACGGGGATTTGAAGGCCGACTGCCTGCTCATAAAGGGTATGCAGGAGATTGTGGCCAGTCCGGTCGGCAGCATAAGCGGTTCGTGGAAAACCTGCCCCCCCAAAGGGTCTCTGAGCAATCTTGCCCTCCTCGGTCCGGGAGAAGAGGGTTCCCCAGTGTTCCATCTCGAGGACCCGCTCAATTCCTTCCCGGCACATGACCTCTACCGCATCCTGGTCTGCGAGATAATCACTTCCCTTGACGGTATCAAAGGCATGGTTTTCCCAACTATCTTTAACAGGGGCAGGTGTATTTCCGAAGGCGGCATTGATGCCGCCCTGGGCTGCAACGGAGTGGGATCGCAGGGGATGAACCTTTGAGAGAACCGCCACATCGCAGCCAGATCTTTTGGCCTCAATCGCTGCTCTTAGGCCTGCCAGGCCTCCGCCAATAATCAAAATGTCGTGAGAGGGAAGGTCCATAGTATCGAAGAGCGCCCAAAATGTCTAAAATGTCTAAAGGGCCTAAAATTAAAAGAGATAGAGATAGGATAAAGCCAATAACCCGAGACCCACGAGGGTTGCGGACCAAAACAGAATCTTTTCTTTCTTCACCCATCCCAGATCGATCAAAAACAGACGAAGTCCATAAAGGGCATGAAAGGTGACAAACAAGAGAAGAAAGAAGTCGAGGGTCCGATTCTCATGGAGACCCGTAAGCCAGGAGACCCCGGTGATTTTGCCTGTTAAAGAATATCCGGAGAGGATTTTTAACCCTACGAGGATGAGGAGCAACGGGCCGCTGAACCGAATAAAATAGTAAGGAAACATGGTTAAGACCTCGATGCAAAATGGTCAATGATCAATGCAAAAGATCAAAACATTGAAAGAAACTGCTTATAAACCTTGTATTGACCATTGCTCATGGACCATTTGACATTGATGCTAATGGCCGAGCGTGGCTTGCTGGCGGAGGGGCTTCAACAGGAAGTCGAGGGCATCGAGGATATGGGTCACGATCACATCCGATTTCCTCAGGGTCTCGCCCGAAGCCCCCTCCTTGCCGATGACACAGATCCCCAATCCTGCCTCTTCGATCATCGAGGCGTCCTCCAAACCATTTCCGATGGCAACGGTCCGGTCTTTTCCGAGTCGCGTCAACAGATCCAATTTCTCTTGAGAACCCTGTCCCTCTGACGCAAAGACGATCTCAGCCTTCACCTTTCTTAACATTCCCTCAATGACCTCTCTTTCACCTCTTGCAAGGATGTAAATCTTGGTTCTTTTTGCAAGAAGGTTGATCTTATCCTTGGCTTTGGGATGAACCCGGCGGTCAGAGGCGAGGGTTCCTTCAAAATCGATCAGAATGAATTCAATCTCTAATGGTTCTTGCCCAGGTCTGTGAATCGATAACATCTTTTCCCTTTCATTACAGTGAGATGCTGAAACGAGTTCAGCATGACAATAACGCGGGGTCTTGTCTTGTCATCCCGGACTTGATCCGGGATCTCAGTCTTAAATCTATCAGGTTTTACGGGCTGCCATTGTGTCCAGAGCTTCTTAATTTGCGTCGTTGCCGCATGGCCTCATAGAGAACCATTCCTCCCGTAACAGAGGCATTGAACGAAGCGATCGGTCCTGCCATGGGGATAGAAAAGAGCCGGTCACATTTCTTCTCCACAAGAGGCCTGATCCCTTTCCCTTCGGAGCCGATGACGATGGCGAGATCGATCGTGAAATCAAGTTCATAAATCGGGGTTTTTGCCTCTGCTGCAGCCCCGTAGACCCAGACGCCGTTATTTTTTAAAAAATCAATTGTATTCGCAATATTAACCACTCTTACAACAGGAAGATGCGCAGTAGAGCCGGCGGAGGCTTTAATGACCGAGGGCGTGATGCCGACCGCGCGGTCTTTCGGAATGATTACTCCGTGGGCCCCGGAACCGACAGCAGTCCGGATAAGGGAGCCAAGGTTTTGGGGGTCCTGGATGCCATCGAGAAGGAGAAAAAGGGCAGGCGTGCTTTCTCTTTTCCATTGGGAAACAAGATTGCTAAGATCGGCGAAGGGAAATTCTTGAACCACTCCCACCACATTCTGGTGAACTCCACCCCGGGCCATCCGGTCCAGCTCCCCCCGGGGTGAAAAGGTGATGGGAACCCCTTCTCGATGGGCGAGGTCCATGACGGCTTGAAGCGCTGGGTTTGGGTTCCTTGTGCCGATAAAAATCCTTTCCGTTTTGAGGTGACCTGACATTAGGGTTTCCCCCACGGGATGGATTCCGTAAATGATTTGAAAGGGTGAAGGGGACTCTTTTCTCATGAAAATGGGGTGTCAGCAATGGATGACATCAAGACATATCTTCAACAATCTTCTGGACGGCTTCAAGGGGGTCCTTGGCCTCTTTAATGGGGCGGCCAATCACGAGGTAATCCGCGCCTGCCGTGACGGCCTCTTTGGGAGTCAGGGTTCTCTTCTGATCATCAGGTTTACTGGAGGGCATACGGATTCCGGGGGTAACAATCAAAAACTTATCCCCGCATTTCTGGCGGATGATACCAATCTCCAGGGGGGAAGCCACCACGCCATCCATGCCTGCCTTTGCGGCCAGGGAGGCCAGACGTCCCACCTGCTCGGGAATAGGACCTTGAATCCCAACCTCCTTGATGGTTTCCTCATCCATGCTGGTCAGGATAGTGACCGCCAAAATAAGAGGTTTTGGAATACCCGCCGTTTTTGCGACAGCCCTGGAGGCTTCCACCGTTTTCTTCATCATCTCAAATCCTCCGAGGGCGTGGAGGTTAAACATGGTGACATTGTGTTTGGTGGCCTCCTCCCCTGCCTTCGCCACCGTGTTCGGGATATCATGGAATTTTAGATCGAGGAAGACCTTCTGCCCTTTGGCCAGTATCATGTCAATCACTTTTGGCCCTGAATGGGTAAAGAGCTGTTTCCCCACCTTAAACAGGCCTACCTGGTTCTTAAGCAGTTTGACCCATTGCTGGGCCTCGGAGAAGTGCTCCACGTCCAGGGCAAAGATGATCTTTTCCTTCGGGTCGCTCATACGAGATGCTCCATGAATTAGAATAATCTATCATATATAGGTTTGGGAGGAACTGTCAATAGAAAAATTAGGCAGGTCAGAAGGGGGTCGCGGGGCCGCATCGTTTGCTGTAGCGAGATTTTATGCGTTTGCATGAGTCGGGGTTGTAAAAGAGAAGATCAGATCCTTTAAGAAATCGGTATAATCGTTTAGAATATTGGATCATAGAAAGCCTCATCTAAAAAAACGTGGAGGATTTCGATGAAAAGGGTAGCGATTTGTGGACCACGCAGGATCCAAATTGAGGAGGTTCCCGAACCAAGAAGAAAACCAGATGAGGCGTTGCTCAGGGTCCGATATGTCGGGATTTGCGGAACTGATTTACACACCTATCAAGGCACAAGTCCATGGGTGACCTATCCTGTTATTCCAGGGCATGAGCTCTGCTGCGAGGTGATCGAATCAGACAAAAAATTTAAACCAGGCGATTTCGTCGTTGTCGAGCCACTCCTCTCGTGTGGTTGCTGTTATCCCTGTCGTGTGGGAAGGTACAACTGCTGCGATCAACTGAAGGTCCTTGGAGTTCAGGCAGAGGGGGGAATGGCAGAAGTGATTGCCTTACCCGTCAGACTCCTGCACCCACTCCCAGACAATGGGGATCCGTCTTTTGCTCCCTTGGTGGAGATGTTGAGCATTGGGTATCACGCCTGCGACCGGGGAAGGGTTGAACGAGAGGATAAAGTATTGGTCATCGGGGCCGGACCGATTGGGTTAGGGGCGGCTCTTGTTGCAAAAGATAGGGGAGCAAAGGTAGGCATCATTGATCAATTGGAGTCAAGGTTAGGTCTATCACATGAACTTGGCATCGATTTCATTTTTCAATTGGGGAGTGAAATGGAGTCAAAGGTTATAAGCAAATTTGGCTGCAGGCCGAACCTGGTGATCGAGGCAGTCGGGAATCCGAAAACATTAGAGCAGGGTCTTGACATTGTTTCGCCTGCAGGGCGTGTGGTCTTTGTTGGCTGGACGTCTCAGTCTCCCCAGTGGAGGCCCGATCTTTTTTTAAAAAAGGAACTCGATTTAATGGGGTCAAGAAATAGCTGTGGCATATTTCCTGATGTGATCGATTTTTATTGCAGAAACCTTGAAAAGCTGAAACGTTTGGTCACCCACCGATTCAGGATGGAAGAGATTGAAAAAGCCATGCAATTCATTGACGCCTCCGGTGCCCAAACCATGAAGGTGATCCTGGAGTGGTAAGGAATTGAGCTTTTAAAGACATTATTTTAACATAAATAGGTTATCGTAAGATAAAGGCTTCAAAAAAGGAGATACAAAAAAATGAACTCAAGGGAAAGGGTTCTCACAGCCCTTCGACATAAGGAACCGGATCGGATTCCGATAGACCTTGGAGGGCTGCCTTCAGGAATTGAGGTTGAGGCTTACGACAATCTTAAGAAGTTGATAGGGTTTCAAAGTGAAACGAAGACTTTCGTGAGGGATCATGTTGAAATTGATGAGCCGATCCTCGAGAGGTTTGGAGTGGACACGAGGTACATTCGTATCAAATCGCCAAGAGGCTATAAACGCACCCTTGACAAGAATAACTCTTATGTGGATCTCTGGGGGACCCGATGGGCAAAGCCCCCCTCAAGTCTTTACTGGGACATGGTCGATTACCCGATTAAAGAGCCAACGATGGAAGCCCTTCAAAACTACTCCTGGCCGGATCCGGATGACCCGGGATTCGTCGAGGGACTCCGGGAAAGGGCAAAGAAACTGTACGAGACCACAGGATATGCCCTCGTGGTCGACTTGACCGGTTTTGGGGTCTTTGAACAGGGATGGGCCCTCCGGGGAATGGAAAATTTCTTCATGGATTTTGCCGCAAACCCGACATTTGCCGGGGCTCTGATGCAGGGGGTGGCGGACTACAAGATCAGCCTTTGGGGTCATATCCTGGATGCCGTGGGAGATTATGTGCAAGTGGTGATGGAGGCGGATGACCTGGGGACACAACAGGGCCCCATGGTTTCACCTGAAGCCTACCGCAGGCTTATCAAACCTGCCCAAAAGAGGGTCTGGCAGTTCATCAAGGGCAGGACCCATGCCTTTCTCTTCCTTCATTCCTGCGGATCGGTCCGCGAATTCATTCCTGACTTTATCGAGATGGGACTCGATATCCTCAATCCGGTCCAGGTGGCTGCAAAGGATATGGATCCAATAGAATTGAAGAGGGAATTTGGAAAGGACCTCACCTTCTGGGGGGGAGGCTGCGATACCCAGCACGTCCTCTCCTTTGGCGCCCCGGACGACGTGGAGAAAGAGGTCAAGAGGAGAGTATCAGAGTTGGCCCCGGGCGGAGGGTTTGTCTTCAACCCGGTCCACAATATCCAGCCTCACGTTCCTCCTGAGAATATCCTGAGGATGTTTGAAACTGCCCTGCAATACGGAACGTATCCTATCAAATCTTGAATCAGGGAGTTAACCTTCATGAACGAAAAGAGATTTAAGAGTCCGCTGCATGAAACGGTCAGCAGCCATTCCACTGATTTCTGGAATGATTCGTGTTCTGTGGAGGAGTTGACCTATGCGATAGACCATGGGGCAGTGGGAGCCACGACAAACCCCGTGATTGTAGGCGAGGTCTTGAAAAAGGAGAGGCATCTGTGGTCCGATCGGATCGATCGACTTCTCCGGGACAATCCCAAGGCGACCGAAGACGAGATCGCCTGGCAGTTGATCGAGGAAATGGCCGTCAAAGGGGCCTCCCTGCTGAAACCCATCTACGATCGAGAAAAAGGGAAGAAGGGACGCATTTCGGTTCAGACCAACCCGAAATATTTCCGGAATGCGGAGCGGATTGTGGAGCAGGCCGTTCACTTCAACTCATTGGCGCCCAATATTCAGGTGAAGATTCCTGTGACCCGGGCCGGGGTCACGGCCATAGAAGAGGCGACGTACCGGGGAGTGAACATCAACGCGACGGTCTGTTTTACCGTTCCCCAGGCTCTCGCCTCCGGGGAGGCTGTGGAGCGAGGCCTGAAAAGGCGGGAGGGGGAGGGAAAAGACGTCTCGGAGATGAGCCCGGTATGTACGATCATGGTCGGAAGGATCGATGATTGGCTTCGCCTCGTCGCCGACCGGGATCACATTATTACGGACCCCGGCTATTTCAACTGGGCCGGGATTGCGATTATGAAGAAGGCTTATGGGCTGTATCATAAAAGGGGATACCGGACCCGTTTGCTGGCGGCTGCGTACCGGTGTCACATGCACTGGTCCGAGTTCATCGGAGGAGATCTTATTTTGACCATCCCTTCGGAGTGGCAAAAGCGGTTTAATGCCTCCGATGTCCAAGTCATCCCACGTTTCGATCATCCTGTGGACCAGAGGATCGTTGACGAATTGCACGGAAAATTTGTGGAATTTCGAAAGGCCTACGATGAGGACGGGTTGACCGTTGAGGCGTTTGATACCTTTGGAGCCACCCTGCGGACCTTGCGTCAATTCCTGGGCGGTTATGATGAATTAGTCCGGACCCTCCGGGACCGGATGGCGCCGAATCCGGATCCGAAATAGCATAAACGTGGCAAGGATAAAGGAGAAGGAGGCAGTCCGAATGAACGCTCGGGAAAGGGTGATGGCGAGCCTGAACCACAGGGTGCCGGATAAGCTTCCCCATGACCTTGGAACGTGGTGTACCGGGATTCATGTCAGCAGCCTTCATAAATTGAAGGTGGCCCTGGGGCTCATCCGTCCTGAAGAACCGGTGAAGGTGATTGAACCCTACCAGATGTTGGGAGAGATCGATGAAGACTTGAGAAGGTCCCTCGACCTTGACACCCTCCACTTCGACTCCTCCATGAATGCCTTCGGTTTTAAGAATGAAAAATGGAAGCCCTGGACCCTCTTCGATGGGACGCCCCTGCTTGTTCCGGAGAGGTTTAGCACAGCGTCCGATGCTCAAGGAAACATTTACCAGTACCCGGGAGGCGACACCTCCGTCCCTCCTTCTGCGAAGATGCCCAGGGACGGCTACTATTTTGACTGCATCATCCGGCAGAAGCCCATCCTGGATGAAACGGCCTTAAAGGTGGAAGACCAGATGGAGGGGTATGGAATCCTCTCTGAGGCCGCCCTGCTCGATTATGAGAAGGAGTCAAAGAGGCTTTACGAAGAGACGGATTATCTCATCGTCTCTGGAGGAGTTCCGGGCACAAAATTGGGAGGCGCCGCGTTTGTCCCGGGACCTTTCCTTAAAGACCCTAAGGGGATCCGGGATCTGGAGGAATGGTATGTCTCCCTCGTTACGCGGGCCGGTTTCATCAAGGAGGTATTT
>Ga0315286_10001839_pt1 | contig 19510 bp, 15 predicted proteins | sample YL17G10_0_MG_FD_205038 | JGI IMG/M metagenome (GOLD analysis project Ga0315286, IMG submission 205038) | Sediment microbial communities from Yellowstone Lake, YNP, Wyoming, USA - YL17G10_0 | ecosystem: Environmental > Aquatic > Freshwater > Lake > Sediment | place: USA: Wyoming | collected... | reverse complement strand
CCCGATACGGCGAGGAGCGCGGAGCCCGCTATGTGATCCTGGAGGCCGGCCACGCGGCCCAGAACATCCTGCTCCAGGCCGCGGCGCTGGGCCTGGGCGCCGTGCCGGTCGGCGCGTTCGATGACGGCGAAGTGCGGCGCCTGCTCGAGCTGCCGGACGATCACGCCCCGCTCTACCTGCTGACGGTCGGGCGGCCGGAAGCCTCGTCTTGATCACCCCAGGAGGGAGTGACATGCTTGACATCCTGCTCACGGAATCCCAGGTCGCTTTGCGGGAGGAAGTCTGGGGACTGGTTCGCTCGGTCCCGCGGAGCCTGTTGCTGGACATGGATGCCGACCGGGTCCGATACCCAAAGGGCTTCCTGAACGAGGCGGGGGAGCGCCATCTCCTCGGCCTGCGCTTCCCGGCCGAGTACGGCGGGCGAGGGCTGAAGTGGGTGGACGAGGTCGTGGCCCTGGAGGAGGTCGGCGTGCTCGGGGCCTCGCTGGCCTGCCTGTACAGCCTGGTGTCGATCGTCGGGGAGGCGCTGGCTGTCTTCGGCACGGCCGAGCAGAAGGAGCGCTTCCTGCGCCCGATGCTGGCGGGCAAGCTCGCCCCGGCCGAGGCCCTGACCGAGCCGCGCGGCGGATCGGATTTCTTCGGGACGACCACGACGGCCGTTCGCGAGGATGGGACCTACCTCCTCACGGGCCAGAAGCGATTCATCGTCGGGGCCGAGGGGGCCGACTTCTTCCTGGTCTATGCCCGGACGGATCCCGAGGCCCCGCCGCACAAGGGCATCAGCGCCTTCCTGGTGGAGCGAGGCCCCGGGGTAGACGTCGAGCACGTGTATGGCCTGATGGGGACCCGCGGCGGGGGCACGGGCCGCCTGCACTTCCGCCAGGCGCGGGTGCCGGAGGCCAACCTGCTCGGCCGCCTCAACGCCGGGTCCGATATCTTCCACCAAATGATGATTCCCGAGCGGATGACCACCGCCGCCGGAGCCCTTGGTCTGGCGCGGGCCGCGTTGGAGATCGCCGCCGGCTACAGCGAGCGCCGCAAAGCCTTCGGCCAGAGGATTCGTGAGTTCGAGGGGGTCTCCTTTAAGGTGGCCGAGTCTGTCACCCGCCTCGACGCCGCCCGGGCCCTGGTAACCGCCACGGCTCGTGTGATCGATGCGGGGGACGAGCCCGGTCGGGTGCGGAGGATGGTCAGCGAGAGCAAGAAGTTCTCCACCGAGACCGCCTGGGAGGTGATCAATCACGCCATGCAGATCATGGGCGGCATCGGCTACACCAATGTGTATCCGATCGAGCGCATGCTCCGCGACTCGCGACTGATGATGATCTGGACCGGGACGAACGAGATCATGAGCCTGGTGATCCAGCACGAGTACTTCAAAGACCTGCTGGGGAGAGGACCCCGAGGGCGCGAGGTCGAGGCGGATGCTGCCGAAGCGGGGCAGGCGGACGAGAAGGTTTACAGCTGACCCAGACTGCTTCGGGCCAGGGGTGCCCGGTCGGAGGATCGCCGCCAAAGGCCGCTCATGGCCAAGCGCCGGTCTGTTACTTGCGCTGTCCCGCCGGTTCGAAGGCGGCCTACGATTCGAAGCGAGCCCTTAAGGGCCGCCGCCATCGCCCGCAGGAATGGGGAGGCTGGCCAACATCCTGGCATGGTCGGCCCGCGACCCCGTCCACCAGGATCAGCCTCGTTCTACCGAACGGATGACCAACGGCTCGCACAGAGGGGGAGCAAGCCGCCAGCCAGAGGTGAGGGTAGATCGCCTGCTTCAGCACGGACTTGGCCTTGGAGGCCGTCCACCTGACGGTCTGTCGCCTGACGATCTAGACCGGATCCGGGGCATTTGACCCCGTTTGCAGGCAAGCCTCCTGACGCGGCCGCACGTGCACATCTCTGTGGCTGGGCCACGGCTTCGCGGCCTCTAGCAGGATGCGGAAGAAGGTGGCGGGAGAGGAAGAAAACCCTATATGTAGTGGTTGGGGCGGAGCCCCAACCACTACATATGCGAATTCATCTCTCCGTACGCGTCCTTTTTCAGCAACCTCCTAGCGGCTGGTGTTTGAGGATGGCGTGCAGGAGGTCCTCCACTTCAAAGGTGTGACCGCGAGAGTGATCTTGGGGGCGCTGAACAACGCTCGGATTCCGCGCCTAACCAGCACACTGCCCTATGATTGGCCGATCGAGGACACGCCAGCCGGCGCGAACGCCCATGGCAGCCCGCGCCAACATCCAGGCTTGACTGTTCTCGATCTTGGCTAGGGCGCCCTCGGCCCGACAACCGGGAGGGTGAGAAGTGCGTGCGGAACGACCAGCACGCTGCAGAACTGCCCCAGCTCCTGGGCGGCAAGACCCAACGCCGCTTCCATCGTCTCGGCCGGGATCATCTTGCAGGCTGCCACGAGGTCCGGGCACTCGCTACCTACGACGACGACGCGGGCTCGCTCCAGCACTTTGGCCATGACAAAGGCCCGTTGTTGGCCGGGTGGATATCCAATTCGCCGCGCGGTCTCCAGGATGGAATGGAGGTCCGGGGCATCCCGCAGGGCGCTCAGAAAGCGTTGTTCTGCTGCCCCAGATCCCGCGCCTTCCTGGCAGCGGGCGGGGATGATCAAGTAGCCACCCTGCCGCACCGCCGGGGTCGGCCCCAGGGCGAGATAGGATGCGACGCGGCTGGCCTGATAGAGATTGGCGTCCTTGGGGAAGCCCGCTCCGCCGACGGCAATGTCATAGGCATGTGGGATCGACACCTCGTAGATGGGCCTGGCAAAGGCGACCAGGTCCTCGAAGGCCAGTTCGGGGTGACCCGCGCTCACGCGGAGAATCCGCTTGTCGTCATCCAACACGACGTTCAGGATGAAGCGGAGGCCCGCCCGGCGGGCCGCCTCGGTGATGATCTCGCGGAATGGGTTGCCATCAATCCGGCCCAACCGGGTGCCAGGGTGGTCGACGAGGGCCGGGCCGTGGGTGTAGGCGATCAACCCCTCGCCCGCTGCGCCAACCGCGAGTGTCTTTGCCCCGCCCGAGTACCCGGCAAGCTGATGTGGTTCCACAACCCCCGTCGCGATGACAAGACGTGCGTCCACCGCTGCTCGATGGACCTGAACCGGTACTCCCCCGGGCGTCTGTCCCAAGTCCGCCAGGGTCGAAGGGTCGCGAGGGTCGCTGTCGATGACGCGGTATCGGGCTGCCACGGCGGCGCCCAGCTTGGTAATCTTCTCCTCTGGGGTAGAAGGGCGGTGGAGGCCGACGCCGCACAGGAGGGTGATGTCCTCATCCCGAATCCCGGCTTCATCAAGCTCGGCGAGCAGGGCTGGAACCAGCAGATGGTCAGGGCAGGCACGAGTGCTGTCAGTGAACACGACGCACACCCGCATGCCAGGCTTTGCCTGTTCCCGGAGAGGACGAGACCCGATGGGATGGGCGAGCGCCTCGATCACGGCGTGCTCCGCATCCTTCAGTGGCTCGGTTGGCTGGGATGCGGCCACGGTAACCCGCATTGTCGGGGGAATGGCAAACTCAAGGAGCGACGTGCCGTAGGGAACCCGATACCTTGGCCCATGCGCGGGCAGGGGGACACCGTTCGGGCCAGATCGACCTCCGCAAGTCATAACACCCCTGGGTGCCGGCCGCTCAGGCCGGGTTCAGAGGCGAGACTGGTCGTCGAACAGGCCTTGAGTCTCGCAAATCCATTCATGCGGCTTGGCTCTGGGCAGTGTCCTGATGGTTGGATTCCACGGGTCCGCGACAGACAAGGGCAGGCCTAGCAGCGTCCATGCTAGGGATTCTACTCCACACGGCGTCCGGCCAAAGGCAATCGCCAGCGCCTTGGGATCGCTCCGCTGGCGTCCATCGCCACGAACTTGTAGACCAGGGCAGCCGGGGCGGCTGCCGAGATGCGCTGCAGGCCGCCAACGTTCGGTGATGTACTTGACATGGCCCTCCGCGGTGCTATAGTTGTTGACAGCATTTGACAACTCCCCCGCAAGCGCGCGCCGCTGAGATTGTGAACAGAATCCGAGGTGCCGTGGAGGCCTAGGGTGGATCGGTCCGTGGAACTTCCCTACGGCGCTCACAGACTCGAGCTGCGGCTGCCCGAAGCCAACCTGGCGGGCGTCTTCACGCCTCAGCCCGTCGAGCCTTGCAGCGACCTGCCCGCCGAAATCACGCGCGCCCTGGCGGAGCCGCTGGACTGCCCCCCTCTGTCCGCGCTCCCCCAGCCGGGGGAAAGCGTAGTTATCCTGGTAGAAGACCACACGCGCCCCACACCGACTGCGGACCTGCTTCCCCCCGTTCTGGAGGCGCTCGCCCAGGCCGGGGTGAGGGACGCGGACATCACGATCATGATCACCCACGGCACCCATCGCCTGAGCACAGACCAGGAAGTGGAGCGCATCGTGGGCGCGGGGCCATCTCGGCGGTTGCGCATCGTCCAGCACCGATGCGATGAGCAGGACAACCAGGTCTACGTCGGTCTGACCAGCCGTGGGACGCCGGTGTGGGTGAACCGGCTCGTTTTCGAAGCGGATCGCCGCATCGGCATCGGCTACATCGGTCCGAGCCCTTATGCGGGCTACTCGGGAGGCTGGAAGATGATCGTGCCGGGGGTGGCGGCGCTTGACACCATCAATGCCAACCACAGCATGGTCCCTTTGGGCTTCCGCCGGCCCGGCTGTGTGGAACTGCCAACGAGGCTGGACATCGAGGAGGCGGCCGCGATGGTCGGGATGGACCTGGTCCTGGACGTCGTGCTCTGTCAGGATGAGCGGGTGGCCCAGGCTTTCGCCGGCACGCCGGACGGGGTCTTCCGTGCCGGGCTGGCGCTGTCCCGGCGGGTATACGAAGTCGCCTGCCCCGGGGAGTTGGACATCGCCATCGCTGCAGGGTACCCCTATGATCTCGACCTCTATCAAGCAGTCCGAGCGGTCGAGTACGCCGACGCGGCCGTCCGTGCAGGGGGTAGCATCGTCCTGGTGGCCACCTGCCCAGACGGCGTCGGCGGCGATGATTTCTACCATCTCATGTCTGAATCGAGCTCAAGACCCGACGACTTCCTACGCGCGGTGGTGCGGCGCAACGGAATGGTGACCTTCAGTGTTTTAGGATATTGCCTGGCACGCATCAAGCAGGAGAAGAGCCTCTACTTGATGACGGAAGGGATCGCCCCGGGTGAGGCCGAGGCCATGGGCTTCCGTCCGCTGACGGCGCTTCAGCGGGGTGTTGATGCGCTGCTTAAGGAATACGGGCCGCAGGCGCGGGTGGCCGTATTCCCGATGGGCTCGTCCACGATCCCGATCCTCTCCTGAAAGGGCGGATCGGGTGGTCGGGGGATAGTGGGAGGGAGGGTGTCCGCTAGCCGGATCTTTCAACAGAAAGGAGTCGGAAGACGATGGAGGAGAAATTGCCCGAGAAAGTGCGCAGCACCACAAGTCGGATCGGCGGCGTGTCAATCGCCTGGGTCACGTTGTTCGGCGCCCTGTTAGGAGTGACGGGGCTGATCCCGATCTTCCCCTATATCGGTGGCGGCGGATATGTCCCGCTGACCACGCCACTGGCGGCCATTGCTCCGCTGCTCCTGGGGCCGGTGGGAGGTGTCGTTTCGGCGCTTGTCGGAGGAGTGATTGGGATGTTCATCGCTCCTGCGGCCTACCCGCTGCAGGTGGTGGATGTCTTTCTGAACGCCGGGCTCCCTGCCCTGTTCGTGGCGCTCATGATCCGCGATGACCGCTACTGGAAGTTAAATGTGCCCCTGTTCGTGGTCATCGGCATCGCCGGCTGGCTGGTTCCTTTCTACATCCCCGGCGAAGCGGCAGGATTCGGCAGGGTCCCCGAGCCCCTCTACTTCCTGATGGCAGCGCTGTACTGGGTGGTCCCCCTGGTCATCGCGGTGACCCCGCTGGGCACCCGCCTGATCCCTAGGTGGGTGACCTCCGCCGATCGCAAGCAGCGATATGGCGGAATCTTCCTGGCGGTCCTGGCGGCCATGTTGATCTGGTGGCTGCCCTGGACGCGCCCTTATTGGTACCTCTTTGGCTTCTCTGCGGAGTTGGGCGTTGCCACCCACATCGCCTACTCCTGGTGGGTCCCGGCGCTGTCGGCCATCACGGCCGTCATCACCATCCCGATCGTCGAGGCCCTTGAGCGGAGCGGGCTACCCAAGATCACGGGCGCCATCTGGTAGTTCGGCAGCAAGCGTGACCCCTCCTTCCCAAGAATCCGGACACGCTGAGATCGAGTCGACGCTCCCCCGGATGGGCCTGCGCGGCGGGTTTGCCCGATCGCGCGGTGGACGAAGCACGAATCCCTGATAAGAGGATGAGCATGCCTGGCGAGGAGGTCCTTGCGCTAAGGAAGGTGACGTTCGCCTACGAAGGGGATGTGCTTGCCCTGCGCGACCTAAACCTCACCGTGCGCAAGGGTGAATTCGTGGTTGTGCTCGGCGCCAACGGGGCAGGAAAATCCACGCTCTGCTACCTGATCAGCGGAATTGTCCCCCACATTTACGGCGGACGACGCCAGGGACATCTCACGCTGGTCGGCATCGACCCGTGGGATGAGCCGCTCTATGTCACTTCGCAGCACTGCGGCGTGCTGATGCAGGACCCCGAAGTGCAGTTGTTCATGCCCAGCCTCGGGGCGGAGCTGGCCTTCGGGCCGGCAAACCTGGGAGTGCCCCGAGAGGAGATCCTGCGGCGCTCAAAAGAAGCGTTGGCCCTTGTTCGATTGGAGGGGCTGGAGGAGCACAACCCGCGCGACCTTTCGGGCGGGCAGAAGCAGCGAGCGGCGCTGGCTGCGGTGCTGACGATGCAGCCTCGTGTGCTCGTGCTCGATGAGCCCACCTCACAGCTCGATCCGCTGGGTCGGTGGGAGGTGGGGGAGGCCATCGAGCGGCTGAAGCAGGCCGGGGATCTCGCCATCGTGATGACCACCCACGAGAGTGAGGAGATTCTGCATCTGGCCGATCAGGTGCTGGTGTTGGAGCGGGGCGAGGCGGTGCTGCAGGGCAGCCCGGAAGAGGTCTTCTCGCATCCCGACCGCCTCGAGCGGGCAGGCGTCAAGACCCCGGCGCTGATCCAGGCCCAGTCCAGGCTGCTCACCCTGGGCCGGCGCGGCGCCGCCCTCCCGAGCCGGGTGAACCTAGGCCTTGAGGCGGTGGCGGAACAGATCCGCCAGGAGGTCCAGAATCGGCGCCTGACCGTGCTCCCGCAGGCCTTGCCTCCACGGCAGGCTCCTGCCGCCGAAGCGCCGGTAATCCTCGAAGCGCGGGATCTGACCTTTGAGTACCCCGGCCCCCCGGCGGTTCTCGCCCTGCAGGAAGTAAATCTCCGATTGAGACAGGGCGAATTCGTGGGCATTGTGGGCCAGAACGGATCGGGCAAGAGCACGCTGGTGCGGTGTCTGATCGGCCTGCTACGGCCCGGGCGCGGAGAGGTCCTTTTCCGCGGCAAGAGCATTCGGCGACTCTCCGTGGGCGAGATGGCTTCTCGCGTGGGCCTGGTGCTACAGAACCCCGATTACCAACTGTTCAGCGCCTCCTGCCGAGAGGAGATCGCGTTTGGCCTGCGCAACGTGGGCGTTCCCGACGAGCAAATCGAGGGGGCGGTTGAGCAGGCCCTCCGGACGGTCGGCTTGGAACATCAGGCAGACCTGTTTCCCTTCCGGCTTTCCTTCGGCGACCGGCGCAAACTGGCCGCGGCGGCGACCATGGCCCTCGCCCCCGAGGTCCTGATTATGGATGAGCCGACCACGGCGCAGGATCAGCGTGGGCGATACCAACTCGCCGACCTGGCACGCCGTTTTCACCGTGAGAAGGGCGGCACGGTTGTGATGATCACCCACGACGTTGACCTGATCGCCCGCTATGCCCATCGCCTGATCGTTCTGTACCGGGGACTGATGCTCCTTGATGGGCCGACGCGCGAGGTCTTCGCTCAGGTGGAGGAGCTGCGAAAGAGCTTCGTCGTCCCGCCGGTTGCCGGGCAGCTTGCGCAGCGGCTATCGGCGCTCGGGGTTCCGCCGGACATCTTGACGCTGGACGAGCTCTTCCAGGTGCTGGTTCCTGGAGGGATCCAGGAAGGGGTTGGCTAAGTGCGGCCCGTATTTCGATACCTAAACTTGGATACCCCGATCCACCGGCTGCACCCATTGGTGAAACTGGCCCACGTCTTGCTGACTCTGCTGCTGGTCATGTATCCAATCCGAGAGGGCGATCTGCCGGTCCTGCTCGTCTGGCTGGCTTTCTCAGGCGTCCTGTGGTCGGTGGGCCGGGTGGAACTGCGCCGCTTCACCACGTTGCTCAAGATCCTGACCGGCACGTTCATCTTCCTGATCGTGATTCAGGGTTTCACCTACCGCTTTGGCAGGACCCCTCTCATCGTCTTCGGGCACCTCAGGCTGTGGGAGGCGGACCTCGGAGTGATCACCAAGGAAGGGGTGATGTTTGGCCTGGTGCTCTGCGTGCGAGTCCTGGTGGCGACTTCGTCGCTCCCGCTCTTCGTGATGACCACGTCGGCCTCGGCCATTATGACCGCCATGTCGAAGCTGCGCGTCCCCCGCGTGGCGACGTTCATGTTCATCAGCGCCCTGTCGTTCACCACCCTCCTGTTTGAGATGTGGGGGTCGATCGTGGAGGCGCAGAAGCTGCGCGCATTCGACATCGACCGGATGAACGTCATCAAGCGGGCGGTGCGCGCCTACATCCCAATCATCACCCCTCTGATCCTCCTGCTCTTCCGCAAGGCCAACGACTTCCAGATCGCCATGGAGACCAAGGGGTTTGGCGCCCCCATCGAACCCACCGAAATCGAGACCCTGCATGCCCGGCCGGCGGACTTCCTCTGGCTGGGACTCATCGTCGGGGTCTTTGCCCTATGCACGGCGCTTAAGTTCGGGCCGTGGCTGTGAAGGACGGCAGCGGGTCATTGGGCCCCCGTAGAAGGCGCGGCCGATCGTCCCCCGAGGCACAGAAGGGAGAAACCAGCATGGGCGAGCGCCCCTCGTATCCAGAGCTACTCACGCGACTGAACGAGCTGTTTGCGCCGTCTCTGGCGCAGGATTGGCCCAATCTGCCGGTGGAGCGAGCAGAAGGGGTGTTTCTCTATGACAAGGATGGACGCCGCTATCTGGATTTTCTCTCCGGGTTCGGCGCCTGCAACGTGGGTCATAACCACCCGCGCGTCGTGGCGGCGGCGCGGGAACAGATGGAGCGCATGGTGCATGCGCCCTTGGGGGTTGTTGCTCCCGAAGCGACCCTGCGGCTGGCATGGGAGCTGGGCAAGATCGTTCCGGGCGGCGCCGACATGTATTTCTTCGGCAACAGCGGCGCGGAGGCGGTCGAGGGTGCCCTCAAGCTGGCGCGCTACGTGAGCGGCCGGCGGGCGATCATCGCCTTCCTGGGCGGCTTCCACGGCCGGACGATGGGGGCCGCCTCGGTCACCACCTCCAAGGTGAAGTATCGGACCGGGCAGGGGCCTTTCGTGCCCGATGTCTACTATGCGCGCTTTCCCTACCCCTTTCGCTCCGCTGCTGCCGATCCGGAGGCCTGCGCCCGGGAGGCGCTGGAGGACCTTGACCGGCTGTTCGAGTATGTGATTGCCCCGCAGGAGGTGGCGGCTTTCCTAGTGGAGCCGATCCAGGGCGAGGGAGGCTACGTGGTGCCACCGGCCGGCTGGCTGCTCGAACTGCGCAGAGTCGCCGACAAGCACGGCATCCTGCTCATCTGTGATGAGGTGCAGACCGGATTCGGCCGCAGCGGAGAGTGGTTCGCCTCCCAGGCCTTCGGCCTGGAGCCCGACATCCTGTGCCTGGCAAAGGCCATCGCCAACGGTTTCCCGCTGGGGGCGACCGCGGCTCGCGGGGAATTGATGGGGAAGTGGGGGCCCTTCTCACATGGCACCACCTTCGGCGGCAATCCCATCTCCTGCGCAGCGGCCCTGGCGACGCTGGATGTCATCCGCGACGAGAGCCTGTTGGAGAACGCTCGCGTCCAGGGCGCGTACATGCTCGAACAGCTTCGCGAAGTGCAAGCTGAGACTCCATTCATTGGAGAGGTCAGGGGTGTCGGGCTGATGGTCGCCGTGGAATTCGTCCGCCCCGGCACCGACAAGGAGCCGGCGACTGAAGCCGTCCGCCGCATCCTCCAGCGGTCCCTCGATGGCGGGTTACTGACGTATCCATGCGGACATTGGTCGCAGACCATCCGTCTGATCCCACCCCTGACGGTGACCCGCGAGCAAGTGGATGAGGGGCTGGCCGTCTTCCGCAAGGCGGTCCTGTTCGAGTCGGCTTGAGCTCCATGGCAACGGGCCAGATTCGTAGCATCTCCGCCGCCGAGGGCGACGTCGGGGACGTCCTCCCCTGCTCAGACAGCAGGACGCACGGGCGATCCTCCCGGAAGGACACCGGGACGGTGTGGCCTTGGCTCTGGCCTGGCGGACCTGGGGGCCGGCTCATTTGCCCAACCGGCTGCGTCGTCGCGAACATGGTGGCCTCCGGGTGGCGCCCGGCACGATTTGCCGGTTGCTCTGCCGGAGAGGCCCGCAAAAGCGCTGGGAACAGCAGTCGCTGCTCGAGGTCCACAGCGCCCAGGCGGCGACCCTACGCCGAGCCCAGAGGACGTGGCAATCACGCGCGCGATGGTCCAGGCAGGGTAGTTGGTCGATGTCGAAGTGCTCGACCACCTCGTGATCGGGCGCGGGAGGTTCATGTCGATGAAGAGTCGGGGGCTAGGCTTCTAGACAAGGCTTCGGTTGGACGGAACGCTCTGGGATGTCAGGGCGCCTGCAAGGATCGGGCTTTTCTGACATTTCTGGCACTAAAGGAAGGGGGGCAACCTGCCCCCCTTTTGCCTGAACTGCAGCGGTGATGTCCGCGTAGTCTTGGCCTTGTTCCCGAACGCTGTCGCAAGTCTGTTCTCTTGTGAATGACGAAGGTCGGTCCTACGTAAGGTGTCCTGTTGCAGCTTCTCCTGAAGCGGGCCTAAGCATTCTCCGGCTGCTTTGCCGGGGCGTTCGTTGCCATTCCAAAACTGCACAGGATTCCAAGCGGGCAGGCTCCGCAATCCGGCCGCCTGGGGTGGCAATATCGATCTGCAAGGTCTACTAGGGCGAGGTTGAATTCCCTGACGTACCTTCGGGGCAGGATAGAGCGTGCGAGACAGGCGAGCCTGCGGTCCCTATATGCCGGTCGCGAGCAAGCGATGCCAAGGACCCTTCGTAAGACTCTACCACTTCCCTCGTCGATCATTGGAACTCTCGCGCCAAAAGCCTGGCAGAGGATCGCATTCGCTGCATACTCCCCGACTCCCGGGAGTGCTAGAAGCATATCCCGATCGCTCGGGACGAGGCCATGGTGCTTCGCAAGAAGTGTCTGAGCCGCATGGATCAGATGGTCTGCCCTCCGAACAAGGCCCAGCGGCCTGAACCACTCCCGGAGTCCTCTCAAGTCCGCCTGCGCCAAGTGTGTAGCAGAGGGGTACTGGCCGATCAAGGCAAGGAAGGGCCCACGAACGCGCGCCGCTTGCGTTTGACGAAGGAGGACTTCAGCGACGAGGATCTGGTAAGCACTGTCGGTCTGCCTCCAAGGGAAGTCCCTCCCGTTCACTGAGTACCAATTCAGAACGGTCCTCCGCAGGTTCGGAGCGAAACCGTTTTTCGACATGATGGAAGGGAGAGGGTCGTGTTCCAGACGAGATGTCATCGTGGGCACACGCTTCTGCGTAGGAGGCGCGTGATGCTTCTAGAGAGGCCAGTCGGATAGCCAGGCGTCGAGTTCCATCGGTGAGAGAGGGGGCGCGTTAGAAAGCTCCGCCTTGTAGCGCGTCTCGGACACACCCACAGGTTCGGGGAGTCTGAAGTGGGGAATGTCGTTGGCTTTGAACCACGCGAGGCTGCGCTCTGCGCTGATAGGGTTATACGAAGGCCCCATGTTGACAGTTCCGACCATTCCCGCTTGTCGGGCAGCTCGCTCCACCTTAAGGCAGTGTGGCGATTCCCTCAACCGCTCCCTACAATCTGCGATGAGATCTGAGAGGCTGAGACCGTTCTTGTCTTCTTCGAGGAGGAGCGATGCGATCAGGATCTCCTCCCCCGCCTTCCCATATACCTGCTTGTGAGAGAAGTGGTGCACTCGTTCGGGGCCTAGTGCGGTCTTCACTTCTACTCGCCTACTGTCGCCTAAGAAGTCGAAGACGCGAGTAGGCTCACTGTGCCAGTAAGGAGCCCAGAACTCAAAGCCCCTGACACGACTCATCAGAAACAACTCACCCCAGAGACCTTGACGTTCTGCGCGAAGGTCCCGTGCAGGGGGCACGGCGAATAGTCGGACGAGAGACTGAAACAGCCTTGCCATCCCCTCGTCTCGGGAGGCAGTGGCCGGTTGTAGCAGAAAGGCCTGCACGAGGACAAGGAAGCTCTCCACCTCCGACCCTTGAGAGGACAAGCATGCAAGGAGATGATAGCGCCCGCGGGCGGCCGGTCCATTTTCGAAAGTGAGAACATACTCCTCGTTGGGTAGGAATAGAAGCCCAGACGTACGGATTGGGGCCCCTGCCAGTCTCTCGGCCGCCCGAAGAAAGATGCATGGGTGGGCGCTTTGGTCCAACGCCAAGTATATGCCCTCTCGCTCCTCTATCGGGGCCGCCGTGAAGGAGTGGCCTGTGGGGCGCTCCTTGAGGTGCTCTAGGAGTTGTGGCAACGCCACCATCAATCCTCGTCCCTTACGACCACTCTCAGGTCGTACCTCGGTTCGTTGGGAACGTAGAGGGCAAGGGCGGTCGTACTGTGCACAGGCACACCATTTGCGTCGAGCATGCGGATGAGATGGACTTGAAGTTGAAGCCTTCCGTCGTGGATATTCTCGTCTCCAGGGTAGTAGTCGGCGTCCCCGGGCTCCCTGTGCGGTGAGCGACCTTGCATAGGGTTGTATGCCCCGGCCTCGTTCGGGCTACGGTCTCTGAGCCTCCCGTCGCTCATAAGCACGACATCGATCCCATCTAGCACCCCGCCAAGGTGGAGGCGCATGAGGTATTCCTCGATGTAGCTCTTGTCCCAGGCCGCTTCCTCTACCTCCATTGGTGCAAGGAGGTCCGCCACTACTGTCTCGATACCACAGGCTGAGACTACCCGGTGCTCGACGTTCCCGAACCGCCTCGTTTCCCCTGGTTGCCTAGTGAAGAACCGCCTTGCGACGCCGATGTTCCGCGAGGCCGTTGCTGCGTCCACGCCCAGCCGCCTCTGGGTCTCCCACCCGCTGCCACGAAAGCCCCGATAACGGGCCACACTGGGCCGGGTCGGCCGTAACCGCCAACTCTCCATGTCGAGGCGGAACATGCGAGGCCAATCGCGCGCCTGGAGGCCCTGGTGCTCATTCCTTCGCAAGGCATCCCAGAAGTCGTCCTCATGCATCAGTAGTTCAGTGTACCTAGCGCGAAGCGTCTCGGTAAGGAATATGCGGCAAAGGTCAAGGTAGTCTTGCTTGTAGCCGAACCATCGAGCTCGTTGCTCCAGGGTGTCCGCATTGGTGTCGTTCTGGGCCTCCCGGGTAATGTACGTTACCGTGAGGCCTTCTAGAGTGACGCCCCGGCCAAGCATGTTACCTCCGACAAGGATGTTGTTGCGGAGTCTGAAAGGCATCGTGATTGGATCTCTGCCTAACGGTAAGCTGTTCACCATCCATGTCTCGGTAAGCCACACCTCATCGCGGAGTTGCTCTCTAACCCTCTCCCAACTTGGTGGGGCAGGCGCGGTCTGAGAGAGGTCGCGGTACGCCTGCTCTGCCAGGGCGTGCAGTTCCGCAAGACTGGGGTCACCGAGAGGAAGCGTGACGGTGTCCTTCCAAAGCGTAATGAGAGCGCTCACCGCCTCGTGAAGCCTGTTGTGGTCGGCCCTAAGATTGCTGGTGTGAAGCAGCATTGAGCGCTGCCTCGGGCCAGAGCGGATCGACTGCATGGCAGTCCCAACAAAGAACAGGGCAATAGCGCTTCTCAACCGGTCGGTTATCTCGGTGGCCCGCTCGGGAGTAGCCTCATGGACTGGAATCACTCGCACATAGCGGTCACTGTTCTCCCCGAAGAATACGGAACCGCCGCAGTATCCCTGCCCCGGTTCCACCAATACAGCAAAATCAGGGGCAAGCGCATCGAATCCTGAGATCAGTAGATTGGCCTGGGGAGTGGCTGTGTAAGCGATAAACGCGTGGAGAGGCAAAGCATCTCGAAGCCGCAGGATGCTTCGGTAGACCGCGGATTGCCTGCCTCTCCGAAACTGTGTGTTGAGGGAGGCTTCGTCTCCCTCGTCATCTACGATGATGGCGGGATAGTCGCGCATTTCTGGTGTGGAAAGAAGGCGTGTTGCCTCTTCGATGCGTTGCCTGTTCTTGAGGACAACGATGAGAACGTGGCCCCCACTGTGCAAGACGCTCCTGATGACTTCTGTGTCGTGAAGAACCGGGTTCCTAAATGCCGTGACGTCTTGGCGACCGGCGCCGAGGTCGCGCACAAGGCGGCTATACGTCTGCTCCAGGAGGGGGTTCTTGGTTCCAGCTAGGACGACACTGACCCGGAAGCCGTTGTCCATGGCGAGCGCTATGAGCGCAGTATATGAAGTCGTCTTCCCGGACTGTATCTTTCCCAGGGCTAGTCCAGTTGCCCGGCCGCGGCGGGCCGCTGGATTCGGGGAGTGCCATAGCACCTTGGCGGCCGTCCTAACCGCTGTGTCCCACTCTTCCTCCGTGAGTTGGCCTGCGGCGACGTACGTTGAGCCGAGGCGCTGCGTCTCCGGGCCGTCGGTTGTAATCGGAGCCCGCGGAGGGCCAACTGCGACGGGATCTATGCCTAGCATCTCATGCTCCTGCTTCCCCTTCTATCTCAGAAGCGTATCGAAGTACTCGGTTCATGAAGTTCCTGAAATTCGCTGGTGAGACCAGACCGTTAGCCGAGAGCTTGCGAGCCATACGCTCTGCAAGGGCGAGAGCGATCACAAACCTCTGGAGAAGCTCGAGGCAGCGCTGATCGTCAAGGTACCCCTCGAAGAAAGGGTGCGCCATGTTTAGAAACACATCGGTGACATCGTCCTGGGGGTAGCTTACCGTCATCCAGTGGGCGTCGCTCAATTGCTCTTGCCAGTTGAGCCGAAACTCCCATGTCATATCAGGAAGGTGAACCCGGTAGACGATGGGTCCTTGGCTCACACCTCTGAGTCTGGCAAGGTCTGACTTCTCCTGTTCAGGGGTCTTGGGTGGGGTGGGCAGTGTGACTTCCTCTGCAATCGCCGCCCCGAATCGCGCGTCTTCAACGGCTCGCCTGGTGTCCTCCGTAGCACGCTTCATGTCATCATCAGAGACGGCCTTCTTGCTGCGCCCCCATCGCTCGGCCTCCGCTTTCTCCATGTAGTCTTGACAGGCCACTCTGAGGCGGTCAACGAACGCCTCCTCCAGGCCACCAGACCAGTCGAATGCATCCTTGGCCTGAGTGACAGGCCATTCGTCAAGGTGAAGTTCGCCTATGAGCCTCTGGGAGCGGAATGTGTTTCCCTGGCCAAACACCTCGTCGGGCTTGTAGTTTTCGCCCGGTCCTCCGACTATCACCCGGCCTCGACGAAGGAGTGCAAACCCGGCGTCCCTCTGGCTCCCGGGATTCCGGATGCCGATCCATCCCTTGACGCCCAGACTCTCGCCTCCTGAGTCGGAGGGGACCTCGAAACGGACCTCTTTCCGCCACATTGATTTTCCCGCCCTGGCCAGGTCCTCAACCAGGATGGGAGGCTGATCAAAGGCTATCGGCTCGCCATTCCACTGAATCTGGACATCCCCAGAGCGAATGTCCTCCCTGTACATACTTCCCAACATCTCGCGGATCTTGCCGAGGGTGCGACCTTGGATGGGCTTGTATAGACCATCGATTGTTATGCGGGTGTAGTGCAGCCGCCTTGCGACCGAGGCCTCGGTAACAAGCACTTGCTCCGGGCCAGTCTCCGTCAAGTCGGGGACGTGGACGGTTACCTTCAACTCCTTGCTGTCTCCAAGGCGCGTGGTCTCTATTGTCCACGTCCGCCCGAACCAACATGCCGCAGTCTTGAGACCCATCCCGTACTCGCATCGTCCGGATATATCGGGTGGCGGCCTGTTGAGGACTAACGCTCGAGCGAGTTCGTCAAACTTCATTCCATGGGCGTTGTCGTACACCACAAGTCCGTTCTTCTCGCTGTCGTACTCGATCTCAATGCGGAGCTTGTTGGGAGCGCCTTCCTCGCGATATGCTTGGAGAAGCCTCTGGCGATGATCGATAAAGTTCTGGGTGGAGTTGTCGACGAACTCTGCGAGGGCGTACCAGGGCCGGTAGCTTAGTCGCCTGAAGGTGGCATAGACGCTTACAGGGGGACGGATGTTCACGATCAGATTGGAACTGGCGGGTTCACCCATGCTGGTCAACTCCCTCTCATCGGCCCTTGTGTCTGGGCTGCCGCGAGCGCACTCGGAGTGCCTCGTGTCGGCCTACGAGCGCCTCAGCCACCAGTTCTGCGACTCTGACGTTGACCGCGTTTCCTAGGGCCTCGTAGGCCTTGGTGGGTGAGGTGGGGAGATGGGCAAGTTCTTGCATGCTTTGAAGTCTTTTGCACTCGTCGGGCGTCATGTACCGCTTCTCCCATGTGATGATGGGAACCTGGGTAGCCGTCATTGCCACAAGAGAGGGTGCAGTCGTCGGGCGCTTGACCCGTAGACCCGACGGCCTCACTTGCAGCACATACCTCCGAAGATCACGACTGCTCTCCGTTTGGCAATTCCACTCCAGCTTCTGGAGGCTGGATGGAAACTGCTGGAGTCTCTTCTTCCACTCGTCTATCCAAGGCTTGTGTCTCTTATAGAACTCGCGGTTCTTCCTGATGAAGTTCACCTTCCAATCTGGGAATGAACTGATATCCGCTCGTGCATGAGATGGCAACAAGCTGAGCAACTCATCCCGACTTTGAGCATCCTTGAGTGATTGACCGAACGATCCCCGATACCGGCGAAGCTCTACCCTCGTCAACGATGACGGCGTGGTTCCATCGTATGGATAGGTGGCGCCGAATTCCATAGCCCAAAGTGGGTGGGGTACCCTCTCTTCACCGGGCAGGTAATCAAGGAATTCCTGCCAAACGGCGATGCATTCCCTAACCTGCTTGGGCAATCGCCTCGCCTCAGGTGGGTTCTTGTCCAGAACGTCTCTGATGGAGATCGGCGCACCAGAGAGCATCGGCGTAGGCCAGACGAAGCGCTTCATCTCATTCAGGCAGCCCACTATGTAGACGCGTTCTCTGATCTGAGGTATGCGGAAATGATGTGGTGAGAGCTTCTTGATACTGACCGCATAGCCTTCCTTCCGGAGAAGTTTCTGTATCCGGTCCCATGTCTTGCCGTTTCCGTGTCGCTCTAGGTTGGGGACATTCTCAAGGAGGAGGTATCTGGGCCGGTGGTGTTTGATGACCCGCATCATCTCCCTGTACAGCCCCCCGAGTTCTGGGTATTGGAACCCGTCCTGGCTACCGGCTTTCGAGAAGGGCTGACAAGGGAAACCCGCGCAGAGGATATCGTGTGCCGGGATGTCGGCGACATCGATGCCTCGGATGTCGCCCACGGCCTTCATGCCGAAGTTGACGTGATACAGGTCTCTCAAGGTCTCATCCACTTCGCTGGCAAAGACGCATCTGTGACCGAGCCGGCGAAGCGCGAGATGGAATCCGCCGAGGCCAGCGAATAGGTCGATGAACCGCAAGGGCCTTGAACTGCCCATTGGACTCCTATTCCTGAGAGGGCGCCGGCGGATGCAGTGAGGGCTGGGGCCGCCTTGGACTGGGGTGATTCGCACCGGGATTCATTTGGCTGATGTTTCTCTCTCGCTTCAACTGCGCGCCTGCGAGGCTCACGAGTGCGCGTGGGACTTGGCCCGTAACTGGTGTCGAACCTCGCTTAGGCTAGGGAGGTGGGTAAGGCGCCCCCTCTCTTGAGATTGTATTCATTTAAGCCTGCAGGCACAACTCAGGCATGGAAGTCCCCATTCCGTGGTTGAGGGGCACCCTTAGATCGTGCGGGGAAGTGGGCCTCGCTGCGGCTGGGAGACCCTGAGGAGCCAAAGGCATTCCTATCCACAAGGCATCGAACACTGCACAACGCCCGAGGCCGCTGCCCTAGTCCATATAGGTCGTGGCTTCGTGGGGGCCATTGGGGGATCGACTCACAACGACAGAAGCCCACCGGATGTGCTCTCCGGTGGGCTCCAGCATCTTCCATATCCATTTCAAGGTGAAACGGAGGGGGGCGAGCGTTTGTCCCCAAATCTCCTTAGCCCGCTCAGCGGCATTCGGTCCACCGCCGAGTAGGAGTCATACCTCAACTGGACCTGGGCATTGGATAGGCTCAGATAGCGCTTCGTGACTTGGAGCGACTCGTGGCCCAGGATTCTCTGCAGGGTGACCAGATCCCCACCGTTCATCAGATACTTGACGGCGAAGGTGTGGCGGAAGAGGTGCTCATGGAGCCTGTCAACCCCGCTCGATCGCTTGAGTCTGCTGAGCATGCTCTCCAGGGAGTGCCGGGTCATTGGCATGCCGTCCATGGACAGGAACAGGTGCTCGTTTTCGGGGACGAGTGGCGTGGGTCGGTGAAGGCGGATGTAGTTGAGGAAGGCCTTTCCCGTCCGGGTGCCGAACGGCACGATCCGCTCCTTGTCCCCCTTGCCAACAATCCGGATTTGCCTGGTTTCGAGATTCAGATCAGGCAACCGGGCGTTCGCAACCTCGCCAACCCTCGGCCCCGAGTCGAGCAAGAAGAGCACAATCCCGTAGAGTCTTGATCCGATCGGAGTCTGCGGGTTGATGGACTTCAGGATCCGGTCGATCTCGTCGTCGTTCAACACCTTGACCAGGCGCTTTGGCTCCTTGGGGACAACCAGGGAGGCAAACGAATTCTCGAACCCTTCTTGCGGTAGCCAAGTTCCAAACCTCTTCAGAATGCGCACTTCCTTCCTGATCGTGAAGGGGGACAGGTGGCCCGCCTCCTGGTTTCGGCGGGGGTGGTCCTTCCAACGAACAGTCCTGTGCTGCAATCCGGTCACATAGGTCTCAGCGGTCTCCTCGCTGACCTCGGTCAGGAGGAGTTGTTTCGCCTCGGGGTCGACGTACCTGCAGAATCGCCGGAGCGCCTTGCGGTTCGTGGTGACGGAGTCCTGGGTGCAGCCCCGCCGCTCCATGTCGCCAAGGTAGTAGTCGATGAGCATGTTCAGCTTCGCGTGGCCCATGGTCCTCTCGGAGAGCCTTTTGCCTCTCATAAGTAGTGCCTCCTTTTGGGGGCGTCCATTGCCTCGTGTTGCCTGGCGTTGCCTGGCGTTGTCTGGGCTAAGAGGGGAGTCTAAGACCCTTGACCGTCTTTCCCTCCCATTCCCCTTGACCGGAATCGAAGAAGGCGTATGAGGTTCTCCCTCCTTTCCGGAGACCCTTATGCGCCCTCGTTCGATGCCCCTTATTCAGGAGGCGAGGGTGGG
>Ga0315286_10001838_pt1 | contig 19512 bp, 18 predicted proteins | sample YL17G10_0_MG_FD_205038 | JGI IMG/M metagenome (GOLD analysis project Ga0315286, IMG submission 205038) | Sediment microbial communities from Yellowstone Lake, YNP, Wyoming, USA - YL17G10_0 | ecosystem: Environmental > Aquatic > Freshwater > Lake > Sediment | place: USA: Wyoming | collected... | reverse complement strand
CTGGTAGTCCTCGCGGACGATCATGCTATACCATTCGATCGCCTGCGGCAGCTTGCTCTGGGTCTCGAACGTCTTGGCGAGGTTATAGCGCAGTTCCTTGCCGAGCGGGTCGGTGGTCGGCTCGTATTGCTGGATGGCCGTCTCGAACTGGCTCTGCGCCTCGATGAACATCTTCTTGGCGTAGAAGCACCTGCCCAGCATGTTGAGCGACTGGATGCGCCGCTTGGGGTCGCGCGTGGTCATCTGGAACGACCCGATGGCCGGGTCCTGCTGGCCCGTGCGGAACTGGCGCAGGCCCAACTCGAAGCGGATCGACATGTCGGTCGGATACTGCTTCTGGCGCTCCACGTACACGTCGAGTTCGTACGCGTCGCGCCGGGTCACGATCTCCTGGCGTTTGGCCTTGAGGTCGGCCCGGGCGGGATCGGCCCCGAGTTGCTCGTCGATCTCGCGGATGACGCGCCGGAACTCGGCCATGCGGATGTCGTCCATGCGCGACTTGTAGCGGTACTCCTTGGTCTGGTCGAGGGCCTGCTGAAGCAGCCCGAGCGCCTCGTCGACGTAGCCGCGGCGCGCCTGGCACTCGGCCAGCATCTGCATCTTGACGGCGTTCTTCGGGTCGGCCTCCAGGCCCGCCTTCAACTCGGCGTACTGGGCGTCGAGCTGCTCGCGGGTGCGGACCACCTGCTGGGTCGCCGACTGGGCGGCCTGGGCCCGGTCGCGGATGATGTCGCGGAAGTCAGCCGCCGATTCGAGCTTGCCATCCTCGATGCTGGCGCGGGCCGCCAGGTCGCGGGCCCGCTTGTCGAGCGTCCGGTCCGAGGGGTCGATCTTGATGGCCTGCGTCAGGGCGTTGATCGCGTCCTGGTAACGGGTGCCCGCCTCGTACAGGTCCGCGAGGGTGGTGAAGACCTGCTTCTGGGGCTTCTTGGTGCGGAGGGTTTCCTCGGCGGCGATTTCGCCGAAGTAGATCGCCACGTCGGGATGCTCCTGGCGGCGGGCGGTCTGCATGAGCTGCATCAGGAGCATGACGTTCTGCGGGTCGTTGGCCAGGGCCTCTTCCAGGGCCAGCATCTGGTCTTTGTGCCGGCCGAGCATCTGCGACACGCCGCCCTTGAGTTGCCCGAAGATGGAGCCGAGGCCGAGGCCCTTGCCGGTGTTCTTCCGCCTCAGGGCGCAGTCGCGCAGGCCTTTGTGGCCCTTTTCGATGTCGCGCGGGTTGTAGCGGAGGCCATCCATGTACAGGCGGATGGCGTAGTCGAAATTCCCGCGGACGGTGGCCTGGGCGGCCCGCTCGAAGCAACTGTCGGCCATGGCCCGGACCTCGGGCGCGAGCTCGTCGACAGGTGCCGCCGCCTCGGCCCCATTCTCGCCCGCCGAGTCGGTCTCCGGCAGATCGTCGGGCTTCTCGTTTTCCTGCCCTTTCTTGTCGGGAGCCGGCAACGTCTTCGCCTCCTCTTAGCGGCAGAATCGCCCTGGGTACCCCCGCTGTGGGCGATCCCGTGCGCTAAAGTACCCTATTTTAGCGCCCGCGCGCCCCGTGTCAATCAAAAAGAGATGCCCTTGTAGTGGCCAGGGGGTGCACCTATAATTAGCGGTTGCCCGGTCAGGCAGACCGGGCGCAGGGGCGGGAGCGGGCGCGTGGAAGTTCGCCACTATCCGGACCCCGTCCTCCGGACGAAAACGGAGGCCGTGGACAGTTTTGACGGGTCCCTGGCCGATCTGGCGCAGGAGATGATCGCCACCATGCGCTCCGTCAACGGCCTGGGCCTGGCAGCGCCGCAGGTCGGCATTTCGCAGCGATTCGCCATTGTCTCGACCGACACCGAGCCCGGGCATGAAACGGTCCTGGTGAACCCGGAGCTCGTCCACTCGGAAGGCTGGGAGGACGCCGAAGAAGGGTGCTTGAGTTTTCCCGGCATCTACGTCAAGATTGGGCGCTTCACCCGGGTCCGTGTGCGGTATCATGACTTGAAGGGGGAGACCCGAGAGATGGAGGCCGAGGGGCTGGTGGCCCGGGCCGTCCAGCACGAGTTGGACCACCTCGATGGCCGCCTCCTGCTGGACCGCATGTCGGCGGTCCAGCGGCTGACCCATCGCAGGCGGCTGCGCGAGCTAGAGGACCGTTACGAGCGGTGCCGTACGTAGGTACGTCCAAGGAATGCCCCGCGGGTCTCGCGGGGTTGACGCCGGAAAGCAACTATGAGGATTATCTTCGCAGGATCCGGAACCTTCGGCGTGCCGACGCTCCGAGCCCTCGTCGAGGGCGGCCAGGAAGTCGTGGCCATCGTGACGCAGCCCGACCGGCCGTCCGGCCGCGGGCAGACGGTCCGCGTCGGCCCGATCAAGTGGTTTGCCCGCGAGCGGAACATCCCCATCTTGCAGCCCGAGAACGTCAACTCGGCGGTATCGCTCAGGCACATCCGGGCGCTTCATCCGGACCTCCTGCTGGTCATCGCATACGGCCAGAAGGTCGGGCCGGACCTCCTGGCGATGCCCAAGTACGGGGCGGTCAACCTGCACGCCTCGCTCCTGCCGAAGTTCCGCGGCGCCGCCCCGATCAACTGGGCCATCATCGGCGGCGAGACCGAGACGGGCCTGACGGTCATTGCCATGACCTCCGAGATCGACGCGGGCGACATCCTGGGCCAGCGGGCCACGCCCATCGAGCCGAACGAGACCGCCGGAGAGCTCGGCGACCGCCTGTCGAAGCTGGGCGCGCGGCTGGTCACGGAAGTGGTGCGCGAGCTGCCGCTCGACGAGGTGGAGCGCCGCCGCCAGAACGAGAACCAGGTGACCGAGGCGCCGCGGCTCACGAAGTCCGACGGCCAGATCGACTGGGCCAAGCCTGCCCTCCAGGTGCACAATCGCATCCGCGGCACCACCCCGTGGCCCGGCGCGTTTACGACCTTCGCCGGCCCCCCCGCCGGGGCGGGGGAGGGCGGCAAGCCGGCCGTGCGCGTCGTGATCGAAAAGAGCGCGATTGTCCAGTTGGCCGGCTCGAAGGGCGAGGCGGGCGCCGTTCTGGCCGCCGGGCCGGAGGGCATCGACGTCGCCACCGCCCCGGGCGTTGTCCGCGTGCTCGAGCTGCTGCCCGCCGGCAAGCGCAAGATGACGGCCGCCGATTTCGTCCACGGCCACCGCGTGAAGCCGGGAATGCGTTTCGTCGGGGTCCGGGAGAAGTCGGATGCCCGCGGCGATTGACAGGGCCCTCGTGGCGCTCAACAACCTTTCGGTGCGCCTGCGCCGCACCCGGTGCAAGCCCGCCGAACTGCTGATCCTCTTCTCGCGCTGCCTCCAGCGTTCCGACTGCGACCGCAAACTGTCCGAGGACCTGGCGAACTGCCGGCGCTGCGGCCGGTGCCCCGTCACGCGGTTCCTCGACCTGGGCGAGAAGCACGGCATCCAGGTTTTCATCGCCACCGGCGGGCGCCAGGCGGCCGCGCGGGCCCGACGGCCCGAGATCAAGGCCATCGTGGCCGTGGCCTGCGAGAAGGAACTGCGCGAAGGCGTCTTCGCCTCCCTCCCCAAGGCCGTCCTGGCCCGGACCATCACCTGGCCGTGCGGCCCCTGCAAAGATACTGCCATCGAGATGGATGAGGTCGAGGAGGCCGTGCGGTGGTTCCTGCGGTGACCGGCGGCCAACCCTCGGATCGCCCCGGCGACCCGGCCTGCCCGCCGGGTCAGGCCCGCCAGGCGGCGCTCGAGGCGCTCGCTTACCTCGACGGCGGCGGCGGGTTTCTTCGCGATGAGCTTCACGCCTTGTTTGAGCGTCTCTCCCTTCCGACGCGCGACCGCGCTCTGGCCACCCAGTTGGCGGCGGGCGCCGTCCGCCATCGCCGGACGCTGCGCCTGGTGCTGAGCCACCTGCGCGGCAAGGCCGGCCGCGCGGCCGAGATCCAGCCGAAGCTTCGCCGCGTCCTTGAACTCGGCGCGTTTCAGCTTCTCTTCCTGGACCGCGTGCCGGCCTACGCCGCCATCAACGAGGCGGTGGAGGCGGCGCGGCAGGCGTCGGGCGGCCGGCAGCGGGAGAGGGCGGCCGGGTTCGTCAACGGGATGCTTCGCGGCCTCCAGCGCCTCATCGCGGGGCGCCAGGCCGACGGTCGCCCCGCGCGCGACGCGATTCCCCACCCCGAGGGCGGCGTGGTGCGCCTCCGGGCCAACGTTCTGCCGGACGCCAAGGAGAGTTTCGCGGCGTTTCTCGGCGCGGCCTACTCGTATCCCGACTGGCTGGTGGCCCGGTGGCTCAAGGAGTTGGGCGAGAAGGCGGAAGAGGTCTGCCGGTGGGGCAACCGCCGTCCGCACCTCTTTGCCCGCGCCAACCCGCTGCGCCACACGCCGGCCGAGCTGCTGGAGATGCTTCGCCGGGAATCTCCGGAGGTCGCCCCCGGCCCGCGCCCCGCGACGCTCGACGTGTCGGCCCTCGACCCGGCGCGCCTCGAGGCGCTCCTGGCCGAGGGCAGCCTGACGGTACAGGACCCCTCGGCGATGGCGCCGGTCGAGGCGCTCGCCCCCGCGCCGGGCGAGAACGTCCTCGATCTGTGCGCCTCGCCGGGCACGAAGACCACGCAGATCGTCGAGGCGATGGGCGACCGCGGGCGCGTCGTGGCGGCCGACCGCACGGAGGAGAAACTGGCCCCCGTCCGCCGGACCGTGGCCGCCAGGAGCCTGGCCGGCGTGACGGTGTGCCTGTCGGCCGACGCGGCCGCGGCGGCGCCGGCGGGCGGTTTCGATGCGGCCCTCGTCGATGCCCCGTGCTCGAACACGGGCGTCCTCGCGCGGCGGGTGGAGGCCCGGTGGCGCCTGCGGCCGGAGGACCTGGCCGAGCTGCCGCGCATCCAGCTTGTACTGCTCGCGCAGGCCGCCGCCGCGGTGCGCCCCGGCGGGCGGCTCGTCTATTCCACGTGCAGCCTCCAGCGCGAGGAGAATGGCGGGGTCATCGAGACATTCTTACGCGATCACGCGAAGTGGCGTGCCGCCGGGCAGGAGCTCATCCTCCCCGGTCCCGACCACGACGGGGCGTTCTGGGCGCGGCTGGAAAGCGTTTAGCGGGGAGCCAACGGCGACCGCGTTGTCATTTCACCTCCACGAGCTTGTAGCTGCCCGTCCCCAGCCCCACGGCCTCCATGTGCTCGATCTGGACGTACGGGTCCTTGCCGTGGATCCGCTCGAAGAGGTGCTTGCCCTCGACGAGCTTGCGGCCCGGCGGCAGGCTGCCGGGCAGCGGGTCGCCGTCGCGCGTCAGGTCCAGGCTCGCCTTGTCGACGGCCACGATGTCCTCGGAGGCGGCGATGCCCACGTCGGGGATGAGGGCGGGCGTCGAGAAGCCCCAGCAGTCGCAGTAAACCGTGATCTGCGTCAGGAAGTTGATGTGGAGGGCCCGCCCCGGCTTGAACGTGCCAAGCACTTCGCGCGTGGCCAGGGCCAGGCCGTGCTGGAACGGGATGAAGCCGCCGCCGGAGATCTTGATCGCGTCTTTCGGGCACGCCAGGACGCAGTGCCGGCAGTAGACGCAGTGGTGGTAGAAGATTTCGAGGCGGTTCCGCTCGGCGCTCCACTGGGCCGCCTGGCGCGTGCACGCCTCCACGCACTTCTTGCACTTGACGCACAGTTTCTCGTCGTACACCAGGCCGCCCTCGAGCCGGTGCAGGTCGCCGCGCGACTTCTGCGTCACGCCGCCCATCGCCAGGTTCTTGCACGCCGCCCCGTACCCGCAGTCGCCGTGGCCCTTGAAGTGGCTGAGGTTGATGAGGGCGTCGGCGTCCTCGATGTTGCCGCAGACCTCGACCTCCTTGAGCGTCTTGTACCCGACCTTATGGCGATAGAAAAACTTGTCCGTTACGCCGGCGGCCCCCACGAGCGGCGCCCCGAGGACCTCGGCCGTGTAGCCGCGGGCGGTCGCCTCGCCGATCGAGTACGAGCCGTCGGTCACGAAGATCCGCTTGGCCCCGGCGGCCTTGATCTTCTCGACGAGGAGGCGCACGAACAGGGGCGGGATGGTCGTGAAGCCCAGGTGCCCGCCCACGTGGACCTTCAGGGCCACCGTGCCGCCGACGCAGACGCGCTTCATGGGCAGCTTATCGAGCATCCGCATGAACTTCGCGGGCAGGGTGGCCTTGGCTTCGAGGCGCTCGACGGCCGCGGAGGCGAACAGCACTTCCGCCTGCCCCTTCGCGGGGCCGGCGTTCCTCTCGACCGTCACGGGTTTCGGCTTCGCCATTTCGCTCTCTCCCATTCCATTTGACCAGGGACGGGTAATCTACGCGGAACGGCGTCGAGATGCAAGCGCGCGATGCGGGGCGGCGTTTGACTTGGAGCGACAACCCCACCTCGTCAGATGCGCGGTGGGTCAGGAGACCCGTATGCGTTCAGCGCGGCCTCTTTGTGCTGTCACCCCGAGCGAGCGAAGCGAGCCGAGGGGTCTCGCCGTGCGTATTGACGAACGGCAACGACCACGGCGAGATTCCTCGGCTCGCTGCGCTCGCTCGGAATGACAACGCTAAACACATGCGGAGACCCGTCGCGCACCAGTCAGCGAACCATCGCCGTCGGCTTTGGGACCGGCCCCTCGCGCCGGGCCTTGCCTATCTGCCAGCAGACGAAGGCGGCCAGGGCCGCGAGGCTCAGGACCAGGAAGGCGAGCAGCAGCCAGTGTTTCGTGGCGGGTCGCATGGGCCGATTCATCGTACCCAGCGGCCCGAGTGGGCACAACGGTTTCGCCTCCCGCTTCCGCGCCGCGCCGATTTCTGTTAGGATGCCGGCGCTGCCTCAGCAGATGCGCGGTGGGTCAGGGTGCTTGTCCAGCGTGTTGCTCTGGAAGCCGGGTGGCATGCCCACGGCGTCGTTCCGTGGGCATGATCTGACCGTGTGCGCCAGGACCATGCCCAAGCGAACAGCGGCGTGGGCATGCCACCCTGCATATGGACGCCAGCACGCTGAAGACGTACGGTCAGGAGACGCGCCGCGCACCAATCGGCGACGTGGCCCGTTCGCCATAGCCGGCAGGGGAGTTCCCGATGCGCATCCTGGTCACCAACGACGACGGCATCATGGCGCCGGGCATCCTGGCCCTGAGGCGGGCGCTCGCCTCGCTGGGCGAGGTCACGGTCGTCGCGCCCACGATGCCCCAGTCGGCCGTCAGCCACGGCATCACGCTGACCGAGCCGGTCCGCGTCTACCGCACGGACCTCGGCGAGGGGACGATCGGTTACGGCGTCACGGGCCGCCCCGCCGACTGCGTGAAGCTCGCCCTGCTGGAGCTCATGCCCGAGCGGCCGGACCTGGTGGTCAGCGGCGTGAACCTCGGCTCGAACGTCGGCATCAACGTCCTGTACTCCGGCACGGTGGCGGCGGCGGTCGAGGGGGCGTTCTACGGCGTGCCGTCGCTCGCGGTCAGCATCAAGGAGTCCGACGCGGCGGACTTCGACGGCGCCGCCCGCCTGGCCCGCCGCCTCATCGACCAACTGGCGGCCGGAGGCCTCGCGCCTGGCATGCTTCTCAACATCAACATGCCTGACCTCTCGCGCGGCCCGCCGAAGGGCGTCAAGGTGGTGCCGCAGAGCCTGAAGGGCTGGCGCGAGGGGTGGCAGCAGCGCCGCGACCCGCGCGGCCGCACGTATTACTGGATGACCGGCCAGGAAGCCCCCGAAGACGCGGGCGTCGATTCCGACGTGGCCGCCCTGGCCGAGCGCTACGTCACCGTCACGCCCCTGAGGTTCGACCTGACGGACCGCGCGCGGCTGGAGGACGTGAGGGGGCTGAATCTGAGCCTCTGAGCGTGGCTTCAGGCGCCAATGACGAAGCACGAAAACCGAATGACGAATCAAACGGCAATGACGAAGGACGAAGGGGCGAGACCGGGACGTGTCCGGATGTAGGTATTCGCCATTGTCGTTTCGTCATTCATTCGCCATTCGGGCTTCGTCATTCGTCATTTCGCGTCTACGGTTCGCCGTCGAACAGGTCCGTCTCGCCCGCCTTGTCGCCTTTGGCGGCCGGCGGCTTCAGGTCGAGGTGCTCGTACGCGGCCGCCGTCACGATGCGGCCCTGGCGCGTGCGGCCGACGTAGCCGATCTTCAGGAGGTACGGCTCGACCATGTCGACGAGCGTGTCGATCTCCTCGTTGAGCGTGGCGGCAATCGCCTCGATCCCCGCCGGGCCGCCGTGGTACACGTCGATGATCATCCGCAGGAACTTGCGGTCGAGGTTGTCGAGGCCCTTCTCGTCGACCGACTCCATCTTGAGGGCCTCTTGGGCCATCTTGTGCGTCCCCCGGCCGTCGCCGCGCACCTGGGCGTAGTCGCGCACGCGCCGCATCAGGCGGATGCAGACGCGCGGCGTGCCGCGCGAGCGCCGGGCGATCTCGCTCACCGCCTCGGCCTCGGCGTGGATGCCCAGGAGCTTCGCGCTCCGCAGGGCGATCTCGCGCAGGTCTTCCTCGGGGTAGAACTCGAAGTGGTGGAACAGGCCGAAGCGCTCCCTCAGGGGCGCCGAGAGGAACCCCGCCCGCGTCGTCGCGCCGATCATCGTGAACGGCTGCAAGGGCACGTTGATCGTGCGGGCGAACGAGCCGCGGTCCACCGTGATGTCGATGCGGAACTCCTCCATCGCCGGGTAGATGAATTCCTCGACCACCGGGCCGAGGCGGTGGATCTCGTCGATGAAGAGCACGTCGCCCCGCTGGAGGTTCGTCAGGATGCCCACGAGGTCGGCCGGCCGCGTGAGGGCCGGGCCGCTCGTGGTCTTGATGCCCGCCCCCATCTCGGCCGCCACCACGTGGGCCATGGTGGTCTTGCCGAGGCCGGGCGGCCCGTGAAAGAGGATGTGCTCGAGCGGCTCGCCCCGGCCCTTGGCCGCCTGGATGGCGATGGAGAGCTTCTCGATGAGGTCTCGCTGGCCGATGACCTCCGCCATCCGCCGGGGGCGGAGGCTCAGGCTCAGACCTTCCTCTTCGGGGCCCTGGCTCTCGGGGCTTACGATGCGTTCACGTGGCATGGCGGCCCTATGACGCTTTGTGGATGGCGCTGAGGATGGCCGGCGTGGCAATGCCCATGAGGACCCCGCCGACGAACGCCATGCCGGCGAATTCCTTGGCGTGCATGCTCTGCCCGGCAATGGCCCACACGAGCGCCCCCGCCACCAGCCCCATGCCCAACGCGAACGCGCCCTGGAATACTCTCATCGTTTCCTCCCTCTTGAACCGTCTGGGTGCCCATACACCATCCTGCGCGGCGGGTCTCCTGACCCGCCGCGTGCGTGCATTCCTCGCGCAACCAGCCTCTTCGCGGCGTTGCCCCCCGTGTGTTCACGGGGGGCTAAATATACACGGCGAGCCATGTAAGCTCGGCGCGTGAGCATCACCCTTCGGCGCTCGTGGGGCCCTGGTGGAACGCCTCCCTCACGAGGGACTCGACGCCGGCCTTCTCGCCCAGGCGCTCGTAGGCCAGATCGACCCGGGCCATCGCCTCGGGCCGCTGGAGGCCGAGCGACACGAGGACCGCCACCGCCTCGCGCTTCGACTCCGGCTCTTCCGACACCGGCCGCCCGCTGGCCGCCACGGCGAACTCGTCGAGCTTGCCGCAAAGCTCGGCGATGATCTTCTCGGCGGTCCGCCGGCCCACGCCCGGCAGCTCCGAGAGCGCCGACGCGTCGCGCCCCTCGATCGCCCCGGCGATCCGCCCGACCGGCATCACCAGGCTCTTCAGGCCCTTCGCGATGCCGATCCCCTGGACGCTCACGTACCGCACGAAGAACCGTTTCTCCAGCTCCGTCAGGAACCCGACCAGCCGCGGCACCATCTGGCCGTAGGCCGGGTTGCCGTCGAAGTATTCGAGCGTGTGGAGGGTGACGACCTGGCCCAGGCGCCGCCGCAGCTCGTCGACGGTCACCGGGGCGATCATGACCTCGTACGCGAGCGGTCCCGCCGCGATGACGGCCCGGTTCTCGCCCACCAGTTCGAGTTGTCCCGTCAGTCGTGCGATCATGGGTTCCACGCGCTTGGCGCGCCGGCTCTCCGTAAATGTTTAGCGTGGCCCTTCGTTGCTGTCACCCCGAGCGAGCGCAGCGAGTCGAGGGGTCTCGCCTTGCATCCGTCTGAACAGCAACGGCCACAGCGAGATTCCTCGACTCGCTGCGCTCGCTCGGAATGACAACGCTAAACACATAAGCCTCTCCCGACCCGCCGCGAAGGATCCGGTTAAGCGCGATAGGTCAGGCGACCCGCCGCGCGGGGCCTTGGCGCCGCCAGGGCCATCCTTGTGGCTCGGTACGCGTGACAGAGGGCCACCGCCAGGGCGTCGGCCACGTCGGGCGGCTCCGGGGCCTTCGTCAGCGTGAAGAGCCGCTGAATCACCCGCTGCACCTGCTCCTTCGACGCGTGGCCGGCGCCGAGCAGGCTCTTCTTGATGTTCGTGGCCGAGTAACTGACGACCGCCACGCCCACCCGCGCCGCCGCCAGGAACACGACGCCGCGGGCGTGGCCCATCAGGATGGCCGTCCGCGGGTGCTTGTAGTGCGAGTACAGCTCCTCGACGGCGACCACCTCGGGCTTGAACTCCGCCAGGACGGCCGCCAGGCCGCTCTCGATCTCCAGCAGGCGCTCGGCCAGCGGGTCGGCCGCGCGCGTGCGGATGACGCCCGCCTCGATGAGCCGCGGCGCCCCGGCGCCCGCCGGCACCTCGACCACGCCGTAGCCGGTCCGCTCGAGTCCCGGATCGATGCCGAGAATACGCATCTACACCTCATTGCCAAGCGACGACAGGAACCGGTCAAGCTCGACCGCCAGTTGATCGCGGAGCTTATGCGACACGGAGCATTCCGCCTTCCTTGGTCAGGTACTCCGTGAAAGGGTTAGCTTCGTCGAGGTCGACCAGGTCCGCCGGGCGGCGCAGAATTCGTCCGGCCGTCCCCATGGCCTCAAGGAACCGCTCCGGGGGCAGCCCCCTGACGGCCATGTCGATGTCGGAATCCTCGCGAGGCTGGCCTGCGGCCGTGGAGCCGAACAGGTACACCTCGCGCGCGCTGGCGCGCTTCAACGCCTCGGCGGCCTTGGCGATCTGTTCTCGCAGTGCGTCGCTCATGCGTGGCCTCCTTGGAGGACCGGGTCACTTGAACCGCCACTTCGTCCCGTCGGGAGTATCCTCAAGGATGATCCCGATCTCGTCAAGCCGCTTGCGGATGTCGTCGGCCAAGGCGAAGTTCTTCGACTTCCTTGCCTCATCTCGGAGTTCGATAAAGGCACGAGGTAATTGCTCCAGCGTGCTATTTCGGACGGCTCCTGTTCCAAGCGATAAAGTCACTTTGAGGTGTTCAGAATACGCACGGGCAAAGTGCAAGTCCTTAAGGCCCAGAATGTCTGCGCCCAGTTGCCTGAAAGCGAGGGCGAATCGGTGAAGTGCCCCTTCATCGCCTCCGCCCTCATCAAGCAGGCGGTTTGTTTCTCGGGCCAGGTCTTGGAGCCTGGCCAACGCTGCTGCGGTGTTGAAGTCGTCCTGCATGGCTTCATGAAACTTGGCTTCAATCGCCTCAATGCTCTGCTTTGCCGGACCATCAAACTTCTCGGTAATCCCTTCGTCTGTCCTCTGCACATGCTTACGGAGTCTTTCGGCGGTCAGAAACAAACGCTCGTATCCCCCCTTCGCCGCCCCCAGCGCCTCGTCCGAAAAGTCCAGCGGGCTGCGGTAATGACTCTGAAGGATGAACATGCGGAGAACCATCGGGTCCCACTTCGCAAACGCATCCTTGAGCGTGATGAAGTTGCCGAGCGACTTGCCCATCTTCTGGCCGTTCACCGTCACCATGTTGTTGTGGAGCCAGTACCGGACGAACGGTTGGCCGGTGGCGGCCTCGGCCTGGGCGATCTCGTCTTCGTGGTGGGGGAACTGGTTTTCGATGCCGCCGCCGTGGATGTCGAACGACTCGCCGAGGTACTTCATGCTCATCGCCGAGCATTCGAGGTGCCAGCCGGGGAAACCCATCCCCCACGGGCTGGGCCACTGCATGATGTGGCCGGCCTCGGCCCGTTTCCACAGGGCGAAGTCGGCGGCGTGCCGCTTCTCGGCGCTCACCTCCACGCGGGCCCCGGGCTGCATCTCGTCGACCGTGCGGCCGGAGAGCTTGCCGTACTTCGGCCAGCTCGCCACGTCGAAGTACACGCTGCCGCCGGCCTCGTAGGCGTGGCCGTTGGCGAGCAGGCGCTTCACGAGCTCAATCTGCTCGATGATGTGCCCCGAGGCGCGCGGGCTGATGTCGGGCCTGAGCACGTTCAGGCGGTCCATGTCTTCAAAATATCGCCGCGTGTACATCTCGGCGACGGCCATCGGGTGGACCCGCTCGGCCCTGGCCTTGCGCTCGACCTTGTCTTCGCCCTGGTCGGCGTCGTCGGTCAGGTGGCCCACGTCGGTGATGTTCTGGACGTACGTGACGCGGTAGCCCAGGTACCGCAGGTACCGGACGATGACGTCGAACGAGACGTAGCTCTTGGCGTGTCCGATGTGGGCGTCGCCGTAGACGGTCGGGCCGCAGACGTACATGCCGACGCGCGGCGGGTCGAGGGGCGCGAACTCCTCGCGCGTCCGGGTGAGCGTATTGTACACGTGCAGGTTGTGTTGGCGAAGATCCACGGTGACCTCACTCGAGAAACGCGCGCCTGCCGCGATCGTTTAGCCGCGGCCGCATACGGCCGCGATTGTTGTTCGTCGCCGTATGCGGCGACGGCTAAACGCAGCGGCTAAATGTTATCCGCCCTCGCGAGCGTAACCACCGCCTGGGCCGCGACGGCGTCGCCGGCGCCGACGGGGCCGAGGCCTTCCATCGTGCGCGCCTTGAGGCCGACGGCATCGGCCGGAACGCCGAGAAGCTCGGCCAGGCGGCGGCGCATCGCGGCCTTGTGGGCGACAAGTTGCGGCCGCTCCAGGAGCACGTTGACGTCGGCGCTGGCGGGCGTCCAGCCGGCGTCGCGGGCCATCTCGACCACGCGGCCGAGGATGTCGGCGCTGGCGGCGTCTTTCCACGCCGGATCGCTGTCCGGAAAATGCTCGCCCAGGTCGCCGAGTCCCGCGGCGCCGAGGATGGCGTCGGCCACCGCGTGCAGGACCGCGTCGCCGTCGCTGTGGGCCAGTGCCCCGCGGTCGTGCGGCACGTCGACGCCCGCCAGGATGAGCCGCCGTCCCGCGACGAGGCGGTGAATGTCGAACCCGATGCCGACACGGACGGGCGATGGCACGATTTCTGGTGCTCCCGTGGTTTGACGGATCTCGGCCCGATCACCCGCCGCTACCGCGGCGGGCTAGTCAAGTAGCCTGCTCACCCGCCGCTACCGCGGCGGGCTAGTCAAGTAGGGCCGCACCTCCCCGCCGGTACCGGGGCGGGCGCGAAGACCACTTCCCGAAGTCTAGCGGCCCCGCCGCGCCGTTTCAACGCTTAAACCAACCGATGTAAGGAAACGGGCTGCGCCGGCGCCCTCAGCGGGTCCGGCACAGCCCGTGCCTGTGAACTGGGTTGTTGCCCCGATCCCCACCGGGGCGATTCCGCTACTTGCCCGTCAGGGCCTTGATGCGGTCCTGGGCCTGACCGACGAGGCCCTGGTCCTTCGACTCCGCGACGACGCGGTTGTACAGCTCGACCGCCTTCACGCGGTTCTTCAGCTTATCGTCATAGATCTTGGCGGCGTTGAACATGGCGGGGTACGGTGTTGACGGGTCCCACTGCCAACACCGCTCGTACGACTGGACCGCGCGGGCCCAGTCCTGGAAGTACCAGCCGCCGTACATCTCGCCCAGGCGGAAGGCGGCGTCGCCGATCTTATCGCTCTCGGGATATTTCTCGATGATCGTCTGGAACTTCTCGATGGCGACCTTCAGGTACTCCTTCTTGCCGGGCGGGAAGGCGGGGTAATCCTTGTAGTTCATGCCTTCCTTGTAGAGCTGGTCGGCGGCCTCGATGTGCTTGGTCGGGCGCAGGTTCGGCCCGGCGAGCTCCGCGACCACGAGGTACTGGATCTTCGGCACCTTGTCGAAGGCGGCGAGTTCGGACTCGATCCACTCGATCTTCGCGTTGGTGGCGCGCGACACGTAGTAGTCTTTGAGGGCCATCAGGGCGCGGCCGTAGGCCTTACGGACGCGGGCGACTTCCTCGACGAGGCCGACCTCGCCCATGCCGGAGAGGTTGACCTCCGGCTGAGGCTCGACCTGGGCCTCAACGGCCTCCTTCTGCACCTGCGTGGGCCGCGGCTCCGTGCCCGTGGGCGGCAGGGCAAGGTCGGGCGCCTTGGCAGGCTTCGGAGTCACCGGTGGCGGCAGGGTAAGGTCGGGCGCCTTGGCGGGCTTCGGAGTCACCGGCGGCGGCAGGGCCGGCTCGGGCGGGAGCTCGATCGTCTTGGCTTCCGTCGCAGGCGCCTTGGCCGGGGCCTTGGCCGGCTTGGCGATGACCGGCGGAGGCGGCTCGACGGGCGGCTCGATGGGCATCTCGAGAACTGGCGGCTTCTTCGGGGTCTCCGGCGGCTTCACGGCCTCCGGGGGCTTCTTGGGGGTCTCGGGCGGCGCTTCCGGCGGAGGCGCCAACTTTGGGGTTTCTGCGGGCGGCGCGACCTTCGGGGGCTCGGCCGGCGGGGCGACCTTCGGGGGCTCGGCCGGCGGCTCGGGGGGCGTTTCGGCCGGGGGAGCCGGAGTACGCTCGTCCGGGGTCGGCGGAATCGGCTTCGCCTGCGTCGGACGGTCCGGTTTCAGTTTGACCGGCGGCAACTGGAATTCGTCGCTGCCCTGGGCCAATACGGTCGAGCCGGCCCACGCCAGGCAGGCGACCAGGGTGATGATGACAAGCGGCAACCGATACATGGATAGTCCCTCCACCAACCCAGGTACAAGGGCGGTGCGTTCGCCCGCAACGCCAAAGTTCACAACGTATTAGATGTGAACCGGCCGGAAGCGTCAAGGAAAAAGACCTAGAGGCAGGGACCGCGAAAGGCATTGCGGATTTCGGATTGCGGATTGCGGATTGAACGGCGAGTAACAAAGGCTCACCCGATCGCCGCCTTCGACGGGTTGTAGAAACGTTTGCCGAGCTTCTTGAATGCCCGGGTGCGGAAGTTCGCGTCGGCGACGTGGTTCCACAGGCTCCGCAGCATCGCGCGGCGGATGCGTTCGCGCCCCAGCTTCTCGACCATCGGGTGGGCCAGGGCCTTCTGGTACGGAATCCACGGCGGGTGGCGGCGGATGAACTTGAGCATGATCCGGGCCTGGAGCCGCCGCAGGTCGTCGACGCCGAACTGGTCGCTCACGACGTACCGGCGCCGGCCCTCCACGCGGTACCCCGGCTGCGCGAGGACCCACTGCTCGAAGTCGGTGTTGGCGTAGGCATATATCTTGTTCGGGCTGATGAAGTCGAGGCCGATGTCGGCCGCAAAGTCGGCGATGCCCAGCATCTCTTCCGCGGTCTCGCCGGGGTTGCCGATGAGGAAGTTGCCGAGCGTCAGGATGTTGGTGTGCGAGAGGTTCCTGAACGCCTCGCGGCACATCTTGACCGTGTAGCCTTTGCGCATCGCCTTGAGGAGCCGCGGCTGGTACGACTCCACGCCCACCATGAACATGAAGAACCCGGCCTGCTCCATCTTCTTCACGAGGTGCGGGTCCTTCCAGAGGGCGTTGACGCGGATCTCGCAGGCGTACAGGTGCCGCACGTTGCGCTCGATGATCAGGTCGCAGATTCGCTCGACGCGCTTGAGGTCGTGGGCGAAGTTGGCGTCGACGATGTGGACGATGGTGGCGTCGGTCTCCTGGAGCTCGGCCACCACGTCCTCGGGGTCGCGGGCGATCCAGGGCTGGACCTCGCCGAAGATGTTCTCGCGCCACTTGCAGAACGCGCAGACCATCGGGCATCCGACGCTTGTAATAATGTTGTCGCCTTTGAGCGTCAGCCACGGGTAATCGTACCGCCGCACCGACCGGTCGAGGTGGAAGTGCGATACGTCGACGGTCGAGCGGCGGGGGCTGCGGACCAGCTCGCCGCCGGTTTCGGGCAGGGGAGCGCCACGGCCGGCAAGAATGGTGCGCGGCGGGTCTGGGACCTGCCGCGCGGCCGCGGCGTGTGCAAAAGCGCGTGTGCCGCGGCCGGTCGTGTCCGGCCGCGCCGCCGGCGGATCGGCGCCCGCCTGTCGCCGGTACCACAGCCCGGCCACACCCTCGGGCGTGCCGCGCTCGATCAGCTCGCGCATCGCCTCCTCGCCGTAGCCGATGGCCAGGATGTCCATCTCGGGGAACTCGCGCAGCACGTCCTCGGACTCGCGCGTGGCGTACAGGCCGCCGATGACCAGGGTGACGCCCTTCGGCAGGCCGTGGACGAGGGCGTCGGTGTACGCGTCGCGGCCCCAGTTGAGCGAGACGCCGATGAGGTCCGGCCGGAACTGGCGGATAAGGTCGGCGAGGGGCTTGGTCTCGCGCCGCATGTCGACGAGCATGAGGTCCTCGACGAGCGGCCGGATGGCCGTCGCCACGACCTCCAACCCGATGGGGTTGATGATCGCCAGCCCCCCGTAGAGCTGCTCGCTCTTCTTCGCGGGGCTGTAGGGATAGATCAGGAGCGGCCGTTGCCAGGTCATACGGGGGCATTATAACATCGAATGCGGAATGCGAAATGCGGAATGCGGAATGAACGGCAAAGGCCCTGTCCCGCGCGACGTATAGTAGCGGGGAGCCGCAGGCGACCGCGTCAGTGCGGAATGCGGAATGCGAAATGCGGAATGCGAAATGAGAACGCTCGTCATTGTCGTTTCGTCATTCATTCGTCATTCGCAATTCGTCATTTGTCACTGCAACTACGGGCAATCCACGAACGCCATGATCCGGTGGCCCTTGGGAATGCGGAGTTCCTTCGTCTCGCCGCGGCGGGTGTCCTTGATGTAAAGCGTGTTGGCCCAGAAGATCGAGTGAACCAGCGAGATGGCGGCGTCGGTGTTCTCCCACATCGGCACGTCGTCGGGGACGAGGCGGGCGGGGTAGATCTCGCCGCCGAGGATCTCCGTGCGGGCGCCGCTGGTATTGACGATGTTGATGCCCGTGCCCTCGGCCTTGATGCCCAGGACCCAGAGTTGGGCCCCGTCGTTGAACACCTTGGTGTCCTTCGACTCGACGTCCAGCTCGCGCATCCACACCTTCTGGCCCGGTGCGAAGTGCCACGGCGCGCCGCACATGTCGTCGACGAAGAGCTCGCCGCAGCCTTTCCGCCCGCGATACGACATCCACCGGCTGTGCAGGACCACGAGCGTCTGCGGCGTGGCGTGCTCGACCTGCGTCATCGGCATCGCCCCGGTCTTCGCGGCGAAGCTCAGCCGGTCGACGAACACGGTGCCGCCGCCGGGGTTGTCGAAGAGCAAGACCGTCTTGTCCTTGAGGCCGTCGCCTGCCTCCAGCATCGACCCGCACCCCTGGAGCACCCGCACCTTGCCGCGGACGTGGACGGTCGACCGCAGCGGGTACTTGCCGTGCGGGAAGTAGACGGTGGTCTTGCCCGAGTCGATGGCGGCCTGGATGGCGGGGGCCCAGTCGCCGCCGGCCGCCTTGTCGGCGAACGTTTTCACGCTCACCCAGTTCTCAAACGGTTCCCAGGGCAGGGCGGGGGTCTCCTTGATGGGCAGCCGCAGCGACGCCGCCTTCGACGGAAAGAGCGTGCGGACCTCCTCGTTGAAGTACTCATCGAGCGGCCCCGGCACGGTCTTGATCCTCTCCTGGATGGCGGCCTTGTAGCCGGCGGTCCTGACGTTGCGCAGGTACAGGCTGCCGCCGGTCCGGTTCTCGATGGCGCAGGCGTCGGCGGCGCCGCCGGCCAGGTCGCCGTCGAGGAGCACGATCTGGCCCCCGTCTCGGACGTTCTGGACGGCGGGGACGGCGTTGGCGCTCGTGAGGCCGCGGAGGGTGACCGGGTGGCCGGTGTTGCGGAGGCCCGCGACCTTCTGGCCTGCCAGCGCGAGACCCTCGAACACCGAGCAGTACACGTCGTTGGCGACGGAGAGGCCGTAGTTGAACCCCTCGACCCGAACGTTCCGGCACAGGGCCGGGCCGGGACCGTTGCGGGTCATGTCGATACCAAACATACCCTCGCCGTCGCCGGAGCGGACCGTCACGTTCTCCAGCCCGCCGCCGTTGTGCGACATGAACTCGATACCGTTGGCCCCCGGGTTGCCCTTGCCCGTGTCGATCGTGAAGTTGATCATGTGGGTCGAGAAGTTCGTGTGGCGGCACTCGACGCCGGGCCGGGGGTCGGTGGCGCCGACGACGGCCCTGGGGTTCCTGAGATCGTCGTAGCCGGGGCAGCGGTCCTTGAGCCTGAGGATCGTCTTCTCGCGGCTCTCGCCCTGGACGAAAATCCACTCGGCGAACCAGACCTGGGCGGACACCAGGTACGTGCCGTTGGGAAAATAGATGATCTCCATATGCTTCTTCGACCATTCCTGGAACGCCTGCCGGAGGGCGGCGGTGTCGTCGGTCACGCCGTCGCCCCTGGCCCCGTAGTCGCGGATGTTGTGGACGCCGGCGTCGGGAGGGAACGCGATGCCGGCGGAGGGGGTGGCGGGCTCGCCGGCCTGGGCGCACGCCGCGAACAGGGCGAGAAGGGAAATCACTCTCGGTGTCGATGTCATGCCTCAGCCCCGAAAGGGGCGGCTGTTCTCTAGCCACGGGCTTCGAGCCCGTGGGAGGCGAACAGCCCCACCCCATCCTTTCCTTTATCCGTCCGAGCCCCGCAGGGGCGATTGAGCGCCGTGCGCAAGGTGCTCAGGCGCCCCTACGGGGCTTGAAACGAAAAGCAGAACCAGAGAACTCTTGCCTGCTTCCACGGGCTGAAAGCCCGTGGCTAGAGAACAGTTGCCCCTACGGGGCAACAGGAAAGGCGATGCCCGATCCTACTTCTTGCCGTACTTCTCCTCCGGGTCAAACACCTTCACGCCCTCTTCAACCCACGCGCCGTCCTTGAGGACCCACGAGAAGCAGGATCGGTAACCCGTGTGGCAGGCCGCGCCGCCGACCTGCTCGACCTTCAGGAGGAGGACGTCCTTGTCGCAATCGGCGCGGATCTCCTTCACCTTCTGGACGTTGCCGCTCTCCTCGCCCTTGCGCCACAGCTTCCGGCGGCTGCGGGACCAGTAGACGGCCTCGCCGGACCGGAGGGTGAGGGCGAAGGACTCGGCGTTCATCCACGCGACCATGAGGATTTCGCCCGTCGTGGCCTCTTGGGCTATCGTGGGAATCAGACCGTTGGTATCGAACTTCAGCGATTGGATCACTTCCTGCATTTGTAGGTTTCCTTCCGTTCCGTCTTACCGCAGAGGCCGCAGAGAACGCAGAGAGAAGAAGCGGATTCACCACAGAGATCACGGAGAGCACAGGGAAAGAAGAGCATGATATAGGCTAAAGAGTTCTCTCTGTGTTGGTCTTTGGTTTTCCCCCGGTTCCTTCTTCTGTTTTTCTCTGTGTTCTCCGTGATCTCTGTGGTGCCTTCCTCTTTGCTTTTGTCTTTTCTCTCTGC